>Ga0209200_1003274_pt1 | contig 14076 bp, 6 predicted proteins | sample AD_UKC033_MetaG_FD_184406 | JGI IMG/M metagenome (GOLD analysis project Ga0209200, IMG submission 184406) | Active sludge microbial communities of municipal wastewater-treating anaerobic digesters from USA - AD_UKC033_MetaG (SPAdes) (version 2) | ecosystem: Engineered > Bioreactor > Anaerobic >...
ACGCAGCGTACTCAGGCTTACAGTCCATGACCTGGTGAAGAGAACAGACCTTGAAGAGGAGACCATCAAGGAGGTGATCAACATCCTCAGGTCAGAATTTGAAAAAGAATAACCTGCTTCCCGGAAGGCAGCATTGTAAAATTAAAAAAGAGGTTATCATATAAGTTATATATGACTGAAGACAAGAAGGCCATACGTTTAAGCAAGGCAGCCCGCGAGTTCAACGTCGGGATCCAGACCATTGTCGAGTTCCTCAACAAAAAGGGATTTGATATTTCCCATGATCCCAACTGCAAGATTCCTCCTGAGGCTTACGCTCTTATAGTCAAGGAATACAGCGGTGATCTCAGCGTGAAGAAAGATGCCGAGAAGCTGGCTCTCAAGGAAAAGATCACTCCCAAGAAGTCGCTTTCCATTGAAGATATGGATACCGGCAGGGAGGGTGACATGGGTGAGCCCGAAGAGGATATTCTCATAACGGATATCTCAGGGGTGAAGACTCATATTGATCTTCGCACCGAAGTGCGCAAGCCTGAGGTCCGCACCGTTGGCAAGGTTGATCTCACTCCTCCCGCCAAACAGGCCAGGAAAGAGCCGGAGGCTCCTGCAGAGAAGCCTGCTGAACCGGCAAAGCCGGCTGCAGAAACAAAGCCAGTGACTCCTGTCACGGAGAGTGAAGAGGCAACTGAAAAGAAGAAGCCCAAAGTGGTTGGAAAGGTTGACCTGGAGAAACTGGCCAGGCCCGAAAAACCATCAAAGAAGGCAGCCGCTAAAAAAGCTCCGGAAAAGGCTGAGGCAGAACCAGCCCCCGTTGAGGAAGTTAAACCCGAACCCGCCAGTACGGCTCAGCAAGAGGAGACAATCCCCGCTCCTGAACCCAAAGAGACTGAGATCTTCCGCCCCGGATATGAGAAACTTACTGGACCAAAAATAATTGACAAGATAGAACTTGTACCCGAGGTCAGGAAAAGTCGTGAACAATCTGCTGAAGGTCGCCAGAAGAAGGACAAAAAAAGGGAGAGGATCAAGCCCAAAACCCGTGAAAAGGTTGCCCTTGATTCTGCCCCGGCACCGTCAACAGAACCCAAAAAGGAAAAGAAATCACCAGGGAAGGATCACCGTGGTGACAGAAAGAAGTCGTTCCGTGCCCTCAGACCAGAGGTAGACAGGGAAGATGTGGACAAGAACATCAGGGATGTGAACCTGCTGATGAGCAAAAGCAAGTCGAAGGTGGCAAAACACCGTCGTGACAAGCGTGATGCCATCAGCCAGAGGATTAAGGATGAGTCCGAAAAGAGGGAGCTTGAAAAGAGCGTACTCAAGGTAACCGAGTTTGTTTCGGTGAATGAGCTGGCCACCATGATGGATGTACCTGTGGTTGACATCATCTCCACGTGCATGAGCCTGGGGCTGATCGTTTCAATCAACCAGAGGCTTGATGCCGAGACCATGGCCCTGGTGGCTGAGGAATTCGGTTTTACCGTTGAGTTCGTCAGCGCTGAGCTGCAGGAAGCGGTTAGGGAAGAGGAAGATGATGAAACCAACCTCCAGCCACGTCCGCCGATAGTCACCGTGATGGGTCACGTTGACCATGGCAAGACCAAGCTGCTCGACTATATCCGCAACACCAACGTGATTGCCGGTGAGGCCGGCGGCATTACGCAGCATATAGGCGCCTACAGCGTCACCCTTGATGACGGCAAGATCATCACCTTCCTTGACACACCCGGTCACGAGGCATTTACTGCAATGCGAGCCAGGGGTGCACAGATAACTGATATTGTCATTATTGTGGTTGCCGCTGATGACGGGGTGATGCCACAGACCCGCGAGGCTATTAATCACGCGCATGCCGCAGGTGTTCCCATTATCTTCGCAATCAATAAGATAGATAAGCCCACAGCCAATGCTGACAAGATCCGCGAGGAGCTTGCCAATATGAACTTCCTTGTTGAGGAGTGGGGCGGCAAGTACCAGTCGCAGGAGATATCAGCCAAGAACGGCATCAACATTGAACTCCTTTTGGAGAAGATACTTCTGCAGGCTGAACTGCTGGAGCTGAAAGCCAATCCTGACAAATATGCTCTGGGCACAGTGCTTGAGTCATCACTTGACAAGGGGCGCGGTTTTGTGGCAACCGTGCTGGTTAAGGCCGGGACACTCAGCGTTGGCGATGTGGTTATTGCAGGGAGCTGCTACGGGCATGTCAAGGCAATGTACAATGAACGAAACCAGAAGATCACCGAAGCCGGCCCCTCGATGCCGGTGCTGATACTGGGTCTCAACGGCGCACCACAGGCCGGAGATAAATTCAATGTCATGGAGTCAGACAAGGAGGCAAAAGATATTGCCACCAAGAGAGCACAGCTTCAGCGCGAACAGGGATTGCGCACGCAGAAGCATATTACCCTTGATGAGATAGGGCGCCGTATTGCCATCGGCAACTTCCAGGAACTCAACATCATTGTCAAAGGTGATGTCGACGGATCAGTGGAAGCTCTCAGTGACTCACTCATCAAGCTCTCCACCGAGGAGATACAGGTCAATATCATTCATAAGGCCGTGGGACAGATATCCGAATCGGACATCCTGCTCGCTGCAGCATCCAATGCTATTATTGTGGGCTTCCAGGTGAGGCCTTCTCTCAGCGCACGCAAGCTGGCCGAGAAGGAAGGAATTGATATCCGCCTTTACTCAATTATCTATGATGCCATTGAAGAGATAAAGGCTGCCATGGAAGGCATGCTTTCACCTGAGATCAAGGAAGAAATCGTTGCTACCGTTGAGGTGCGCGAAACCTTTAAGATCGGCAAGGTGGGAACGGTAGCCGGATGTTTTGTACGGGACGGTAAGATCACCCGTAACACAAAGGTCAGGATCATACGTGACGGTATTGTGATCTACACCGGCGACCTGGGATCACTCAAGCGGTTCAAGGATGATGTCAGGGAAGTCACCTCAGGTTACGAGTGCGGACTGAACATTGAAAACTTCAATGATATCAAGGTGGGAGATGTAATTGAGGGCTATCAGACCGTACAGGTAAAGAAAACACTGTAGGATTTGCGATTGTCGGTTCCTGATTGTCGATTAAATCCGGCAATAAAAAAAAAGCTGCACCTCTGCAGCTCTTTTTTTTATCGGTTGTCAGTTATGCACCAATGAGCTTCTTGTATGCTTCGGCATCAAGTAGTTCGTCGAGTTCTGCCGGATCAGAAAGCTCAACCCTGATCATCCATCCCTGTCCGTAGGGATCACTGTTCACAAGCTCGGCAGCAGAATCGAGCTCCTCGTTCTTCTCCTTAACCGTGCCGCTGACAGGCATGAAGAGATCAGATACGGTCTTGACTGCCTCCACCGTTCCGAAAACCTCTCCGTGGCCAAGCTCTTCACCGACAGTTTCGATCTCAATAAACACTATGTCACCCAGTTCATGCTGGGCAAAATCGGTAATGCCTACGGTTGCTTCATTGCCTTTGACAAGAACCCACTCATGATCCTTGGTGTACTTCAGGTTTGTCGGAACGTTCATTGCTTGATATTTTTATGTTAGACTTTGATCTTCAGGTTTCAGGTTGTCAAAAATACATCTTTTTTAATATTTATTCCCTGATAAAGGCTTTTTTTGACAGGGGCCTCCCTTCATCACTGTACCAGCGTGAATCTGAGACTGAAACCGAAATTGGTGTTTGATGTCAGGAAGGTGTTGGCTACAAACGGGTCATTCATTGAATGATCAGCATACACCTGCAGGTTAAACCGGTCACTGAGCACATAGTCAGCCGTAGCGCCAATGGTAAATACCTTCTGTCCTGCCACCGGCTGGTTCACCTCTTCTATCAGCTTACGGGCCAGCGTTTTGTTATCCCTGATGGAAAAATCAAGCTTGATGTTCAGATCGCTTTTCAGTGCCCTCTGCCCGGTACGGGAACGCAGCGTTATAGCCACATCGTCAAAGCGGTATCCGGCTCCGATGGTAATCTCGTCATTCCTTATGTCAGCCACCTGGTTGCTGGCCAGGTTGAGCGTAACGGTACGCGACTTCCGGTACTCGATCCGGGTGGTCAGCGAGTTCTTCCACCCCATGTCAATGTTGATGAACGGACTGAACTGCTCATTGATGGTCACGGTATTGATCTCATACTGAGGAATGAAATTTGATTTCATGTCGCGAATCCGGCTTATGCCCGACTCATCCGGATCATAATAGAGACTGGTGTTGAATGAACCTATGGTATAGGTTGACCTGTACTGGTGGGAAAGACTCACCGAGTTAAAGACTTTCCTCACGGCTTCGAATTTTGTCAGTCCCTCAAAATTTATCCTCCAGTTAGGCATTATGTGAAGCATGGAGGGGAAGGATGAGAGTGTTATCTTCCCGGGGTCTCTCCTTGTATAGGCGGCAAGAAATGCCGGAACAAGGACCTCGGCCGAGGTGAGGCCATAACCGCTGGCATAGGGGCCGGTGACCTGCCCGCCTGTCACAGGGTCAAAATGAGGATCATACAGGTTGTCTGTCTGCTGCCGGTCATTGGCCCTCCTTTGAGAGATAATGGCAGTGTAATCACGGAAGCGTTCAAAGGTCGCGGAGACATACTCGCCTGATTTGGGAATCTTCTCAAAAGCGGTTCCCCATGATACTACTGATATTGTGAAGTTGCCGGTGATGCGGGTGTTCCTGGTGCTGTCCGGGAAGTTGCCGTTTCTGTCTGCCCGGAGGTAAGCAGAGATGGTCTCTGAATAGCGGCGGTCACCCGTCACATCAATGCGAAGCCCGGGGAAAGGCTCAATATTGCCCCTGAGGTTGATCTGCTCGCGCTTGCTGAAAGTGGCAGCATTGTTCAGAAGGGTGTCGGTGGTGATCCATCCGTTGATGACAGCCTCATCAAAGAACCGCTCATCCGTAAGACCCACCAGGAACCGCCAGCCCGGTGATGACATCCCTCCATAGTTCTGTTGTCCGAGGAGAGAGGTTCCCGGCATGTATCCCGGGAGTATATGTCCCTGCTCAACGGTATAGGTGGCCGAGACGTTACGCAGTGCCATCAGCCCGCGTACAGCATAGCGGCCCAGGATGCTGGCCATGCCCGGCTTCTTCTCCACCCTTCCCTTAATGTCAATGCTGGCACTTTTAACATCAGTGTCAGGCGTGAAATCCACGCGCGTATCTGACACCACCTCATGCTTGCCGCTGACGATAGTGCCGTCAGATGCCGTGACGGTGATTGTCACATCCCTGGTTTTGAGATTATGGTTGATAATGCGCGCTCTTCCGGCCCTGAGGGGGATGCCCCTGCGCGAATGGGTTACCTCTTCATAGCCCAGGCTCATGCGCCGCCGGGCACCTGGCTGGGTGGTGGTCTCAATCTCCTTCAGGAATTTAGACTTGTTATATAGATTGGTCAGATTGGCCTGCAGGGTGAACTGACCGTTGTTTGAGTTCTTGATGGTATTGCCAGGATTAATATTAAGCGAGTCAGGGAAGATGGTTCCTGCCAGCCAGTCGTACCTGGCGCTGTACCTCGCGTTGGAAGTCACCCATGAGAGCAGGGGCAGCTTATTGACCGGAACATTGTAGTTCAGGTTCAGCAGGTGGTAGTAGTTCGTTGTCCGACCGAACTGGCCAAGGTTGGTCATTATTGAATCACGCCACACGTCAAACAGTTCCGGGTATCTCCGGCGGTCAACGCCTCCTTCCGGTTCATCTATGCGGGCTATGCTGCTGGCAGTGAAGTCCACCTTTAACTGCTTTGTAATATCATACTTGACGTCATAGAACCGTGTCCACTGGAAATCTTTTGTGAAGACGGGCTCGATGAGCAGGTCTGGGTTATTTATGTTTCGGGTCTTGACTTCGTTATAGTACCTGTAGAGGTCTGTGCGCACGGTGATATGCTTCGGGAAGAGGTAAAGGTTAAAGTCCTTGATAAGCCTGAAGGCCGGGGAGTTGAATATACGGGCTTTCTGGAAGGGTGTGATATTTTTTGGCCGGGCATCAAAATCGTATGCAATACCTCCCCTGTATGTCCTTTCTACGTCGACCTCAGTTGTAGGATCAGTGTTAAATACCTCGTTGAACGCGTAGCTGACGGTGACGTTTGCCGGGTCCCATGCGTGAGGCTTCTCTCCTCTCCTGGTGGTTCCGGCATTGCTTACTGTCAGTGTGCGGCGGCGGGAATATTCCTCCGAGAGGTTGAGGAGGCTGTCTCTCTCTGCCTTCGTCTCAAGGTTGTCAAGTGCATCATTGAGCATGATGTCAGGATCAAGCGGATCATACTGCGGCCTTATGCGGTTTTCCGAGAAGCCCATATACACTGGTATCCGGATGCCTGCTTTCTCGGGGAAGAACTTGCCCAGTTCCAGGTTGGAGGAGAGATCATACTGAATTACCTGCTCCATGCTTCGCTGGTTGACATTCTTGTCTATGCTTCCCCAACCGGGGGTGCTGGTCTGGCCAACCAGGTTAACCGTTCCCAGATCGGCCAGCCTGGCCTGCATCTGCGCGTTGGCGGCCCACCCGCCATCCTCGCGGAAATCGCTCAGGCGCAGCTCATTGATCCACACCTCCACCGAACGCGGCGACCCGTCATCATACTGTGGACGACGGGTCCTGATCGGGTTCCTCACACCCACCATCACAACCCTCACATTGCTGAGATTGGGATTGCCGCTGACGGAGATGCGCGCCAGGCCGGACTGGGTGGAGTAGATATCTCCTTCGCTGATGGATGACCCCGGCTGTCGCATCGAGGCATCGCGGGCCTGCTTCGCGTCAAGCAGCAAGGAAAGATCTATGTCTATCTTGTTCGCCTCAGGCCAGACAATAGCCCTCTGTTCCTCTATATCATTGTTATACCGCCCATATGGGGTCAGCTTCAGGGGAATCTCATACTCGTAGAAATTGCTCCGGTAGTCTGATCCCAGCCTTACGAAGACCGTCATCTCATCATCATCAAGCGGCTCGCCAATGAGTGCCTCAGCATGCACCTCCATCTTCAGCCGCCTGTACTGCCTCATGTCAAGGGCGACAGTCTTGTATGTAGCCCGGGCATCACCATCGGCCAGCTCGCGTACACGAAGGACCATAGATTGCTCATTGAGCTGTCTCAGTGCCGGGTTGGCGGGATCAATCACACGGTCAAAACCGGGAGGAAGGACATAGTTAACAGGCTCCTTGCCGGCATTCTCCTCAATGCTCACCGAGCTGATCTCAAATGTACCATCATCCTCTTCAGGGATGGTTATGCGCTCTCCGCCCTCAAAGAAGGTGAGATTGTATTTCCGCCATTCTGACCTTACAAGCTCGAGGCGGGCAAAACGCATGATGACCTGCTCGTCAAAATTGCGCATGAACATTCGAAGGAACCGTATCGACTTGAAATCGCGTATTGACCCTATCCTTCTCTCATAATCAGTGACAGGGATCTTGAACTGGTACCATCTGACAGGCGACTTCTCCCCGTTGGCAAAAGTTGCAGTATATTCAAGCTCATCAACTATAAAGTTCTCTCCTACAACCATATCCTCGGGCCTGAGGCTGATGTGATACTGGTAGTAGCTCTCCGTCTCGCTCAGTGTGTTGTCACGGTTGATATCTTCCATGTCCGGCAGGGTGGTGCCGCTGGTGGGATAGGATTCATCCGACATTTCGGACGTGGGTGAGTTGCCCTCGGTGCCATTGAACCTCTTGTAGCGTTCAAGAATGCCAAGCTCCAACCTGTCATAGTCGGAACCTCTGAAATAGTGGAAGTCGTCATTTGACGGATCATCCAGTATCTGATCAAGGACCTCGGGACTGACTACTACGCCAACCTCCTGAAGGAAGCTGTCAAAAAAAGATGCCTCATCCTCGTTACTGAGGCCGTCAAGCCCCACATCCTGGTAGCGGCGTGAGTCAATGTTATTGTCAAAAGCATGGACCACGGCCTGCACTGTGGGCACGCGGCCCCAGACAGTAGTATCAACGTTGACCAGCAGCGGTGAGTTGGGCAGCCCGTTCTCAAACTGCTTCCGCGAATCACGAAGGATATCCTCAGAGATGTTGCCGAGGTTGAAATAGAGATCACCACCTTCATGATCAGGGTTCTCCACGAAGGGATCCATGACCCAGAACTTTATGTACTGAATATTGGCAGATTCAAAATCGTTGGTGAGCAGCTCGCGCATCATCCCTCCCCATCGCGTGCGGGGTGAGTTGAGCAGTCCGTCGGTATTCAGGCCTGCCGAATAGGCTCCGGGAAGTACATCAAAGTTGTAGGGTCCGCGCTCCTCAGGATAGAAGGCTACGTTGAGCACAGAGATATTGGTGGGAATACCGCTGGGCGATTCCTTGAACGGAAAAATCTCGGTCTCGTAGATCTCACGGACAAAGTGGCTCGACTGCAGGTCGGGATTGGCGCGTATGTGCCCGGGTGTGGTGGAGCCGTTACGCAGGAAGAGGGGATCAATGACATACCATGCCGTCAGGGCACGGTTCATGCCGGAGCGGATATCCTTGCTCAGCCTTGCCTCGGGGAAGAGATGATCCTGTCCCTGAGGCACGCTGGCAAGTGACCATGCATTGAAGGCCCTCAGATCAAGCGATATTTCACTGGCTTCAAAATCATCAATATAGACTGCCCCCTCAGAAGTGATTGCTCTGCTGTGCCCGGGTACCAGGTGGGCAAACTCGCCGAAGAAGTTGATGGATGAGGGGGCCTTCGTCTGAATGAACGGAAGCCAGTCAATAGCACTGGTGAGGAGCTGTGATTCAGCCCGGTATGAGGCATCAAAACCATATATGGTGTTGGAGATGGGATCCTCCCCGTAGGTTACCTTCTGAGTATAGGGTCTCTCGGTCAGCCTGAGAACTGTTCCTCCCAGGTTGAAATTTTCCGAAAAACGATAATTGAGATGGGTCCCTACCAGGGTCTTTGTCTGCAGGCCGAAGAACTGGTTGCTCTCAAGCGAGACCTGGACAGGCGTCTGTGATTCTATGATGGCTGAGTTGATGATCTTGACCGAGCCCATGTTGTAGTCAACAGTGTAGTCAACATTCTCAGTCAGGGTTACCCCTCCGGCAGTCACCTTTACCGATCCGGCCGGTATGTTAGCCACATTCAGCCTTATCTCTGACCCGGTGGCAGAGGTGAACTGCCCCCGCAGGAGATACTTGTTCTTCTCGGCCATCTGTCTTGCCACGGTCTGGGTTGAATCATAGAGCTCGGTGAAGACATACTTCCTTATTTGCTCAGGATCAGTGATATACTTTAACAGATGCCGCCCAAATGGCTCCAGCACGGGGAAGATGATCCGCCCCCTGTCAGCCATTACCGTAACCCCTTCAACAAAGTCAAACAGGCCATCAGGCTGCCTGTCAAGCTGTGAGTTGAGCTGGTCAAGACCAAGTGCCTGCAGCAGCACCTTGCCGTCAAGGGGCGTGCCTGGCAGGTAGTTCAGTGCATTGCCCGTCTTGTCATCCTGGTAGAGGATATTAACCTGAAAGTCCCTGGGTTCCAGCCGCCCTGACCCGACGTTGTAGATATTCTTCATCATCAGCTTCCAGGTAGGGATCTGCGGACTCAGGGTGGTACCCTTGATGAGTTTGAGTATGAGAGCATCAGGGGCTGTGATGCCGTCGGTGGAGAACTCGCCTACCTTGAAGACCTGGCCGTTCAGGGTGTATTCGTATGCCACTGCCAGCACCTCATCATTATTCAGGGCAATATTGAGGGAGATGTAACCCAGTTGCCTGTTGATCGTGTACTCCCGCTCGGTAAGCTTGCGTGCATTCTCAATCTTTTCATAGTCACGCCCTATCTGGAACCCCGGATACAAGCCTGCGAAAGCATCAGCCACCTGGTCAATATTGCGGATACTGGCATAGGTGGTGTTTAGTTGCTCATACATACTGTTCGTGTTGTTCGACGGGTTGAGGGGTCCGCCGGGCATCTCCTGGAACTCCGGGATGGTATTATAGATGTTTGCCTGGTTCTCCGCCAGATCAAGGAACGCAACTATATTCCTGTTGCTCACATCTTCAAATCGGCTGGTCTCATTGGTGATCCATACCTCTATCTTCTCAATGTTCAGCCCTGTGCTGACTATGGGGAGGTTTGAGAGTGCCCCGTCAAAGTTTTCCCTGAACTGCTGCGAGAGGAAGAAATGACGATTGGCCTCATAACTGTCAGCGGTGATTTCGTAATCACTTATCTGTGATCCGCCCTTGACCTCCACCACAGATGACTCACCCTTCTGCTGGGAGAATACTGATGTCATGGTCAGCTTGCCAAATTGCAGCTCCGTCTTAAGCCCGAAGAGGCTGTAGCTGCCGGTAATAAGTGTGCCGTTCAGCGGCAGGGTCACATCACCCGCCTCAATCTTTTTGATGATCTCATCCTCCTTGCCTGAGTACTCCAGTTTGGTACGGTTCTCAAACTCAAACATTGCTTCCGTATTGTAGTTGATGCCAAGCTGCATCTTGTCTCCGATGGTGCCGGTTACATTCATCTGGATCTTTTCCTGGAAGTCGAACGTGGGTATGGTACGCAGTCTCTCCGAGAGGGTAGGGTTCTCTGTGTGGGAGATATTGATCCCGAAAATAAGCTCGGCCGATCCCTGCGGGACGATATTGATGACATTGCTGCCAAAGATGCGGTCAAATGTTTCACCTCCCACCTCTATCTGGGGAATGAGTGACGAACGGAATCCGCTGGCGTCTCCCCGGAGGGTGGCATCCCAGTATTCGCGCATAGCCTGGTTAAACTCATACCTCCGGTACTCCTCCGGGGTCATGTAAACAGGCGGCCGGTAGTCTATGCTGCCTGCCTTCTGATAAATGATGTACTGCCTGTTCCGGCCGTCATATTCAACCCTGGTGGTGATATTGGACGGATTGCTGAGGAAGAGGGGAGATGACTGCTTTGCCTCCCATGGAAAAGCGGGATCATTGTTCAGTTTGAGAAGCGTGTCACCGGGGAGTGTCTGGGCAGAGAGTATAAATGGGAACAGAGCGAGAAGTGTCAATAGTCCCACCCTGATCCAAAGATCTCTAATATGTGAAAAAAACTGCAATCCGGCACCCTGTTTATAACAGTTTCAGCGCCCTTCTGACTATTTCTTCCACCTGGAGTTTTTTGTCTTCCCTGAGGAGGTTATCAACAACCTTCGTGGCGCTGTTCCTGGCAAAGCCAAGCATCACTAAAGCAGATAACGCTTCTTCACGTGCAGTATTGTCGGAAAACGCAATTATTTCGCCGGAACCAACATGTTTTCCAATTTTGTCTTTCAGGTCTACAATGATACGCTGGGCAGTCTTCAAACCTATCCCCTTGACTCCCTTGAGAATGCCGACATCACCACTGATAATTGCTTCTCTCAGGTCAGGCGGTTTGACCGATGAGAGCATGATCCTGGCTGTAGATGCGCCAACACCTGAGACGGTTATCAGCTGCCTGAAGAGATCACGCTCATCCTCTGTGGCAAACCCGAAGAGGATATGAGCATCCTCACGGATGGATTCATGTATCATTATCTTGCATCTGTCAGCCCTGTCAAGTGCAGCGTATGTATTCAGGGAGATGTTTATGCTGTACCCTATCCCGTTGCATTCAACCACCACGCAGGCAGGATTGAGCTCGGTCACTGTGCCGGTAATATAATCGATCATAGGTGATGGTCGTCATTTTCCGGTTCGGGAGGCAGCTCATCCACATGCTCGGGATGGATCTCTATCTTCTGCGGCTGCAGAGGATTGCGGGTTATCTCTTCATACATCTCCCTGTTGCGGTAAATATCAACAGCTGAATAGATGGCCTGGCGCATGGAGTTGCCTGATGCTTCATTTTTCCCCGTTATGTCGAAAGCTGTCCCATGTACCGGGGAGGTTCGTATTACCGGCAATCCGGCCGTGAAATTCACGCCTGTGTCAAAGGCGAGCGCCTTGAAGGCCCCCATACCCTGATCATGATACATGGCCAGAATGGCATCAAACCTGCTGAAGGCGCCTGATCCGAAGAATCCGTCTGATGAGTAGGGCCCGAAGGCCAGTATCCCCTCTTCGTTCGCCCTGGTGATAGCGGGGATAATAATATCCTTCTCTTCATTGCCCAGAAGTCCGCCGTCGCCCGCATGAGGGTTGAGGCTTAACACCCCTATCTTCGGCCCGCGGATGGCAAAGTCCTGCAACAATGACCTGTTCAGCAGTCGGATCTTGCCAAGAAGACTGTTCATCGTGATGGCTCCGGCCACCTCGCGCAGCGGGAGATGCTCAGTGGCAAAACCTATTTTCATGCTCTCGCTGATCATCAGCATCAGCACTTCATGAGAGCCGATCTTCGACTTCAGGTAATCAGTATGGCCTGTAAAACGGAAACTGTCAGACTGTATGTTGTGCTTGTCAATGGGTGCGGTGACCAGCACATCAATCTTTCCATCCGCCAGGTCGGCAACGGCACTCTCAAGGGCAGCCAGGGAGGCCTGACCTCCCTCGGGAGTGGACTTACCCAGCTCTACGCGCACATCATCACCGAGGCAATTGACCAGATTGACTTTTTTTTGGTTCGCTTCAGCGGCAGAACGGATGTTGTAGAAATTGAAATTGTTGATATTAAGCACCTTGCGATGATATGCCGCCACCTTGGGCGATCCGTAGACAACCGGTACGCACAGGTCGGTGACAGCGGTGTCAGACAGCGCCTTCATAATGATCTCATAACCGATGCCGTTAATGTCTCCCTGTGTGATACCTGCAATTATCGTTTTCTTATCCATTGTGATTCATCTCTGACCGGCAGCGAAGAGGCTGACCGGGTTGGTAAAGTTAATCAAATTATTGAATGAATTAGCTTTAATGTATTACCTTTACCTGCTCCGGCTACAATGCGCAGGAGGTCACAGGATGGGTATCAGAGAACATTTTTATGACAGTCTGTACGGGGGCGGCCGTATCACCGTCGGGGAAGCATTAAACCTCTGGCATGATGCTCCGCTTGAGGAACTCATGTACGTTGCCGATCTGCTCCGAAGGAAACTGCATCCGGGAAAAATGGTGGGATGGATGATTGACCGCAATGTCAACATCACAAATGTCTGTTTTTCACAATGCCGTTTCTGTAATTTCTGCCGTACGGCTAAAAGTGATGACGCCTACGTAACAACAGATGAGGAGTATGACCGGAAGATAGAAGAACTGCTGGCTCTCGGGGGTGAGCAGTTGTTGCTGCAGGGCGGCATGAATCCTGATCTGGGACTCAGCTTCTACACGGACCTCTTCAGCAGGCTCAAGAGCCGCTGGCCAGGCGTCAAACTGCATGCCCTGGGGCCTCCGGAGGTTGCATGGCTGGCCAGGGCTGAGAAGATGAGTTACCGTGATGTGCTGTCGGCACTGCACGATGCCGGGCTTGACTCGCTGCCGGGCGCGGGGGCGGAGATACTCTCTGACAGGGTCAGGAAGCTGGTCTCACCCTCCAAGGCAACCGTGGCGGAATGGCTGGGAGTGATGAGGGAAGCACACAGGCTGAACCTCCCCACCTCCGCAACAATGATGTTCGGGCATGCCGAGACGGTGCAGGAACGACTGGAGCACCTTGACCTGCTGCGCAAGCTGCAGGATGCACGGCCTGAAGGTCATGACGGTTTCATCACATTCATACCATGGCCTTTCATGGACCGTGGCACCAGGCTGGCGGAGAAGGACGGGATACGGAGCAGGGTTACTGCTGCGGAGTATCTTAAGATGATTGCCATAAGCAGGATGATGCTTGATAATATCAGTAATATCCAGTCGTCAATACTGACAGTGGGAAAAGAGACGGCGATGATATCCCTTCACTGCGGCGCCAACGACCTGGGATCTGTGATGATAGAGGAGAACGTGGTGAGTGCCGCCGGAGAGCCCTTCCGCGTTAACCCGGAGACCATGCAGGAGATAATCCGCGAGGCAGGTTTCACCCCGAAGAGGCGGGATCAGCGCTATGATTTTGTGGATTAGGAGCGCCAGTCGGCAGTACCAGTCGGCAGTCGGCAGTACCCCAGTCGGCAGTACCAGTAGGCAGTCGGCAGTGGGCAGTGGGCAGTAATTACAATGAAAGCTCGTAG
>Ga0209200_1003299_pt1 | contig 14000 bp, 9 predicted proteins | sample AD_UKC033_MetaG_FD_184406 | JGI IMG/M metagenome (GOLD analysis project Ga0209200, IMG submission 184406) | Active sludge microbial communities of municipal wastewater-treating anaerobic digesters from USA - AD_UKC033_MetaG (SPAdes) (version 2) | ecosystem: Engineered > Bioreactor > Anaerobic >...
TTCCGGCGATACATAGATCTTGCCAAACCACCATCCGAAATTGGCCACATTGACCCGGCCATTGGTTTTGGTCCAGGTATTGCCATGGTTGTCGGAGCGGTAAATACCCAGGAAATCCCCGCTCTCATCCATATAATAGGCGTAAACTACCTGCGGTGAGGAGGCGCAAAGGGCAATTCCAATACGGCCAAGGTTGGCCCCGGCAGGGAGTCCCTGGCTCAGCGGAGTCCAGACCTTACCCCCGTCGAAGCTGCGGTATATCCCGCAGGCGGGGCCTCCATAGTCGATGCCGGATGGCCGGCGGGACCTTTCCCACAATGCGGCATACAGGGTATCGGGATGGAGCGGATCCAGGATGAGGTCTATGGCGCCCACGGAGTCCGAATGGAAAAGGACCTGCTCCCAGGTATCCCCCCCATTGATGGATTTGAATACGCCCCGCTGTTTGTTTTTGCCAAACATCCTGCCCATGGCGGCCACATAGATGATTTTATCGTCGAACGGGTGGATCAGTATTTTCGGAATGCTGCCGGATTGCTCCAGTCCGAGGTAGATCCAGGAGTTACCCCCATCCGTGGTTTTAAAGATGCCATTGCCTTCATAGGATACGGATCCGCCGCCTCCGTTTGCTTCCCCCGTACCGACCCAGAGGATATTCGGATTGGATGGATGAATGGCCATATCCCCGATGGACAAGACCGGATTCTGGTCGAAAATGGCTTGCCAGGCTTGCCCCCCATTGGTCGTTTTAAATACCCCTCCCGAAGCCGCCCCGACATAGATGATGTTGGCATTGCCGTTCACGCCTTCCACATCGGTGATCCTGCCTCCGATATTCATGGGTCCGGCGAAGGTCCAGGCCTGATTGTATTCACGATAGCTGGCTCTGGCTTTTAGCATGGCCTCGCCGACCGCCTTCTGGTAGAACTGTTGTGGAATGGAATCCAAAGGCCAGGCTCTTTGCCGGTAAAACCAGTCGGATGGTCTTTCTCCGGGCTCCAGGGTGAAAAAAAGCGCAATCAAATAGCTTATCCAGTAAGGATGGATCATGATTTGTTTTTTGAACGGGCCAGTTGTCGCATCATAGCCAGTTGTTTATAGGCAATGTTGGCCGGTTCGGCGGGTATTCCGTAATACGTAACGCCTCCCGGCAGGTCCTTGGATACCCCGGTTTTGGCGAGCAATACGGCGTGATCGCCGATTTTGAGGTTCTGGGCCACACCCACCTGCCCATACATGGTCACATGGTCCCCGATCAGGGTCTTCCCTCCGATGGCCACCTGGGCTGCCATCAGACAGTGTTTTCCGACCCTTACCCCATGACCGATGTGGACCTGGCAATCCAGTTTGGATCCATAACCCAGCACGGTATCCCCGCTTACCCCCCTGGCGATGGTGCAGTTCGATCCGATTTCGACTTCATCTTCGACCACCACCCGTCCGATGGACCTCCATTTGGTATAAACCAGGTTGGTTTTGTGATAATAAAAAGCATCGCTTCCAATGACGCAAGCCGGGTGGATGATGACCTTTTCACCGATCTCGGTATACGGTCCGATATAAGCATTGGCCTGGATATAGGTTCCGGCTCCAATGCGGGCGAAGGCGCCGATCACGACCCCGGATTCGATCGTGGCAGAAGGATCGATCATCGCCAGCGGGTTGATGGCTTCCCGGGTGTGCATAAAAGGGCGGAAATGCCAGGCCAGCGCATTGTAAGCATCAAAGGGTTGGGGATGATAAAGGAGGACTTTGCCCGCGGGAACGGGTATTTTCTGGTTGATCAATATGGCCGAAGCCTCCGATTCCAGGCTTTTTCGAAAATATTTTTCATTGTCCACAAACATCAGGTCCCCGGGCTGCACTTTGTGGATTTCATTCATGCCTTGGAGTGGGGTGGAGGGATCCCCCAATACCTCTGCTTCACACAGCGCAGCCAGCTCCCCGGCGGAAAACACTTTAGGAAATTTCATTACAAGGAGTCAAAGATAGGAGGAAGCTGAATTTGAAATCATGGAGAATGGACTATTCACCATAAATTTCCTCTCCCGGTTATTAAATTTGAGCAGGTGCTCCCAAAGGAAAGCCAGATAAATGGGTAAAGGGGGGGAAAGAATTGCTGATGGTTTTATGCCAAGAAGCAACTGGTGCAAAACCTGAAAACATTACCTTGCATTGGTTTAAACAAATCTGGTGAAACGATTGATTTATCTCCTGTTTTGCCCCTTTATTTTTTCCTGCGTGGAAAAATCAAATAAAGCAAGGCCCGGCCCAGATACCGCTTCCGTAACCGTGAATGAACAAACCTTCCTCGAACTCGGCGGTGAAAAACAATATGTTGAAATCACCGGGACCACTCCGGACAAACCGGTGTTGCTTTTCCTTCACGGCGGACCCGGCTGGCCCCAGACCCCGCATCTGCGGTATTTTAATGCCGGGATCAGCGATTCCATGACTTTGGTCGCCTGGGAGCAAAGAGGTTGCGGAAAATCATATATGCAGAATCCTGCAGCCCAAAACATGAGTTTGGAAAGGATCGTGGAGGATGGTCATGAACTGACTCTTTGGTTGAAGGAAAAATTCTGGAAAGACCGGATCTATTTGGCCGGCTTTTCCTGGGGAAGTGTGGTCGGGCTCAAACTGATCGAAAAATACCCGGAAGACTATGCCGCCTATTTCGGCATTGCCCAGGTGCTGAATATCCGGCAGAGCATTAAAAGGTCCCGAATTTGGATAGCGGAACAAGCCAGGGGAAAGGACGACATCCAAACCCTGCGGGTCCTGGATCAATTGGAAAAAGGCGACACTTCCCTATGTAAAGGGGAACTGAATTGTTTTTTAAAACAGCATGAATTATTGAGTAAATACGGGGGGGCGATATTCAGCAAAGAGGCCGAAAAGGAAATTCAAAAAGCGGAAACACAATATGAGGATTATAAAAATTACGATTGGTTTGCGGCTTTCAAATATTCCGCCGAACACCTGGAGAAGGATATGTTTGAAGTCGACCTGACCGGGATAAGATCTTTAAAAATCCCGGTGTACTTTTTATTGGGCAGGCACGACTGGAATCTCGTATCGGCAATCACTGAAGAATTTGCGAAACAATTGAATGCCCCTCATAAGGAAATCATCTGGTTTGAACAATCCGGACACGAACCCCTGGAGGAAGAAGCGGGTAAATTCAACACAACGATCATTCACCTGGTGGGGAAATGATCAGGATGCGGAAGTTTTGGATTCAGCGTGACTTGGGCTGGGTTCAGGACCAAATCGCATCGACCCGGCACTCCATCTTCATTCGGGTTTTTACTGAACCAGGATGCGGATTTTAACCCCATAGGTATGATTTAAATCATTGGGATTCAATTGCCTTCCCCTTTCCTTTGCAAATAAGGCCTATGGAAACGCAATCGGTGTCGCTGGAAAAAAAGAGCGGGACTTTAATCGTGACTCTGCTTAAATGCGGTGTCCTTTCATCCATGCTGTATATAGCGATGAATGTTTTTATTCCAATGTTTCATCCGGGTTACAGCTCCTTCTCCCAGACGGTAAGCGAACTCTCCGCGGTAGACAGTCCCACCAGGACTTTATGGATGGTGTTGATCAGCTTGTATTCTTTGCTGGTTTTTGTTTTTGGTTGGGCCGTCAGGTCGGTGGCCCAGGGCGACCGTCGTCTGCGGATCGCGGGCATCCTGATGATGGTCTATGTAATCGTAGGTCTGGTCTGGCCGCCCATGCATCAACGGGAAGTCCTCGCGGCAGGTGGAGGAACCCTTACGGACACCCTCCATATTGCTTTTACCATGTTTACGGTGCCGCTCATGTTGCTCATCATGGGTTTTGGGTCGGCAGTTTTCGGAAAACGGTTCCGTTTCTATTCATTGGTATCCATCCTGATTATGATCGTTTTTGGGGTGCTTACCGGACTGCAGTCCGCCCGGATGGAAGCCAACCTGCCGACGCCCTGGATGGGAGTCTGGGAACGGATCTCCATTGCCGCTTATATGGTCTGGATCATGGTGTTTGTAGTGATGCTTTTAAAAAGAGCGAGGACCGGTTGATCTTACAGGCCTGAATGCAGCCCACTGATTTTATTTATCTACCTTTATTTGCAATCCCCCGACCTCAAACCGGTAATTTCCTGAACTGCCTGAACTATTAACCCCCTGATCAACCAAAAGAAAAGCATGAATCCGAGAATAGAAACCATCGGCCCTAAAAAACTGGTGGGCAAGCGGCTGACCATGAGCTTGTCCGGAAATCAAACCGCAGAGTTGTGGAAAAGTTTTATGCCAAGGAGGGGAGATCTTGTCAATGCCATGAATAAGGAGGTCATCTCCCTGAGCATTTACCCTCCCGCTTACTTTGTAAATTTCAGCCCGGACCAGGAGTTTGAAAAATGGGCGGCCATGGAGGTTTCGGACTTTGACCGGGTGCCCGGGGATATGGAAGCCTTTAGCCTCGAAGGCGGGCTGTACGCGGTTTTCGAGTATAAGGGGTCCAGCAGGGACAACCGTATTTTTCAAGAAATTTTTGGAACCTGGTTGCCCGGATCGGCTTATGAATTGGACCAACGGCCGCATTTTGAGCTCCTGGGCCCTAAATACAAAAACAATGATCCGTCTTCTGAGGAGGAAATCTGGATACCGGTCAGGCCTAAAGGCACCTGATCCTTTGATCCGGGCAATAAGTACTTGATGAATTCCCTGGAATAGGCCCCGGGAATGGCTCAACCCACGAAGGACGCGAAGAGGATATTCCCTATTTTTGCAGTCCTTATTCCATTCTTCCCTTGGAATCATTTTCAAAAAGCATGACCCATTCCCTTTCCCTGAGTGTATTCATTGTCCTCGTCTCGGCTTGTTCTGCGTCCCGGCAAATGACGAAGGAAAGCGCCATCGGGGTCCTTTATTATCAAAATTATGATTTAAAAATATCCAGGGCCGGTGCCATGGATACCGCTTATTACGTCATCACCAATGCAAAGGAATTTGAGGATGTTTTCACCAGGGTGAGGGAGGTCGATGCAAAGGCCCCAAATTTTACCGGGCAAACCCTGGTGGCCATATCCGCACCGGCAGCGACCAGGCTCAGGGTGATCCGCGCCGCCATAGCCTCTTCCGATATGAATGTGTACGCGGGGACTTGTGATGCCAATGAGGCAGGGTGCCCGGAAAACGGCCTGGCTGTGTCCACGGTCCCCAAGAGCTTTAGTGTGAAGAGGGTCGTGTTTTATATAAACAGCAGACTGGTAAAACAACTGCCGGTGAGCTATTGATTGATCTTTTTTCTCGCGAAGGCGTGTAGGGGTAACAGATTGTTTTTCTCGCAAAGACGCGGAGGCGCAAAGAGGGTTATTTCTCGCAAAGACGCAAAGGCGCGAAGCATATCGATGGGAACTTCTAACTTTCAGCCGCCAGCTCCCAGCTCCCAGCTTCTAACTTCCAGCTTCCATCCTCAATGCGCATCCAGCCAATTATTTCCTGTGCCCATTTCCACGACTATGGGTACCGGTAAATTGGGAATGGCGTTTTTCATCTCCTCTTCGATCAGCGGTTTGATCCCTTCCACTTCGTTGCGCAAGGCATCGAAGACCAGTTCGTCGTGGACCTGAAGGGTCATGACGGAGTGGAAGTTTTCTTTTTTAAGCCGCTGATGGATCCGGATCATGGCCACCTTGATCATATCCGCAGCGGATCCCTGGATAGGGCTGTTGATGGCGTTGCGTTCCGCCTGGGCCCGGACGGTAAAATTCCGTTCATGGATTTCAGGCAGATACCGCCTTCTGCCCAGGAGGGTCTGGATATAACCGTGTTCCTTGGCAAAGGATATGGTATCCTGCATATATTGTTTGATGCCCGGGAACTGCGTAAAATAACTGTCGATGATCTCTTTGGCTTCGCTGCGGGCGATATTGAGGGTCTGGCTCAGGCCGAAGGCCGATTGCCCGTAGGCTATTCCGAAATTGACGGCTTTGGCCTTCCGCCTCATTTCTTTGGTTACTTCTCCGCTGGCCACGTTAAAAACTTTCGAGGCGGTGGCGGTATGGATGTCTTCTCCCCGGCGGAAAGCCTCGAGCATATTTTCATCCTTGCTGATCGCCGCGATGATGCGCAACTCGATCTGCGAATAATCCGCAGACAGGATCACATGTTCGGCGTCCCGGGGGATAAAGGCTTTCCGGATCTCTTTTCCCCGGTCGGTGCGGATCGGTATGTTTTGAAGGTTGGGATTGATGGAACTCAACCGGCCGGTGGCGGCGATGGTTTGGTTGAAGGTCGTGTGCAGCCTTCCCGTTTTTGGATTGATCAGTTCGGGAATGGCATCCACATAGGTCGATTTCAGTTTTGCCAGTTCGCGGTAATTGACAATGGATTCGATGATGGGATGGGTCTCCGCCAGTTTGGTCAGGGTATCTTCATTGGTTTGATACTGCCCGGTTTTGGTTTTAGGTCCCGTATATGGGATTTTCATCCGGTCAAAAAGGATTTCACCCATTTGTTTTGGCGAATCGAGATTAAATTCCGCTCCCGCCTGCTGGTAAATTTTTTCTTTGATTTCGGAAAGTTCTTTCCCCAGCGACTTGGAATATTCGCCGAGAAAAGCGGCATCCACCTGCACGCCATGCCATTCCATATCCTGGAGGGTTTCGACCAGGGGCAATTCAACCTCTTCAAAAAGCCGGGTCAGTTCTTTTTGTTTTAACAGCGGATCAAACACTTTTTTGAACCGGAAGGTGACATCCGCATCTTCGGCCGCATATTCGGCCAGCTCGGCCAGCGGCACCTCCGACATGGATTTTTGTTTTTTACCTGCCTTGCCGATAAGGGCTTCGATGGGTACGGGGCTGTATTGCAGATAGGTCTCCGCCAGGTAATCCATTTTGTGGCGCTGATTGGCATCGATGAGGTAATGGGCCACCATGGTATCGTAAAACGGACTTTTAATCTCCACCCCATATTGGCGGATCACCTGCCAGTCAAATTTAATGTTATGCCCGATTTTGATGATCGAGGGGTTCTCCAAAACCGGCTGGAATGCCCGGACCAGGGCGCGGGCCTCTTCAAAGGATTCGGGCACCGGGACAAACCAGGCTTTGTGTTCTTCAAAACTGAAGGACATGCCGATGAGGCGGGTGTTGAGGGAGTCCAGGCCGGTGGTCTCGGTATCGAAGGCCACTTCCTTCTGTTTCATCAGGACGGAGATCAATTCTGCCCGGAGTGCCGGAGTGCCGGCAATCTGATATTCATGGGCGGTGTTCCGGATGGTGTATGCAGCCGAAACCCCGTGATCCGGGGGGCTGTCCTCTTCCTGAACGTCTTCAAACAGGGTAGGGGCGGAAGGGCTTGTGGTTTTTCGGGTGACACTGAATTCATCTCCGAACAAACGTTTGCCTATGGTGCGGAATTCAAGTTCGGAAAAGATCGGAGCCAGCACTTCCCGGTTGGGGGCGCCGATCGAGAGTTCTTCCTCATTAAATTCCACCGGGACATCGCTGACCACCGTGGCCAGCCGCTTGGACAGAAAGGCGTTTTCTTTTCCTTCAATGAGTTTGTCTTTGATCTTGCCCTTGACCTCATCGATTCGTTCATAGAGTGTTTCAATGGAACCGAATTCTTCGATCAGTTTCACCGCTGTTTTTTCTCCCACCCCGTTAACCCCGGGAATATTGTCTACGGCATCGCCCATCAGGCCCAGCAGGTCGATGACCTGAAGGGGTGTTTTGATCTGGAATTTCTGTTTCACTTCCTCGATGCCGAGAACTTCCGCCGGGCCACCTTGTTTGCCGGGGCGGTAAATTTTTACCTGGTCCGTTACACATTGGGCCAGGTCCTTGTCCCCGGTCATGATGTAAACTTCATGGCCGGCGGCGGCTCCTTTTTTGGCAAGGGTGGCGATTACGTCGTCTGCTTCATATCCTTCGTAATCGTAAATGGGGATATTCATGCCGCGTATGATATCCCGGATCCAGGGGCCCGCGTCCTTGATGGGTTGGGGCGTTTCGTCCCGGTTGGCTTTATAGTGGTTGTATTCCTGTTCCCTCAGGGTTTGGGAGGGGTGGTCAAACACCACGGCGATATGGCTGGGTTTCTGTTTTTCCAGGATTTCCAGCAAGGTGTTGGTAAACCCGAAGATGGCGGAGGTATTGACCCCTTTGGAATTGATGATGGGGTTCCGGATAAAGGCGTAATAGGCCCGGAAGATCAGGGCATAAGCATCCAAAAGAAATAATTTTTGAGGCATGGGGCAAAGTTAGTTAGTCAGTTGGCAAGTTAGCAAGTTAGTCAGTAGTCAGTAGTCAGTAGTCAGTAGTCAGTAGTCAGTAGTCAATAGTCAATAGTCAATAGTCAATAGTCAGTTGGACAGTTGGACAGTTGGAAAGCTCGGCAGCTGGACAATCATCTTATTTGCTGCCCATCTCAAGAATATTCGAAAAATTTTCTGGGTGGACCTTATACTCTTTGCATTTTTTCATATAGATCTCCGTGGCATAATCGTCTTTTTTCAACTGGTTACATTGGGCAAACAGGTCATAAGACTCATCGAACTTATAGTCATGGAAAGCCTGGAGCGCTTGTTCCCAGAGGCTGATATGCGGTTCATATTTTGCGCGGTTTGCCTTATAATCCACCAGTTCAAACATGCCGACGGTCTCGGCTTTGCCGGCAACTTTGGTACAGGGCAGGGCCCTGAACAGGAATTGACCGCTCTTACAATAATCCTTCGTATACTCCGTGACCAGTACACTGACATTAAAATATTTGGTCAGGCCTTCGGTGCGTGAACCGAGATTCACGGCATCGCCGATGGCCGTATAATCAAACCGTTTGGAGGACCCGATATTTCCGATCGTCATTTCCCCGGTATTGATCCCGATGCCGATCTTGAGGGGTTCAAATTTGTTGGAGACAATCCATTCGTTGACTTCATCCAGTTTGTGAAACATTTCCAGGGCGACTTCGCAGGCTTCGTCGGCATGGTCCGAAAATTCAAGCGGGGCGCCGAAGATGGCAAAAATCGCATCCCCGATAAATTTATCTATGGTGCCTTCATGGGAAAGGATGGGCTCCGACATGGCGGACAGGTATCGGTTGAGGATGGTCACCACCAGTTGCGGGTCCATTTTTTCGGAATAATTGGTAAAGCCCCGGATATCGGAAAAGAGGACGGACAAGACCTTTTTGGTACCCCCGAGCATCAGGCTCTTGGGATCCTCCAGTATTTTATTGACCACGGTTGCGGACACATAGGTGCCAAAGGCGTTCTTCAGTTGTCTTTTTTGTTTTTGTTCGGTAAAATAACTGTAGGTGGTGGTGAGGATACTGACCAGCAAAGTGGATCCCAACAGGGTGCCCAGGGGGATCATGACGCCCCATTGCTGAAAAAGAAAAACTACGGCAACCAGGATCTCCAGGAGCATGGCCCCGGCGAGGAAAAGCAATCCAAACATGGGTTCCATATTGCTCAGCGCAATGGAAATCAGGAAGGTGATGAGCAGGAGGACCAGGTAAAACCAGATGGAATTGAAATTGGTGAAAAAGGCCTGGTTAATCATATTGAGAAAAGCCACGGCGTGGATCTTCACTCCCGGTACGCGGTCATCCGCATCCGGAGTGGTTTTGATGTCTTCCAGGCCCGAAGCGCTGGCGCCGATAAATACCACCTTGTCCTTGAAATATTCTGCCGGCACGATGTCGTTGAGGACCTTGTAAAAGGAGATCATCCGGATATCTTCATTGGTACCCAGCCAGTTTATTTTAAATGAACCTTTTCGGTTTAAAGGGATTTTAAAACTGTCCGTGAGACAAAGGGTGCTGCCTTCAAATCGGACCTCCGATTCCGGGACCCCCAGGAGATCGGCAAGCATGTAATAAGGGAAATTGGCGAGATAACGCACTTGCCCGTCTTTTTCATCCCCAACCTGCTGGACCAGCTGGTAATCCCGGACCACCCCATCCAGATCGGACGGCATATTGATGCTGCCCACGGCCCTTGCTCCGCGGGTGAACGAGGCTAAGGGCAACTGGGGATAGATCATCCGGGAGAACTTCCTTTCCGGGCTGACCGGCGCCGTCAAAAGCCGGAGAGGCCGTATCACTGAATCACTTACCGCCCTGGAGGAATCGGCATCGTTGTCAAAAAGGGAGAGGTAAACGTTGCCTGCTTTTTCAATGGCCCGGGACAGATCCTGGTCCGTACTGAGGGCAGAAATGACTTTTGCGGAATCCATGATTCCGGCCTGGGACAACATCCGGGTGTAGATTGCAGGGAGCGTGTCCGTTTCGGTGTACAGCATGTCGACCCCGATGGCAATAGCCCCAGCTGCCGCTATTTTTTCCATGACCAGGCCATCGTACAAACGGGGCCAGAGTTGTACCCTGCCCAGTTCATCGATGCTTGCGTTGTCCACAGCCACGATGGCGATATCCTCCGGGCGGATCAGTTTGTGGGCCTTATTGACACTTCTGCCCTTGAATCCCAGGTCATAGAGGGTATTTTCAAGTTGTTTTACCGGGGAGGTGACCAGCTTGTTATTGCTCAGCCAGACTACCCCTGCGGTAAGGGCTATGCTTATCAGGGAAAGAATAAAGGCCCGCGGAAAGAAGCGGGAGATCTTTTTAAATTTCAATTGCTGGCCGGAAATTTCGTCAATACCAATTCAGCCTGGTTCTTAAGCTCGTCATTGGAATATTTCAGGATGAATTTTTCAAAAATTTCCCGCGCTTTCACCTGGTTGTTGGCCAGGAGGTAAGAATGGCCGAGAGCGAAGGTGGCGTATTTGGCCATGGAATCCATCGGTTTCTGGTCCAGGAAGGTCCGGAAAGCCCAGATGGCTTTGGGATAATCTCCTTTTTCGTAATAGGCGGAAGCTTCTTCGAAGCTGACTTCCCGGTCTTCTTTCCAATAGAGCTGGTCGGGTTTAGGTAAGGTATCGGCATTGACCTTGGACCTGCGGATCCCTCCCTCTTCGGCCTTGCGGGATTCGTTGGCAGCCCGGAAGACCTTTTTGAAGCCAGAAAACACGGATTCAGACTGGGCCAGCGCCTTGGAATTGCTTTGATCGTACAAGTCTTTGATGAGATAAGTGCTGGAAGGCTCCACCGTAGTTTTAGATCCGTTGGTCCAACTGATTTCGGCCACCGATTTAGCCGCCGTTTTAATAGTTTGCAGGTAAAGGACGGGGGTATTGATGCCAACATTGACCGCTTGGGTGCCGGCAGTCAGGGTGGCCTGGCCTTCGAGATAGGTGATTTTTCCCACCTGGTAATTGGCGGTATTCTGGCCATGTACCAGATTGCTGCCCAGGACCAGGAGGAAGCAGATCAGTGTGATTTTAGGGATCATTGGAGTTGATTTAGTAGTAAAGAATAATGTTTGGCAATGTTTGGATTGATTGAGGCTGCCCGATCGAACCACTTCCTGGCTGCAGCTTTGTCCAGGATGGCCAGGTTCGCCTTGGTCAGATTGATCAGCGTCTGAATATCCGAATCATCAAAAGTATAGCTTTTTTCATAGAATTGGATGGCCTCTGCAAACTGATTTTGCTGGAAGGCGATATTTCCAAGGTTGTTGTAGACGGATGGGTTTTCCGGGGCCAGCTTCAGGGCTTCCTCCAGGATCCGCCGGGCTTCATCCCACTGACCGGTCTGGGCCAGCAATACCGCGAGTTTGTTTTTGATATAGACATTGTTGGGCTCGTTGAGGTATTGATTTTTCATGACCGTCAGGCTGGTGGCATTGAGTTTTTGGAAAATCCACTGCATCTGCTGGGTAAATTCCCTGAACACCGGCTGCTGATCGCGGGGCAGCGAAGGGAGGGCCTCCGGGGCAAAATCAGAAGGCCGGTAAACTTTACGGGCGTCCACCAGCGGGACGATCTCCGGGAAATTGCCTTTTGAAATTTCCTGGTAGTAGCGCGATGCGCCTTTTTCCCAGGCCTGGGAGAAGGGGGCGCTTCCGATCAGCGTGGTTTCTACCGGCAGCCAGGTTTTTCCCTGGTAAACAATGATGTCGGTGGACTGAAAGCCTTGTTCGTTGGCCTCATCCGGGGTCAGTTTCAGGTCCAGGGCCATAAAAATGTGGCCCGGTACGTCGATATAGGCAGTGGATACCCCGGCATTTTCAAGCAGGGCGCAATAAAGGGTGACCAGGTCGTCGCAGTCCCCGGTCTTGCGGATAAGGGTTTCGGACGGATACTGAAGAAAATCCAGGAGGTTGGTGTTGATCGAAACCGTTGTGTAATTCAATTCGGGGTCCGGTAAGTAGGACAATCTCATGCTGCCCAGAGTGGAATAAAGCTTTAAGGCGGAAGCCAGGTTTTCATTCAGGGTATTGGAGGGTACCGGGCTGAAGTATTCAAGCGCTTTGCGGCTGAAATCGGTCACCGGCCCGGATCCCTGGGAAATGAAGGAGGCCAGTTTCCGTTTGTCCGACCAGTTGATGGCATTCCTGGAATGAACGGTTACCGGGATAGTCTTTGAAGTGGTTTTGGGGGCATTTTCATATGTGTATTGGATCGACACGGTGGCCTGCAGGGTCTGGCTTTGGGTCTGGTTGAGGATGGCCGGAGAGAAAATGGCCCGGAGGCTGAGCGTGGAATTTGAGAAGCCCACCAGGATGCCTTCATTTTGAATAGTGGGTTGAGGCATCAGGTCCGGAATATCCAAAGTCATGGCACTGTATTTCAGAGGCAGTTTGGTATTGTTGGCCACGATGAGGTCCCCAATAGGAAGCAGGCTCAGGTCCGCATAATTGTTGAAGAGGGACGGGTAGATTTCAGGGATCCTGACCTCGGCAATAGTCAGCGGTTCTTCATTGGCAGACACCTTTTCGCGCAGGTCGATGGCATTTTGAAGCGCGGTCCTGATTTTCGTATCCCCGGGATTGAGTCCCTGTGCGGTTTGCAGCGCATTCACGGCATCAAAAACCAGGCCGGCGGAAAGGCTGGAGGTGCCGAGATTATACCAGTTGACGGCTTCATCCGGATTCTGATTGGCCAGTTTTTTATACACGTCCACGGCATGGGCGTGATCGCTCATCCTTGAATATAAGGCAGCGGTCTTGTTCCGGTAATATTTGAGTTTTTCCCGGGCTTCTTCCAGGTTTGGTTTTCCGGTTTCATAATACTGAATGGCCAGTTTATAATTTTCAAGGGCTTTTTGGTTGCTGGAGGTTTTCTCAAACGCTTCGCCCAGGGGCCCGTAAAAGGATTTGTTTGAAGGGTCCATCTGGCTCGCTTTTTCCAGCTGAAACGAAGCTTCTGCAAAATTTCCCAACAAGAGTTCGATCATGCCCGCCTTGCCGATAATCTGAGGATTGTTGCGGTCATTCAGCAACAATTGTTTGTAGAGGGCCAGGGCTTCCGGGTGGTTTCCTGCCTGAACTTGGGTTTCTGCCAGGCCGGTCAGGTACCCGGTATGATTGGGTTTTTGGCCGAGCAAAAACTCGTATTCCGCGATCGCTTCGTCATACCTTTTTAAGCCGTTGAGGGCATAAGCCATATATTCCCGGATCGTTATGGTTTGTTCGCTGCTGAACCGGGCCCCATAAACGGTGATCGATTCCTTTGCCCTTTTCTCCAGATCCGCATACTTATTGCTCAACTTCAGTACCTCGAGATGCTGGAGGTATTCCTGCTGGAATGGTTTTTTAGCCGCAATAAGCAGGTCAATGGTTTTTTTGATATTTCTTTCACATTCGCCCAGCAAGGCCTGCAATTCATATTCGGGGGCGCCGGATCTGAATTTGAGTTCGTAGAGGCGCATGCCCGTCTGGTAAGCGGCGGTGTGATAATGCGGTACAACCGGGGCCCATTCGATCAGTTTGATGCGCATGAGCCGGGCATTGGTCAGGGTATTGACATTGGGCAGGTTTTCCAGCACGCCCGCCACCGAATCCACGCCGGCCAGGATAAAGGGTTTGAGAAAGGTCTGGCTGACCACCTTTCCCGCTTCTTCAAGAATGGTTGTATAATTTTCCTGAGCCGCCAGTTTCCA
>Ga0209200_1003301_pt1 | contig 13994 bp, 10 predicted proteins | sample AD_UKC033_MetaG_FD_184406 | JGI IMG/M metagenome (GOLD analysis project Ga0209200, IMG submission 184406) | Active sludge microbial communities of municipal wastewater-treating anaerobic digesters from USA - AD_UKC033_MetaG (SPAdes) (version 2) | ecosystem: Engineered > Bioreactor > Anaerobic >...
TCCTCATAGGGATGAGATTCGAGTATTTTTGATATCAACTTTTTTTCAATGTATGCAGGATAAATCATTTCAATTCTTTGTTCTTTTTCGAAATGCGTTTTGCCTCGTTCTCCAACATAAGGATTTGCATTTTCGTTTGCTTTGAAGCTTCCAGTTCCTGATAAATTGAAACTGCAATTGTTGTAATTGCCGATATGTCCGGCTCCGGCTTCAAACATAGCATTTCTGACAATCTCAGAGTGTGATTCGGGTACAAAAACTACTATTTTCTTCAAAATGTCAGTTTTAGGAGCTAGAATTTGTAAATTTGTCAAACCGAGTTTATCACAAATTTTTGCACTTACGCCATTATACACATTATCAAAATTTGTATGTCCGCAGTATATAGCAATATCATTTTTTATTGCAAGTATTATTGATTTCTCTATATAATCGCTTCCGTTGATTTTCTTTAATTTTGAAAATATTAACGGGTGATGTGATATAATCAAATTGAGATTATTTTGTATTGCTTCTTCAACTACTGTTGGTGTTATGTCAATACAAATAAGTACTCCGGTAATATCTGCTTCTCTGTCTCCGATTTGCAGCCCTGAATTGTCAAAATCTTCTTGGAGTGCAAGCGGTGCGTATTCTTCAAAACTGCTTAATAGTTCTTTTATTTTCATATAATTATTTTATGACAGAATGTTTAAGGTGTAGAAATGATGTATTACTGAAGGTGAAGTGCTGTTTTCAGATTTCATCTCTAATCTCGACTAATAATGATTTAATCTCATTAAGTTTTTTTATTAATTCGAAATTATGTTCAGTTTCAGCACGATTATCTTTAATTTTTTTCTTTGCTCCGCTTAGAGTCATTCCTCTTTCTTTTACCAAATGCCAGATTAGATGAAAGTTTTCAATATCTTTTTGGGTAAATAATCGATTGCCTTTTTTATTTTTTTGTGGTTTAATAATATCGAATTCATTTTCCCAATACCTAATTAGAGAAGTATTTACATTGAACATAGATGCAACTTCGCCAATGCTGTAAAACAATTTGTCAGGTTTTATTTTGTTCTCTGAATTCATGATTTTTATTTTGTTTACAAATTTGGATAAAAAATCTTAATTGCCAAAATTATTGTATTAAATAAAACAAAAGAAATATCAATAATTAAATTCTATCTCCGCAAAAATCTTTTCTGCGGCATTTTTTACAAGCTATCCCAATCCAAACATTATCGAATTGATTTACAGCTTCGTCCACAAGTTCATTATCAGATGTTAAAATGCCTGCTTCAAAATTTCTATTATCGGGGCTTTTAAAACCTAATCCTGCACCTGTGAGATTTGCAGAACCTATATAGGCAATTTTATTATCAAAAATTAACAGTTTAAAATGGACTCTTGGGCAGAGCATTCTTTCCATATTTTTCCATAATACAGGGTATTTGTCAAAATCATTTCTGAAATTTGGTCCTGGTTCTTTTGCATGAATAAGCCTTACTGAAATGCCCCGTTCAATTTGTTTTGCAATAACAGCCAGAAGCGGGATAACCTGATTTCCCTGTTTGTAATATAAATCTTTAATATCTGCAGTTCCAATCCAGATGCTTTTTTCAACGCCAGAAATTAAGCCTAATACTTCAGTGTAATGCTCTTCGTTTTTTATATATTTAGTAAAGCTCTGCATTTATTCTAACGCAATGTATCTTTAATTAAACATTTGTTAGATATTCGGAAAATATTTTGTTAATCAACAAATTGCAAAGCATAATATTTTGCCGTAAGTTCCTCACCTGTTGCATTTTTTATCATGTCATTCCAGTGCCATTTTGCTCCGGGTTTGAAAATTTTCTCAATCAGAAATTCGCCGACTTCTTTGTTATTATAATAGCTTTGATTGTTAAAGTCATTGGATTTGCAAATATTTGTCGAAATATAATAATTGAGTTGTGAAGCTAGTAATTCACCCAATAAATAGTTGTGATAATAACAAGGTGAAGTTGCAATATGAGTTTTTGTTGCCCAGTCAGGCATATTTCGTCCTTCTGGACGTTTTAGCATCTGATATTCTTCGACCAGATCCCACCACAGTTTATTAAGATCCTGATCAGGATTTTCGTACATTGACTTTTCAAATCTGTACATTACCTGCGCCCAGCGACTGAAAACAAGTTGTTCAAGTCTTAAAGATTTGAAACCCAAATCTCTTATTTTTTCTTTTTCTTTATCGCTGATTCCAAGCATATCCTGCATCCATTGAGCATTTGAGCCTAAACGTCCGAACAACATAGCAATAGCTTCGGTAGTGAAAGTATGAGCAGGGTCAATTAGTGCAAATGGTAGTTCACGGTCAATATATTTATCGTAAACTGCATGTCCAAATTCATGCAACATTGTATTCATCCAATTATAATTCGGTTTTATATTGCATAAGACTCTTATGTCGCCTGCCTTGTCAATGTTAATACAATATGCATGTTGATTTTTACCTTCTTTTTCGTAAAGATCGCTATTGCTTATCATATCTGTAATATCCAATCCGATAGATTTATAGTAATCTACAGTAATCTTTTCTATATCCTTATCTTTATAATAGGCATCAAGGTCTATTTCATACATTTTCGGAGCTTCCTGGAAAAATCTGTTCTGATAATGCCATGGTCTCAAATCTTCTTTTTTTACGTTGAATTTTTTTGCCAGATAGTCATCTATTTCACTTTTCAGTTCAATAAAAGATTGTTTTGTCAATTCATCAAGTTCATCGAAAATTTTACTTATTTCTTCCGGATCCTGGTCGCTCAATTTAAGACTCATTTCGTGATAATTGTTAAACCCAAGCGATTTTGCCAATTCATTACGTTTTTTTACCAAAGCAATTATATCGTCTGAAACGATAGGTCCGAGTTTCTTAACTTCAACCCAGGCTTCTTCGACTTCGGCAGAACTTGTAGATGATGAAAGAATGACTTCTATGTCATTGTCGGACACTTGCTTACCTTTTACAGTAGCCCTGTATGTTGAAAATTGCCTGTCAATTTCGCTTGACATATTAATCATTTCCTCAAGCATTGCAGGATCTGCCTGATTTGATAAAAATGAATTATAAAGTATGTCCAGCTCTCTTGCTAGTATTTCGTCTTTTATCTGTCCTGATTCTTTGACTTTTTTGAGAAATTCAAAATCTTCTTTATTAGTATATATTTTTGTAAGTTGCAGTTCTAGTTCGGCAGATTTTTTATAATCTTCTTCAGCCCCCGAAATGGAAGCTTTGAAATATGAGTCGCACATGTCCCGGTAAATCGGTTTTACTGCAGTCTCATGCTTTTGTACGAATTCGACAAATTGTTTTTCCATATTTTCTTCTTTTTGTACCGGTTTATTTTTGCAAGCAGCAAGGATAATAACCGGAATGATTAAAATTGCAAGATTTTTTTTCATAATTATGCTATAAGTTTTAGATAACTACTAAATATTTTTTGTAAAAATAGAAAAGTTTAAGAAAAAAAGGATAAAAAAAAATTGATTTGAAAAATTTTGTATATTTACAAGGTTGTTGTAAATAAATACGTACAGTAATACAAAAGAATATGAAAAAGTTAGCAGTTTTAATATTAATGGTATTGAGTTTTTTCGGTTATACATTTTGTCAAACTTACGATTATCTAGACAGGAATCAAATAAAAGCAATGATAAGTTCCGATGGAACACTTTTTAACACATCTGAAAATGGTAATCAAAGTCCTTGTTTTGAAGTACCTAAAGGTTTAGGAATAAATTCGATTTATTCCGCAAAATTATGGATTGCTGGTTTGGATGATATCGGAAAACTTAGATTTTCAGCAAGAACTTACAGTTATTTGCAGGATTATTATTTTGGTCCAATAGCTGATGATTACTCTTCATCAGCATATAAAAATAGATACAATAGGGTTTGGAAAGTGAATTTAAGCGAAATTCAATACCATATTGAAAATTTTGAAAATCCGGATTATGAAATGCCCGAATCTTTTATGAACTGGCCTGCAAAAGGAGATATAAGTAATGGTGAAGCTGAAAATCTTGCGCCATATTACGATTTTAATAATAATGGGAATTATGATCCTGACAATGGTGATTTTCCGCTTATAAGAGGAGACCAGGCGATATATTTTATTTATAATGACGGAAGAGCAAATGAGTCGAAAACCGGACTCGAAATACATGGTATGGCTTATTGTTACAATCCATCTCTAGGGTCGGTACTTCCACAAACAGTATTTGTCAATTACAGATTGATAAATAGGTCTTCTCATAATTATCACGATTTGTATGCAGGCATGTGGACAGATTTTGAACTAGGTTATTCTGATGATGACTTATTTGGTTCAGATTCAATAAATCAAATGATGTATGTTTATAATGCTGATAATTATGATGGCAATCTTGATACTATTCCGTTTGAAGGTATTTATGGTAGTACTCCTCCGGTACAGGGGGTTGTTATGTTAAATAAGGAAGTATATGCTTCTGTTGTAGTCGATTGTTGTTTTGAAAATATAGACACTGTTGTATATAATTATTTAAAGGGATTATGGTTTAATGGACAACCTATGGTAATTAATGAAATTATTACAAATTATTATGCTTCAGGTTATCCTGAAAATGGAACGGGTTGGATAAGTTATGCTGGTTATACAAGAGCATTGATTTCAGCCGGGCCTTATTCTTTAAATAAAAATGAAGAAATATGTGTGGATGTTGCATTTCCTTATGCAAGAGATTTCGCGGGAAATAATTTGACATCTCTGGCATTATTGAGAGAAAAAGCAGAAGCCTTGGTAGGATTTTACGACAATACAGGTTTCACTTGTGGATATGATCCCTCAGCAATTCAGAATTATTTGTCCGAAAGTGTTGATGTGTATTGCTATCCAAATCCTTCAACTGGAATTGTTAATATTGATATGTCAGATATTGGTGAGACGCAGAAAATTATTACGGTAATTTCTTCTGACGGTAAACTTGTTAATAAAGTACAAACTTCGGATACTATTTATAATGTTAAATTTTTAGCCAAAGGTTTATATCTTATTGTTGTGGAATCTTCTGGAAAGCGAATTGTGAAGAAAGTTAATATTATGTAATACCCCGAAATAGAGGCGTATATTCGATTTTTAAAATATTTTTCAATAAAGTACAACTTATATTAGTTGATTTTATATTTTTGCAAACTCAAACTTATTTAAGCATTGAAGATTGTTTAATATCTTTGAAATTAAGTTCTTAAATATATTGCCCGGATGGCGGAATTGTCCCGCAAAACCGAAAATCCGAAAAAGCGGATTTTAGAAGTTTTGCGAGGAGACGCCATCGAGCAAAGTAAAAAAGTAGAAGTTCTTAAAAATATAATGCCCGGATGGCGGAATTGGTAGACGCGCTGGTTTCAGGGACCAGTATTCGCAAGGATGTGCAGGTTCGATCCCTGTTCCGGGCACAAAATCTTAGACAGTTTTTGTCTATTTACCCTTTAAATTCACCGTTTCACCGAAAAAAGCTTTATTAGGTCATTTACATATCATAATTTTGTTTCGTAATTAAAAACTAAACTTATGAGACATATTCATCATCATGCGGAAATTAAATGTTCGAAACATCCTCATTCGAAAGTGCGTGGTTTTGTTTTCGGATTTTTTTTACTGGCAGCAGGAACTTTATTGTTATTAGGAAATGCCGGAGTAATAGATAAGACATTATTTAAATATATTTTTTCTTGGCAGTCCCTGCTAATTGCCTTAGGTGTCATTTTTCTGTCAGGTGGAATTCGTAAACATTGGTTTGGAGCGTTGGTGCTGATAACTATAGGTACATTGTTTTTGCTTGACGAAATATATACTTTTAAAACAGGCATTGCTAATATGATTTGGCCTGCAATTTTAGTGATTGTCGGTATTGCAGTAATGGTAAAAATATTTCTTCCAAAGAAATCGCATTGGAATATTCCTCAAGATGGTTTTAGAGGAGGTTTATCTGAAGAAACTAATAGCGAAGACTATTTTGATATTTCCAAAGTGTTTTCGGGAGCACACACAGTTGTTAAATCACAAAATTTTAAAGGTGGCAATGCAAGTTTTATATTTGGTGGGGGTGAAATTGATTTTAGAAATGCACAATTGTCAGAAGGTACAAATATTCTTAAACTTGAATGTATATTTGGCGGGGTAAAAATATTTGTCCCTGACACATGGGATGTGAGTTTGGAAACAACTGGAATTTTTGGAGGTTTTAGTGATGAAAGACGTCATTTGAATATTGAAAATATAGATAAATCAAGAAGGCTGGTTATAAAAGGTGAAGCCGTTTTTGGTGGTGGCGAAATTTCAAATTAAACTGTGTTTATAAGTGAAAATTTAAATAAGTATTCCCGAAGGTGAAAAACCCGTTTCTTAATAGAAAATTCTCGATAAGCTATGCAATTGTTTGGGTTGTATTTATTATCTCACAAATTGCTGTATTGAGCCTTTTTACTAATGCTAATGTTTTAACCGCAATTATTCAGTCGCTTCTTTCTAATATTTCGTTTGCAATTTTGGGTTTAGGGATATGGTTTGTCGTTAAATACAATTTAGGGAATAATAATATTGTGCAAACAATTACAGTTTTCCTAATCTCTGGGATAATTGTGATAGGATTATGGATGGGGTTTAATTTTATAATTCAAAACCTTATCTTTAAATTGAGTATAGGAAGTATATCGTTTGTTAATCATCCATTGTATCAGTTTGTTATTGGTGTATTTTTATACATAATAATGGTACTGATTTTCAGACTTTTGATTTTATTTCATAAATATGGAGAAAAAGCAAAATCTGAGGAGGTACTCCAAAAACTTGTTACTGAAACAAGACTAAATGCTCTTAAAGCATATATAAATCCACATTTTTTGTTTAACAGTCTAAATTCGGTAAATGCTTTAATAAGTTCTGACCAAGAAAAAGCAAGAGAAATGCTTATTAATTTGTCCGATTATTTTAGATATAGCCTTAAGCAAAAAGACATACAGTTTGTTAGTTTTGAAGAAGAAATACATTATACCTTAACTTATTTTAAAATTGAACAGCAGCGATTTGGCGAAAAAATTATTTTTAAGGATGATATTTGTGAGGATTGTAAAATAGTTCAGGTACCTGTTATGATACTCCAGCCTTTGTTTGAGAATATTATTAAACATGCAGTTGCTGAAAGTCTTGTTACAATTAATGTTATTTTTAAGGCAAATATTATTGATGGCTTACTAAATGTAGAACTGATAAATAATTATGACAAAGATGGAATTCCAAAAAAGGGAACAGGCATTGGGCTGTCAACAACTTCAGAAAGATTAGCGATAATATATGAAAGAAAAGACCTTATTGAGTATTCAAAAAAGGATGAGTTGTTTAAATTAATAATAAAAATACCGGTTGATTTTTAATAAATAAAGATTGTATGAAAGCACTGATAATTGACGATGAACCTCTGGCAGTACAAATTATTAAAGAATTTGTGGCTACTTTTAATGAAATAGAAATTATTGGAGAATACAATAATGGTTTTGATGCAATTAAAGCAATAAATGAGATTAAACCTGACTTAATATTTCTTGATATTCAGATGCCAAAATTAACCGGATTTGAGATGCTTGAGTTGATCGAAAATCCACCTTTTATTATTTTTACGACTGCTTACGAGGAATTTGCATTAAAAGCATTTGAGAAAAATGCTGTTGATTATTTATTAAAACCGTTTTCGAAAGCCAGATTTGATCAGGCAATTCTGAAAGTGTTAAAACAAAACGAGGATAAAAAAAGTTCTGTAAATTATTTACCCCTGATTGAAAACATTCAGAGCTCAAAAGAAGTTCTTGATAGAGTTGTTGTAAAGGAGTCGGGCAAAATATTTATTATTCCTGTAAGTGAAATTTATTTTATAGAAGCTGCTGATGATTATGTCGTAATTAATACATCAGGTAAAGAATATGTAAAGAATTCCACTATGAAATATTATGCAGATAAGCTTCCGGCAGATGTATTTGTGAGGATACACAGATCAAGTATTATTAACATAAATTTCATTAAAGAAATACAACCATATAATAAAGAAACTCACTCTGTCATAATGAAAAACGGTAAATCGCTTAAAACAAGCCGTCAGGGTAGCTCTGAGTTAAAAGCTTTATTAAAATTTTAGTATTTCAAATCAAAAACTACAACTCCCATTCAAAGCCGTCTTTTTTATCTTTCTTGACTTATCCAAATTATTACGTTTTATAAAATAGTATTGTGAAGCGACAAAACAGTATTCAATGCTCCGCGGGATGGCCTGGCAAAACGGCGGGCAGCTCAAGCGGTGAGAGCGAAACAATTAGAATTGTGTCGAGCCGACATGTAAAGTGCCGATGATAAATTTGTTAAGTATAATCGAGCAATATAATTGCGAAGATTAGACTTTTACAAATTTACAATCGGTGTCGTTTCCTAAAACAATTTTTTTTGAAGTGGCAAAAGGTGTATGGCATTTGTTTTAGGCAAAGGTCGACATACAATTCTATTGTTTCGTCTCGAGGGGCGTTGGGTAGCATCGTTTTACTCGCAAGCTCGTGAGCTAAAGGTTGCCTTGATTTTTTTGTAACTTTTTTCATCAAGGAAAAAAGTTTGAATTTAAGGAAGAAAAATAATGATTATCCAATTTTATTGAAAAAAATAATCACTTTGAAAAATTTCTATATAACTGTTTTATTGCGATAAAAAACCAAATGGTGCTGATATCTAAGCACTTATAATCGCAATAGGGTTCAAATCGCAAGTCAGGAGTTAGAAGCTTTGCTAAAATTTTAATATCAAATTAAAAACTACAACTCCCATTCAAAGCCGTCTTTTTTATCTTTAACAGTAATCCCGATTTTAGTCAGTTCGTTACGAATATAATCAGAAGTAGCATAATCTTTATTTGCTTTTGCCTGCAATCTTAAATTAAGCACCATATCTACTACATCTTTTAATATTTCGTTGTTTCCGGTAACCTGATTATCATTTTTAAGTCCAAGTATGTCGAACAAAAAGGTATTATAAATATCCTTTAATATTTCGAGATTCTTTTCGTCAATGTTTTCTGTTCCTGCATCAATAGCATTTATTGTTTTAAGAGCATCAAATAAATGTGCGATGACTATTGGCGAATTCATATCGTCATTCATTGCATCATAACAATTCTTTTTCAGCTCTGCGGGGTTGAAAGTTCCATTGGCTGATGGTTTAATTTTATTAAGAGTACTAACTCCTTTCATAAGTCTTGTAAGACCTTTTTCGGCAGCCTGCAGTGCTTCGTTCGAAAAATCAAGTGTACTCCTATAATGAGCCTGAAGAATGAAAAACCTTATTGTCATTGGTGTATAGTCTTTTTCAAGGACTTTGTTAGTGCCATTAAATAAATCATCCAGAGTAATAAAATTGCCGAGTGATTTTCCCATCTTCTGCCCATTAATGGTAATCATGTTATTGTGTATCCAGTATTTAACAGAATTTTCGCCAACAGCAACTGTATTTTGTGCAATTTCACATTCGTGGTGTGGAAATAAGAGATCCATTCCACCCCCGTGAATATCAAATTTTTCGCCCAGATATTTATGTCCCATCGCAGAACATTCGAGATGCCAGCCCGGAAATCCCAAACTCCAGGGCGATGGCCATTTCATTATATGCTCAGGACTAGCTTTTTTCCATAATGCAAAATCAAAGCTGCTCCTTTTTTCCGATTGTCCGTCCAGTTCTCTGGTGTTGGCAATCAAATCTTCAAGAACACGTCCTGATAATTTGCCATAATTATATTTTTTATTATATTTTTCTACATCAAAATATACAGAACCGTTAATTTCATAAGCATATCCAGCTTCAAGAATTTTTTTAGTCATTTCTATCTGTTCGATAATATGACCTGACGCACGTGGTTCAATGCTGGGAGTGAGAACATTAAGCTTATTCATTTCTACATGATAGCGATCCGAAAAATACTGAACAACTTCCATTGGCTCCAGTTTTTCGAGACGTGCTTTTTTACCGATTTTATCCTCACCCTGATCGGCGTCGTTTTCCAAATGCCCTACATCAGTTATGTTGCGAACATATCTGACTTTATAATTAAGATGTTTAAAATATCTGAAAAGTAAATCAAAAGTTATAGCCGGTCTTGCATGTCCTAAATGAGCGTCACCATATACTGTAGGACCACAAACATACATTCCGACAAAAGGAAAATTAAGAGGAATAAACTCTTCTTTTTTTCTGCTTAATGAGTTGTATAAAAACAATTTATTTTGCATAAATAAATATTTTTTATTAAAATTTGCATCAAAAATACTACTCTTAATCAGAAATAAGAAATAATTTAATAAAATTGTAGTTTGAAATTATTATTGGAAGTATGATACAAAAATTTAGATATGGTTTTTTGCTGGTTGGGTGTATAATATTATTCTCATTTACCTGCCTGGCTCAGGGTCAACAGATAAGGGAAGCTTTAAGACCAAAATATGTTTTTTTATTTATTGGTGACGGAATGGGTAAAAATCATGTTGATTTAACTCACGCATACATTTCTTCGGCTAAAGGTAAAATCAGAAAGGGTAAACTCACTTTTACTGGATTTCATGCCTATGCTGAATGTACTACAGGAAGTAATGATAATATAATTACTGATTCGGGGGCTGCCGGTTCGGCAATTGCTTGTGGAGTAAAAGCAAATAATGGGGTAATTTCATATTATCCCGAATATCCAAAAGCATCTATGCCTGTGTCAATGGCAAAAAAAGCCCATGAAATAGGGTATAAAGTTGGGATTATAACCAGCGTAAGTATTGATCATGCCACACCTGCAGCTTTTTATGCTGTTAGCGAGAGCAGAGATAATTATTATGAAATAGGGTATCAGCTTCCCACTTCAGGTTTTGAATTTTTCGGAGGGGGAGGATTTAAATACCCAAAAGGGAAAAATATTGATAAAGAAGATTTATATCAACGAGTAAAAGATTATGGCTATGTTATAACTAACGATATATTTGAAATTAGTTCGATAGACACTACTGCCAAAGGAGTTATGTTTGTAAATCCCGTATTACTTGAAAAAGGAGAAATGCCTTATGGTATTGACAGAGAAGAACATGGTGGGTATGAGCTAAAAGATATTGTAAGGGAGGCTATTGGCTATTTATTTAATGAAAAAGGGTTTTTTATTATGGTTGAAGGAGGAAAAATAGATTGGGCTTCTCATAATAATGACGCTGCTGCAATTGCACAAGAAGTAATTGATTTTAACAATGCGATTTTAGAAGCATTTTCATTTTTTTCATATCATCCTAACGAAACTCTCATTATTGTAACGGCAGATCACGAAACAGGAGGGATTTACTTTACCGAACAAAATATTGACAGTCTGAACAACAAAGGATATTTAAATCTCCAGATTTCTTCAGTTGATTATTTTTCTGATGTTTTATCGGAGTATAAAAATTCGAATAAAATTTATTCATTGCCGGATGTAATATATCTGGCAAATTTGCACTTTTACAGTCATCCTTTAGTGTTTACAGATAATGAAAATCAAGCAATTGTCGAAGCTTATGACCTGTATTTTTATAATAAATCAACATTATCAAATGATGAGATTGAGATTAAATACGGTGGTTTGAATCCATTAGCTGTGGTTTTTTCGAAAATACTCTCCGATAGAGCAGGGGTAGCATTTACAACATGGGATCATACAGATGCAATGGTACCCGTTTACACTTCAGGCCTACACTCGGTTTACTTTAATGAAGATATGGATAATACCAACTTTAAGTCCATTCTCGATGAAATAATGAAATGGTAGGGGAAATTCCAAGAAACCAAATCCCAAAATCACAATGTTAAAACAACGGCAATTCCGTAGGGTTGTAAAAAGATTATTCAAACATAATTCCCAATAATATTAATCAATATATTTAACAACATAGTTTTTTTTTAGGATATTTATTTTCAAATTTATAATTTTGAACGAACAAAAATTTATTATTATGCAAGATTTAAATTGGTCGAAACTCCCTTTTGGTTATGTAAAAACCTATTACAATGTACGTAGTGTATATAAGGATGGAAAATGGGGAGAAATTGAGGTAACGGATAATGAATGTGTAAATATTCACATGGCAGCAACTGTTTTGCACTATGGACAGGCTTGTTTTGAAGGGATGAAAGCTTATCGTGGCAAAGACGGTAAAATTCGTCTGTTCAGGTGGAAAGAAAACGCAAAGAGAATGAGACATTCCTGCGAGGGGATATACATGGCTCAGGTAGATGATGATCTTTTTTACAAAATGGTAAGTAAAGTTGTTGAGATAAATAAAGATTTTGTTCCTCCTTATGGCTCTGGAGCAACGCTTTATATAAGACCATTTTTGTTTGGATCGGGACCAAAAGTTGGTGTTCAACCTGCTGACGAATATACTTTTATGATTTTTGTTACTCCCGTTGGTCCATATTTTAAAGAAGGTTTCAAACCAATAAAAATTGCTGTTGTTAGAGATTCTGATAGAGCTGCTCCTTTGGGAACTGGTACATTTAAAGTCGGAGGTAATTATGCTGCAAGTTTAAGAGGCGTTATTAAAGCACATGATGCCGGATACGGAGCTCCAATGTATCTCGACTGCAGAGAGAAAAAATATATTGACGAAATTGGTGCTGCTAATTTTTTCGCAATTAAGAACAATACATACATTACTCCAGAATCATCATCAATTTTACCGTCAATAACTAACAAGAGTCTTGAAGAACTTGCTGAGTTTTTAGGCTATAAAGTAGAAAGAAGACCTGTCGAATTTACAGAATTGCCGGGCTTCGAAGAAGTCGGGGCTTGCGGAACAGCAGCAATTATTTCACCAATTGGAGAAATTAACGATCTTGATACAGGTAAAATTTATAAATATTGTCCGGATGGCAAACCGGGACCGGTATCTGTTAAATTGTATGAGACCCTTGTTGGAATGCAATTTGGTGATGTAGAAGACCCGTTTGGCTGGGTTACCGTTTTTGATTTTTAATAAAACTAATGTAATACACTACAAAAGGCTGCTTTATGTGGCCTTTTTGTATTTTTTTAGTTGGTTCAATACTCTGAGCCCGGAGGAGCAAAATCTGAGTAAGCGATGATGTTAATTATTGAAGGCTAAAGATTTCTCAGCCATACTACGTCAGGCATCGAAATGACTTTTTTAGATAGTAATAACAGTCGGCGACTGAAATTTCGGTTTTATTCCTGCTTTGTTCTTGTCACCGACTCTTACACCTATACGCACCAGTCATTTCGAACGTAGTGAGAAATCCTTTATAAATACACACTATTGTTTGTTTACGTTTCCTTCGTCAAAGTCCGTACCTAAACATTGGCTGTGAAAGTGTTTTTTGTAATTATTTAGCTGGTTTAAATTTTTGAACCCAACGGGCTTAACTAGATTTGATATTTGTCCAACACTGCAATCTGAGTGCCCCTCGCTTCAGTGCCAGTCATGGATGATCGAATACTCCAACGCGAGTAACTCGCGCTGGAGTGCAAAAGCAGGTAAAAACTCTATTAATATAAAAGGCTGCATAAAACAGCCTTTTTTGTTTCAAAAATTTTCGGTAATTATTTACCTGGTTCAATACTCTGAGCCCGTAGGGCTCAATATCTGTAACCCCGACTTTTAAGTCGGGGGTTCACAAACTGGAATAGTAGCTTTTGGAATATGTATTTGTTAAATTGTGGGAGTATGGGTAGGGCACAAATACTATGACAAAAGCGATTAATAGATGTCGGTTAAATAAGACAATTTTTTAAATTATAAACTGCATACAACTGTTAATTGATTATCTTTGTCTTTGATGTAAAAATGTTTTTATGAGAAAATTTTTTGCGATAATAATTACACTGTTTGTTGTCAATTTCCTTTATGGTTCAAGAGTTCCTAAGGAGCTTGC
>Ga0209200_1003311_pt1 | contig 13957 bp, 13 predicted proteins | sample AD_UKC033_MetaG_FD_184406 | JGI IMG/M metagenome (GOLD analysis project Ga0209200, IMG submission 184406) | Active sludge microbial communities of municipal wastewater-treating anaerobic digesters from USA - AD_UKC033_MetaG (SPAdes) (version 2) | ecosystem: Engineered > Bioreactor > Anaerobic >...
CCGGCAGGTAAAATTTCGAGCATCGGATAAAGCGCCATCGGCAAGAAGGCTGTTGCAAAAACCGGAATTGCTTCGGTTATCCACCAAATGCTCATGAGCACCACCACTGCCGCTGCGCTTTTCGCTTGCGGGCTCATCCCATCAGGCTCAGGCAACGCCAAAATCACAATAAATGCAATGACTCCGCAGATTAACCCTACATACTTTCGTGTGATCATGGCTGATAATTAAATGTGAATAATCAAACGTATGGAATTCAATCGTTTGTTATCATTCAAATAATGCCATATTATAGCAATTTCAATTTTGGTATTATAAAATTAATAATTTGAATATCAATATATTATCCTTCGCTGGATAACCGAAACCTTACAACGTCATGATTAAATCTGAAGCCCTGGTATACCTTGTCAACTCCATGACGAAGCCTGAAAAAAAGGCATTTAAAATGGCTTCTCTAACTTCCAAAACCCCGAATTATGTTAAACTCTACAATCTTATCACGCGTGATAAAAGTTTAACAGCCACCTCCCTCAAGGAAAAGTACCTCGCACTACACAAAGGAGCAACGTTTGAAACGGCTGTCAACTACTTGTATAAAATTCTCTTAAACATCATGCTGGAGTTGCGTAAAGATCAGGACAGCTACTACTCCTTGTTCGATAAGATTTTAAAAGCCCGGATTCTCTTTGAAAAATCGCTATACCAGGAATGTTTCGATTTACTGAATAAGGTAAAAGCAAGCGCGGTATCTTTTGAAAACTACTCAGCCCTACTTATATCATCTCGTTTAGAGTTGGACTATCTTCTGTCGTTGAATTTCCCAGGGACTGATGAAAAAACTTTACTCCACAAACACTTTAAAGTGAATGAAACATTACGTGTTACACAGAAAATACATCAGCAATCAGCATTGTATGAACTGTTAAGACACCGCATGATTTACAAGGGGAATGCCCGTTCTGAAAAGCAACGAACCGAACTGAATGACTTAGTCGTAAGCGAGATGAGTATAGTTGCCTCATCAAATTTGGAGAATTTTGAAATCAATAAACTTCATCAGCTATTTCAGGCTAACTACCTGATTAATGTGGGTGATTATAAATCTGCACTCCATTCATTCTATGAATTGAATAATTTATTAGAAGGCAACAAGCATTTATGGTCTGATCCTCCTATTTATTACGTCCTCATGCTAGAAGGAATTCTGGATAGTTTAAGAAGCCTTCAAAACTATGAAGGTATGAACCACTTCATACTACAGCTCAAAAAACTGAAGACTCCTTCGTTGAACTTCAATACAAATGTTACTTGCCTTATCTTCCTCTACGAACTATTTCCTTTCCTGGATCGGGGTGATTTCTTTTCCTGTGATGTTCTTATCAAGAAGTACAGCGAAAGTCTTTTAAAGAAATCTCAGCTTTTGAGTATTGCCCGAAATGCCGAATTAAGTTTGTACCTCGCGCTCGTTCATTTTGGCCTGAAAGATTTTCGCAAAGCCCAAAAAACACTCAGTAAAATAATATTCACCAGCAAAGATTACTCAAACTTACCACTCTACCGAACGATAAGGCTAGTTAACCTGATGATCCTTTATGAATTGAAAGATTTTGACCTCATCAAATACGAAACCCGATCGATAAAAAGAGATATGCACGCCATCGGAAAAGGATATAAAATAGAAAAGAAAATTATCAATTTCGTAAACAAGCCCAATCTCCCAATATCAATCCTGAAAAGGCAGCAAGCCTGGGAAAAAATTCAAAAGGAATTTGAATCGCTGCATCACGATGTTTATGAACTACAAACACTCAAGCTATTTGATTTTTCTGCCTGGATTGAAAGCAAGGTTAAGAAAATACCTTTATCCGAAATATTGGAGCGAAAAAGTAAACTCAATTAACCAGAAAACATACAACTAAGTCCTGGCTTTGGTGAACAATAATACAACTATTGTAGCATTGTGGTTGATTGGTTAATCACCTAATGACTACCGAAACCCCTTGTATCGGATTAAGGGTGCAACTAGCAAAGTCACAACTTTCACCGCAGAAAAATGTTTACTGATTATCCTTTGCTTGCATTCGCTGCACTGATGTTGTAATCCGAAGAAGCCGAGCTGAATCCAGCAACCAGCCTACTTCGTCTTTCCGGTAAGTTTTTTAATTACCACGATCTCATCCTTGCTAAAGGGGGTTCCATCTTTTCTGAAAATATCATGAAACCATAACTCCGGTTCGGCACCTGAAGGCACGGGCGTATTCCACGCATAGATTGTATTTGTTTTTCCGGAAACAAAACCCCAATTAATTGCACCTACCCTTTTTTCTTTTAGCATAGGCATGATGGTTTGAAATACACTTGCGTTTGTGCGGGCCATATACTCGGTACAGATAAGCGGACGATTGTGTTTGGCCAGCGAATCAATGGTCGTGCGATGCCGGTCGATATACTGGTATTGATGGTAGGTTATCACATCAGAGTTTTCGAGCTGAAATTTATTCAGCGCAGCAAACTCTTTGCCTCCATGCCAAACACCCACCGAAACGGGTTGGGATGGATTTACCTGGCGTGCCCATGCAAATACATTTTTCAATAAGGGCATACTTTTATTAAACTGTCCGCTGTTACCGGGTTCGTTGTATAAATCCCATAACAATATCCGTTCGTCTTTGGCAAAGGTTGTAAGTATATCTTTCACGTAAGCCTCCAGCACGTTCATGGTGTCCGGATGGGTATAAATCATTGTGCCGGGATCGCGCACCCAGCCGCTGTTGTGAATGCCCGGTTTAGGTTCGGGTTGTTTACCAGGCGCATAGGTATCGTTCCAGCAATCATCAAAGAAAACAAAAATGGTTTTGATCTTGTGCTTGGTTGAAACCGTGAGGTATTCATTTAATCTTTTCTTAAAACCTTCTTTATCGGTTGTCCATAACAGGTGATGCAGGTAAACCCGCATGGCTGTAAAGCCGAGGTTTTCTGCCCAACCCAATTCACGATCAATGGTAGCCAGATCAAACGTTTCTTTCTGAAACATTTCAAGTTGATTAATGGCGGTGCTGGGTTGAAAATTGGAACCTGTAATCCATCCTTGTTTGGCGTACCAATCGTTGGCCTGCTTTTCTGTCCAACGCGGTGCCTGCCCTGCTGTTTCTGAAAAGGATGCTACCAAAATTGCAACAACCAACATCGATAATTTAATCTTCAACATCATACGGTTATTAATTTATCAGTAAGTTTTACATTTTATTTCACATCATCCTTAACACACCTAAACCCCACGTTCGACATACCACTGTCAAACGCAGTACCTTGCCGGGCAGTAGTACGATAGTTTGCGCAATAGTTGGATGCACACAAAAATGAACCACCTTTGGTAACATATTTTAAAATGCCTGGTTCGTTGGGGTCGAACGATTGCTCAGGGCCGGTTGGATTGTCAGCCGGTTCGGTGGTTGATAGCGTGGCATAGTAATGAACGTGATACCGGTCGCTGGTCCATTCCCAAACATTACCAATCATATCATACAAACCAAAACTATTGGCTTCAAAACTTGCTACGGGTGCAGTTCCTTCAAAACCATCTTCTGCCAAATTACGGGTAGGAAAACTTCCCTGAAAATAATTCGCCTTTACAATTCCATCATCAGCATTCATTGTGCGTACCGTTGTTCCTTGTGCCGCAAATTCCCATTCGGCCTCGGTGGGTAACCGTTTGCCGGCCCATGTGCAATACGCCTGCGCATCTTCATAGGCAACATGAACTACCGGATGATCCCACCGGTTATTGAGTGCGCTGGTTCCACCTTCGGGGCTTTTCCAGTTTGCACCCTTAGTCCAGCGCCACCATTGCGCGTAGTCGTGCAACGAAACATAGCCAGTGGGTGGGTTAAAAACCAACGAGCCCGCCACCAAAATACTATCGGGTGGTTTGGGAGTACCCACGGGTAATTGCTTTTTCAACTCTTCCCAATCGGGTTTGCGTTCGGCAACAGTTACATAGTGGGTAGCCTCGGTAAACTTTTTAAACTGTTCGTTGGTAACCTCAGTCGTGTCTATCCAAAAGGCATTTACCTTAACCGGGTGTGCTGGTCGCTCATGTTCGTAGGAGTACTTGCTATCCGAGCCCATCAAAAATTCGCCCCCGCTTATCCACACCATATTATCCTGCTTTAAAGGCGATTGGTCTTTGGTTGCACAACCTACCCCCAATCCTAACAGGCTAATGCTTACTATCCAGCCAACTGTTTTCATTGGCGATCAAATTAGGAATAAATCACGTACACAATTCTTCTAAATTGCCATTTGGAAAAAAATATATTCAACCGGCAAATACATGCATTTAAAAATCCATCCCAACTATGAACTTCTTTCGGCACACACAGCCGAACTAATTATTGCGTATGTAAAACAAAAGCCCTCTGCATTGATTTGCTTTGCCTCGGGGCATACGCCCATCGGTGTTTTTCGGCAGTTGAAACTGGCCGTTGAACAAAACAAAGTGAGTTTGGCAAACTGCACCTTTCTTAGCCTGGATGAGTGGCTGAATATTAACCCGACTGACACAGGCTCGTGTTTGTCGATGTTGCAACGCGATTGCTTTGAGCCCCTGAACATCCGGCCAGACAAAATTCATTTTTTTAATGTACAGGCACCCGATATCAACCAGGAATGCACGCGTATCAATGATATGATCCGCAAAAATGGCGGACTGGACATCATGCTGGTGGGCGTGGGCACCAACGGCCATATTGGTATGAACGAACCCGGCACCTCTTTCCAATCGCTGGCCCACGTAAGTGTGCTTGCCGAAGAAACCAAAACAGTAGGCCAGAAGTATTTTAGCACAGCCACAGAACTATCGCAGGGTATTACGCTGGGGCTTTTGCATTTGCAACAAGCCCGGCTGCCAATTGTTATGGCAAGCGGATCGCGTAAAGCGGCCATCCTTGCTCAAGCTTTAAAAGGTAAGGCCACCGAACAGATTCCTGTAAGTATTGTGCACCAGATTCCGCACGCCTGGGTAATGCTCGATCAGGAAGCAGCTCATTTACTTTAACCGTTCCGGTAACTCATAAAGTCATTAATCGTATGATTTAGTAATTTTGCAACCAAATTTCCGGATTCATGATTCGAGCTTTTAGTTGGGTGGAGGCGACACTGTTGGTTTTATTTCTGATAGCCTATGGCATTTACATTTGGCGCATCGTCCGGATTAGCAAAGTGCTGCACACTCCTGCCTACACGATAATTTTCAAGTTAGTGCTGCGCTCTGTAGTTGTGGCCCTGGTAATTATTTCAATCCTTGGGCCCGCATTTGGCGATTCCAGGAGAGAAATCAAATCGGTAGGTAAAGACATCATGATGTGTATCGACCTTTCCAAGTCGATGGATGCGTTCGATATTCAACCTACGCGACTTGAAAAAATCAAGTTTGAATTAAAGAAGATTGTAGCTGCATTTAATTCCGACCGCATCGGCCTGGTTATTTTTTCGTCTGAAGCGTTTATGCAATGTCCTTTAACCTACGATCAAAACGCGCTCAACCTTTTTATTGAAACCATGAATACCAACCTGGTGCCTGCCAGTGGTACCGACTTTGGGCCACCGCTGCAAATGGCTCTCACAAAAATGAAAGACGATAAAAGTTCTGACGGAAACCAGAAGTCGAAGGTGATTGTTTTGATTAGCGATGGAGAGGATTTTGGTGAAGAAACAGATGACATAGCCCGCAAAGTGGAGAATGAAGGCATCCGGTTATTTACGCTTGGGGTGGGTACCGAACAGGGCAGCCAGATTGCCGCTTCAAAAGGATTTAAAACAGATTCGAAGGGGAATGTAGTGGTTTCTAAATTAAATCCTGCCTCGTTGAAGGATTTAGCCAGTAAAACCGATGGCCAGTATTTCGAAATCAATGAGTCGCGAAATGATGTAAACCGACTCATCAATGCCATTAATAAAATTGAAGGCCAGATGCGCGATGCACGGCTGGTGGATGTTTCTGCAAATCGTTATTTTTACTTTCTTTTGGCAGCTTTAATTTTGTTAGCAACAGACGTACTGGTAAGCGTAAGAACTGTAAGAATTTAAGACTGGAAACGTGCAGAACGCATCGTCTTAACCGTTTAGTAAGACAGGATTATCCGATGATAAAATGAAATTTGGATTGTTGATTATACTGGCCCTTTTGGTTGACCCGGGGAAAATTGGGCAGGTAAACGCACTGAAGGCACAGGCCAAAGAAGCCTATTTGAAGGGCGACTTCCCTACCGCCATTGCCAGGTACCGCACGTTGATTGATTCGCTGGGTGTAACCGAAGATGAAGTGAAACTCAATTTGGCCAATGCTTATTTTGAAACGAAAGATACCGCCAATACAGCCCAGCATTATCAGCCGTTAACACAAAGTAAAAATTCAAAAATACGCTCGGTGGCCCATCAGCAAATGGGCGTGCTTTCCAATCGCGAAAATAAGCCGGAAGAAGCATTGGCAAGTTTTAAACAAGCATTGAAAGCCGACCCAACCAACGAAGATGCCCGCTACAATTATGAGTTGGTGAAAAAGAAACTGGAAGAGCAGAAAAAGAAAGAAGAAGAACAAAAGAAAAACGATCCGAATCAAAAGGAAGAAAACAAAGACAAGCAGGATCAAAATAAAGATCAGCAACAAGAGCAGAAAGATAAACAGGATCAAAAAGAACAGCAGAACAAGAAAGATCAGCAAAGCAAAGACCAACAGGATCAGCAAAAGAGAGAAGAGCAGAAAAAGCAGCAGGAAGAACAGCAAAGCGAAGAGCAGAAAGAACAGGATAAAAAAGAAACACCGCAATCAGTAAAAGACAAGCTGAAAGAAATGGAGATGAGCGAAGAAAAAGCGCAGATGATTCTGGAGGCAATGAAAAATCAGGAGATTCAATACCTGCAACAGAACAAACGCAAAGCCACAAAACCTAAAGATAAAAGCAAGCCCGATTGGTAAGATTAGGAACTAAACATTGAAAAATTAAAATAATATGAAAGAAGTTTATATCGTATCCGCTGTTCGTACCCCTATTGGAAGCTTTGGCGGAACACTTGCCGGGCTATCTGCTACGCAACTTGGTTCGCTGGCGGTTAAGGGTGCCCTTCAAAAAATTGATCTGGCCCCAAAGTACGTGCAGGAGTTATTTTTTGGGAATGTGATCTCTTCCGCGCTGGGCCAGGCACCTGCCACACAAGTTGCTGTGGGCGCAGGTTTGGGCTATGAAATACCCTGTACACTTGTTAACAAAGTATGTGCTTCCGGTATGAAAGCCATTATGCTTGGGGCGCAATCCATCCTGCTGGGACAAAATGAGGTGGTGGTTGCTGCGGGTGCCGAAAGCATGTCTAACATCCCCTACTACCTTACCAAGGCCCGCTATGGATACAAATATGGTAATGGCGAAGTTATAGACGGATTAACTTTTGATGGCCTTACCGATGTGTATAACCGATGCGCGATGGGGGTGTGTGCCGATAATACAGCCAAAGAGATGAACATTAGCCGCGCTGATCAGGATGCATTTGCAATTAATTCGTATAAGCGCGCTGCAGCGGCATGGGCAGCCGGCAAATTCAAAGAGGAAGTTATTCCGGTAGAAATTACCGGGCGCAAAGGAGAGGTTACTGTTTTTGCCGAAGACGAAGAGTATAAAAATGTAAACTTCGATAAAATACCCGGACTAAAACCGGTATTTACAAAAGAGGGTACTGTAACAGCTGCCAATGCCTCTACCATTAACGATGGAGCCGCAGCCGTAATTCTGATGAGCAAAGAAAAAGCAAAAGAACTTGGCCTCACCCCGATTGTAAAAATCAGAGGGTTTGCAGATGCCGCGCAAGATCCTATGTGGTTTACAACCACACCTTCGCTGGCAATACCCAAAGCCTTAAAAGTTGCCGGGGTTGATGCCAAATCCGTTGACTACTACGAAATCAACGAAGCATTTTCGGCCGTAGCAATAGCCAATAATATTAAGCTGGGCCTCGATGTTTCTAACGTAAATGTAAATGGCGGTGCGGTTGCACTGGGGCATCCACTGGGTGCATCGGGTGCACGCATTACCATTACCCTGGCCCAGGTGCTGAAACAAAACAATGCCGCGATTGGTGTAGCCGGAATTTGTAATGGTGGCGGTGGTGCTTCGGCCATTGTAATTGAGCGCGTGTAAAACAACATATACCCTGGCTGTGCGTTTCAGATATTTACAACCTGTTTCTATGCCTCGTTTCGTGTTGATTATAGGACTTCTTTGCACGGTACCTGCGGCTGCACAAAAACTGATCAAAACATACCACGATCCCATGCACCTTCAGGTTGATGAAGAAATTACCGTTTCGGCTGTTGATGGGCAAACCATGGAAGGGCGCTACCGCAGGTACTTTCCGAATGGTAAAATTTCAATTGAAGGTAATTTTAAGAATGGTGTTCGCTGGGGTACATTTTATGAATACCACCCCAACGGCACCCTGATTCGCAAAATCGATTACGAAGATGGCATGCGCCACGGATCTGTTGAAGTATATGACGAACACGGGCGCCACATTCAACGTGCGTTTTATCAAAACAATAAACTGGTAGATAGCATCAAATCATACTTTCCCAGCGGCCTGATTAAACAGGAAGGTATTTTTGTAAAAGGTAAACCCGATGGGTTGGTAAGAGAATATTATGCATCGGGCAAGGTGCAAAAGGAAATTATGTATGCCAATCAAAAACCAAATGGCATAACCAAAACCTATTACGAAACCGGAGTATTGGAAAGCGAAACAAATTACAGAGATGGTTTCATATCCGGCTTTTATAAATTGTATTACCCAAACGCACAACTTGAGTTAGTGTACACCATAAAAGAGGGCGAAAAGGTTGGCGATTTTTTACACTACGACCAGCAGGGTAATAAATTATTGGAGGGGCATTTTATGAATGCACGCCTGCATGGCAACAACATAGGTTATTTCCCGGATGGCACCATTCGCCATAAATATCAGTTCAAATCGGGCAACAAAACCGGTACCAATACCGACTACTATCCCAACGGAAAACTCAAAGCAAAAGAACAATTCGCCATCAATGGCCGCGATAGTAAGTTGAGCGAATACACCTCCGATGAAAAATTAATTTCCGAAAAATCCTTTCGCGAAGGCAAACCGCACGGCACCTGGGTATTTTATGCAGCCGATGGCAAGACACTGAAACTGAAAGAAAATTATGAAGCAGGCCAACTTCATGGCACCCGAACCCTGTATCATCTCCATGGCGTAAAGGCCACAGAAGAAACCTGGCGGTTTAACCTGATAACCGGGCTGGTAAAAAATTATTATGAAGACGGTAAACTTTTGTCGGAGTGCATGTACCGCGGCAACCGGCAACACGGCACGTACACCAAATATTATCCCTCCGGTAAAATCATGGAACAGGGCGAATACGTAGCCAATAAAAAACACAAGGAGTGGAAAGAATTTGATGAAGAAGGCAACGTGGTAAAAACCTATGTCTTCCGGGCCGGAATTTTGATGGAGGAGAAATAAGATTAAGTGATGTGAGTTTGGGGCCGGTTCGCTATTTTGCACCTTCCAAAACCAGATCATGCGCTCAATCAAAGAAACCCATTTCAACTTTAAAGGTCAAACCGGATTTTACCGGGGCAAGGTGCGCGATGTATATTACTTTGGCGATACCATGGCCATGGTAGCTACCGATCGAATCTCTGCATTTGATGTGATCCTTCCGGAAGCCATACCCGATAAAGGGCGTGTACTTAACCAGATTGCCGCAAAAAACCTGGAGGCAACCAAGCACCTGGTACCCAACTGGGTTATTAGCACGCCCGACCCCAATGTAACGATTGGTTTTAAGTGTAACCCCTTTCCTGTGGAGATGGTAGTGCGTGGCTACCTGGCCGGTCATGCTGCCCGCGAATATAAAGCCGGCAAACGCACCCTGTGCGGGGTGGCCCTTCCCGATGGATTGAAAGAAAACGATAAACTTCCTGCACCCATTATTACGCCTACGACCAAAGCCAAAGTGGGTCACGATGAAGATATCTCGCGTGAAGAGATTCTGAAACGCGGGTTGGTAACCTCAAAAGAGTACGAACAACTGGAAGATTACACACTAAAACTTTACCACAAAGGTTACGAGCTGGCTGCTGCGCGCGGGCTTATTCTGGTAGATACCAAATACGAATTTGGCAAGCACAACAATACCATTTACCTGATTGATGAAGTGCATACCCCCGACTCATCCAGGTATTTTTATACTGAAGGCTATACGAAGCGGCAGGAAAGCGGTGAACCCCAAAAACAACTTTCGAAAGAGTTTGTGCGTCAATGGCTTATCGAAAATGGGTTTCAGGGAAAAGAAGGCCAAAAGGTTCCGGAAATGACTCCTGCCATCGTAAAATCCATTTCAGAAAGATACCAGGAATTATACCGGCAGGTTACGGGCGAAAAATTAGCCCCCATCCTTTATGATTCCATTTTAGAACGAATTGAGCAGAGTATCGTTAAATCAATAAATTAATTTAATTTTAGCCTTCAACTAACGCGCGTATGAAGTACTCTATCGACAAGCAAGAAAAATACACCCTGCTCCGCCTGAATGAGGAGAAACTGGATTCCAGCATTGCACCCCAATTAAAATCAGAAATGGTAACCCTGCATGCAGAAGGAGTTCGCAATATTATCCTCGATTTATCGGAAGTAAAATACACCGATTCATCCGGGCTGAGTGCTTTGTTGGTAGGCAACCGTATTCTTCAGGAAGATAACGGAATTTTCGTGCTCACTAAATTATCAGACCACACGCTGAAGCTGATAAAAATATCGCAGCTGGATAGCGTGCTGAACATCTTACCTACCGTGGAAGAAGGTATTGATGCGGTATTTATGCATGAAATTGAAAAAGACATGAAAGATGATTAGTCAACCGGTTGGCTGGTTTGACAATTTGAAAATCTGGTTTTCTGTACATTTTCAAATTATCAGCATAATTGAGTTTTGCATTAACCATACTCGGATCAAGCGGTGCCCTGCCTGCATTTGGCCGGTTTCCTTCCTCGCAATACCTCACCATTCAAAATCAACATTTCTTAATCGATTGTGGAGAGGGAGCCCAGATGCAGTTGATGAAATACAAAATACCTGTTCATAAGATTAACCGTATTTTTATCAGCCACCTGCATGGCGACCATTACCTGGGTTTGATGGGGTTATTGTTTTCCATGCATCTGCAAAAGCGGGTAAATGATTTGTACCTGCATGCTCCCAAAGGGCTCGATGAAATAATCTTACTGCAACTAAAGTATTCCAAATCAACATTAAGCTACACGATCCGGTTTCACCTGTTCGACCCCGATCAACCAACAACCCTTTTTGAGAACGAGGCGGTAAGTGTTGAAACCATTCCGCTGTTGCATAAACTACCCTGTGCAGGATTTTTGTTCCGCGAAAAGCAGAAACCCTTCAACCTTGATAAGGAGAAATTATTGCCATCCATGAAACTGCAGCACCTGGCGCTTTTAAAAACCGGGTCAGATGTGTATGATGAGACTGGAAAATTGCTGTACCGAAATTCAGACTTTACATTACCTCCGGCCCCCTCCTATTCGTATGCCTATTGCTCAGACACGGCCTGGAATGAAAAAATGATCGATCAATTAAAAAATATTGATTTACTCTACCATGAAGCTACCTTTATGGAAGAGGAGCGCAGCAAAGCAATAGAAACCAAACACAGCACCACGCTGGATGCTGCCCGCATGGCGCAAGCGGTACATGCCGGCAAATTATTAATCGGCCATTTCTCTGCGCGCTACCGCGACCTGGAACCCTTGCTGATAGAAACAAAAAGTATGTTTGCCAACACGGCATTAGCCATTGAGGGAAATACTTACACACTTCCACATGAGCAAAACCATTGAACAGAAAAAAAATATGCTCTTTATGGTGTTGGCCGGAATATTTCTGACCAATGCCATCGTAGCAGAAATAATTGGAGGTAAAATTTTCTCAGGGGAAACTACCCTGGGACTTCAGCCTGCCAATCTGAACATACTGGGTTTTGTAATGGACTTTAATTTAACTGCGGGTGCAGTTATCTGGCCAATTGTATTTATTACTTCCGATTTAATAAACGAATATTTTGGAAAGCCTGGAGTTAAGCGCATCAGCTACCTGACCGCCCTGTTAATTGCCTACACCTTTGTTGTTATTTTTCTTACCATTGAATTACCCCCCGCACCCTGGTGGTTAGATGCCAATAGCCAGGATGCCGCAGGTAATTACTTTAATATCAATTTTGCTTTTAATAAAATTATGGGACAAGGTTTGCGTATCATTATTGGTTCGCTTACTGCATTCCTGATCGGGCAATTGGTTGATGTATTCATATTTCAAAAACTCAGAAAAATTACCGGCCCCAACAAACTGTGGTTGCGTGCTACCGGTTCCACCCTTGTGTCGCAATTGTTAGACAGCTTTGTTGTACTTTACATTGCTTTCTATGGCGTTTTTCCCAACCAACAAATTATTGCAATTGGTATTACCAACTACCTTTACAAATTCGGGATAGCCATTTTGCTTACCCCGGTTATTTACGTGGGCCATCATTTGATTGATAAGTACCTGGGAAAAGATGAGGCCGCCAAGATTTCTGAAGAAGCTGCCCAAGGGAGCCAATCATTTTTTTGATTGCATAATTACATCCAGCAGAATGCCCGTGGCGATTGCTGCATTTAAGGACTCGGCCCCTCCTATTCGCGGAATGGTAATCCGCTGTGTTACTAATTTTTCAACCGCATCAGAAATACCGTTGGCTTCATTGCCAATTACCAGCAATCCACCGGCAGGTAGTTTTACCTGGTGTACATCGTGGCCATCCATACATGCGCCCAACACCGGCCCGGAATAACCCGAAATGAATGCGGCCAGGTTTGTATAAAAAACATGAACACGGCAGAACGAACCCATTGTAGAGGACAGCACCTTGGCGTTGTACAAATCAGCCGTTTCATCGGAAGCAATTATATGTTTAATCCCATACCAATCAGCCGTGCGGATTATGGTACCCAGATTGCCCGGATCGCGGATATCATCCAGCGCCAATGCCAGTTCCTGTTGGCCCAGCCGGGGCGCTATGTTTCCTTTCATTCGGGCAACTGCCAGGGCACCCTCATTCGTCTGAAAAGAACCCGCGGTCTGTAGCTCCGAAGCGGTGGCCACCACAAACTCTACCTTCCTGTGGTTAAGCAAGTTTTGATGTGTGGTAATAAACCATTCGGTGGCTGCCACCCAAAGCACGTCAAAGTCAGACTGCAACAACTCCACCACACTTTTAGTACCTTCCACCACAAAGCATTGTTGCTCTTTTCGGTATTTTTTTACTTGCAGTGCTTTGAGATGCTTAACTTTAGCCTTTGAAATCATACGTGAGCGGTTCTAAAAAAATACTTTTGTATATCCTAATACTCCTGCTGCTGGAAAGCTGCCGGGGTACACGGTATCTCCAGGAAAATCAAAAGTTGCTTGATAAACAAAGTATTGAAGCCCCAAAAGGGATAAACAAATCTGCACTTTCCGATCTATATATACAAAAAACAAACCGGAGATTTCTGGGTTTACCTATCAACAGCCTGGTATGGATGCACCACGAAGGAGAAAAGCACTATGACCAGCAAAAGTTTATTGATAAAAAAGAGAAGGTAGAAGCCCGGTTTGATAAAAAAATTGCCGGCACTAAAAACGCAAAACGCATTGCCAACTATCAATACCGCAGACAAAACCATCTGGATGAATTAAATAAAAAAATTGAAGAGGGAAACCTGTTTATGCAATGGGGCGAACAAGCAGCCGTGTTTGATTCTGCGAACGTTGAAGCTACGAAAGAAAAAATGGGCGATTATCTTTTTAACAACGGCTTCTTTAACAACCGCAT
>Ga0209200_1003313_pt1 | contig 13952 bp, 24 predicted proteins | sample AD_UKC033_MetaG_FD_184406 | JGI IMG/M metagenome (GOLD analysis project Ga0209200, IMG submission 184406) | Active sludge microbial communities of municipal wastewater-treating anaerobic digesters from USA - AD_UKC033_MetaG (SPAdes) (version 2) | ecosystem: Engineered > Bioreactor > Anaerobic >...
TGGTAACGCATACGATAAAATTGTAATAAAAGGCGATACTATTTACCTGAATGATGGTATTTCTTGCGAGGAAACTTACAAAAGTATTTACATTCACCCTGCAAGTAAATTAAATGGTTATGTTATTATAGTAAACGATACAGGCACTATTTTTAACTTCCACATACATGGAGACTTCTTTTGTGATTTAGGCGCGTCAATTCAGCCTCTTACACTAAAGGGCGAATGTAGTTTTTGGGGTAGCTCCGGTTTGTTTAATGGTTTTAGGTGTTTTGGGGATATGAATTTTAAAACAGATTTAGCACCTATACTTGTAGATGGTGCAACAATACAATTTGATAAAATTTCTGTTTTCCATGAAATAAGTAATCCGGTAATTGATGACACTATTCCGGTAATAACTATTGATGCCACTTCGTCTCCATGCGAGGTTGGTATAACTCAGGGTAGTTATATCAGTGGCTTAAATGGTACATATCCTAACGGGATGATAATCGTAGACAATAGCGTTAATGCAGTTAAATTAACCATTAGTGGAAAGTATTACGGGCATGATGGTTCCGGTTTTGTTGTGGCTGCTACTACTGCAACACAAGATGTTTACGGTGGCGTGGTTGAGACCAACCTAACTACAATAGGAGCCAACACAAACGATTTAATTGAGGTTAAACTTGAAAATTCAAATGTGATATAATATGAGAAACCCTAAAACAACACTTACAGGAATAGCCGGAATATTGGGCGGTATTGCATCAATTATTCATGGTGATTTAGTTACAGGAGTAACGGCAATAGTTACAGGTATAGGATTAATTTTTGCCAAAGATTATAATGTTGCCGGTTTGCCTCCTGGTAAACAATAGCCTGTTAAAAAATACCTATTCTACAGCGCGCAACCTATTTGCGCGTTGCTTATTATTGTGCTGTTGCGTGGCTTGCCGGGAAGTAAGCGAACAAGCAACACGATACGGAATGTAACAAAAGCTGAGTTTGCGCTCAGCTTTTTGTTTTTTAGGTAAACCGGTTTAAAATTATTCACACGCGAACACATACCGGTCGTAAGAAAAACTTCCCTCCTTTTGCCGTTTTTTCATTGTGCTGTTTTGTTTTTTGTATTTGTTTTTTGCGTTAACAATTTGCTGTTGATAACAAAGTTTATTTAGTTTGCTTGTTGTGTAGTTGGTAATATAGGTTTGCTACAACAAAAATTAACAGTTGTTTTTAAGCTTCCCTATTTAACATAAAAATGTAGTAAGCGTAATGGTATTAACATTATGTTAAGTAACAAATTAAAAGCAACTGTTTTAAAACTTGGTACTTATGTCCAAACGTCCGTATCCTTTTACACTTGTACATGCTTTGTTTAAGCGCAGTAATATTAAACATACTTCTGCTTATAATCCTTTTCACATTCGTATTTCAGAAAATCAAGGCTTGCCTGTTTTGTTTTTTCGCTTTGATAATGATTTTGACCGCGTTAGTGTTTATGCTATAGATGGTAATATTAATATCCTTTGCAGTTTTGAGGTACAAAGCGCAATTAGTTTGGTTAAAAAACTGTTGCGCTTTCGTCTTATAAATAAGTTTCATTATAAACGCTTTTGTATATGAGGGTCTGGATTATGGTCTTTTGGTTCTATTCTTATTTGTGTTTCATCAGTTGAGTAAGTAAGTGTATAAAAATTATGTTGAAAACAATTTTATTGAAACTGTTGCAGCCGTTAAGTAATACGGCTGCTATCTTGCCAAAAAATTTAATGTTTTTGCAGTTTTTGTCGCTGATTATTAAATGTTTAACATGTTTTGAGGGGGGTACCCCCCCCTCTTGTCAAAAAGTAGGGGTTTAAGTTATGTTAAAAACTTATAGTTTAAATATAGATTGGTTACAGTTAAACTGTAGATTATCGCGCGAAAATAGTATTGTGCATGGCTCTAAATATTATGAGGTGCGCCCGGCTGATTATACGAGTGTGCAATGGGGTTTGATTCAGAATGTAATAGATAGGAGAAGTAATAAGCCTGTTGCAGTAATTGTTTCGTGTCCTCGTAGTCCTGCTTTAGATTCAAATATTATATTGGTGAAATTTGAAAACTCTTTTCTTTATCAGTCTGGTTTGTCTTATGAGGTAACAAAGTGTTTGGAGCATTTAGAATTAACTGTAAAAAACATTAGCCGGTTAGACCTCTCTTTGGATTTTCAATTTTTTTTTAATGGCTTGCACCCACATGATTTGATAAAAAAATTTCTTAATAATTCTTATTTGAAAAAGGGGAAGGGAAAATTTAAGGTGGTTGGCAATCATAATAGGGATATAACGCATGAGTATATACGTTGGGGTTCGCGTAGTAGTTTAATTAGTTATTATTTATATAATAAAACTAAAGAGTTGAAAGAGGTTAAGCATAAGCCTTATATTGTTGAGGACTGGCAGCGTAATGAGTTGTTAAATGATAAAGATGTGTGGCGTTTGGAGTTTTCAATTAAAAATGGTGGTGGATTCACTCCTGATGATGATACTACAGAGGCTAATTATGGTGTTATTGCTTTTCCTGATGTGTTAAATAAAGATGTTGTTCCTGATTTATTTAAAGCGTTGTTAGATAAGTATTTTGTTTTTTATCAGAATCCTGATGATGATTTTGATATAACAAAAAAAACACGGCTTACAAAAATTAATTTGTTTGCTCCTTTTGTTCCCTTGTTAAAGTATAAGCGGTTAACTGAGAAAGTGGAAAGTAATCGGATGGATAAAATTTTTATCAAAAAATTAGAGGCATTAAATGATGAGGTAAGGCGCGGGCGCGATTCTGAAAAGTTGACGTTTGCGATTGGAGAAATAAAAAAACATTTTGGCAATAGTAGAGATTTAGTTGGTTGGGCTGCCAGTAAAGGGATTGAGATATAACGATTTTGCGGCTTGGTGTCTGTTATTTTGCCTTGCAGATATTTCAGCCTTAGATAAAATTTATAGGCAAAATAATAGCATCAAACCGCTGTTAGCGGCTGATGCGGTAAATTAAAACGAAATGTCAAAACAAAGAAAATTACAAATTGATGTAAAAGGCCCAATGGAAGCCGATGCAAACATTATTGAAATGGTATTATCTGTTGATGGTAGAGATTGCAGATTTTATACTTCAAAAGCAAATTATGAAGCACTTATTTATGATGGTGTTTTTGTCAGAGATGGAAAAGAAAAGGATAGTGCAAATTGTGTAAATACTACAAATGTTTATGTTGAGCAGTAAGGTAGCATTTGCCGCTAACGTTTGGCGGCTTGGCGAAGGCTGCCTAACGAAGAGTTCAAAGTTCGCACAATGTTTCTGGCAGCTTTTGCCAAACCGCTGTTATGTGCTGGGCGGGTATCAGCACTAAATTAAATTTGAAACAAAATGTTTAATAAGAAATTCAAAGTTAGAGTAAGGTATTTTGCAAAAGATAAATACGAAGTGCAGTTTGCTCATTACTTTTTAATACCAATTTACCATTCTCTATGTTTTTGGTTTGAACAAACATTAACAAGTGGAACACAATGTTGGTCAACTCGCTTAATGGATTATCAAAGTGCTGAAGATTTAGCCAAAAGTTTAAAGTCAATTGAAGATGTTAGAAAGTGGTATGAAAAAGATGAAGCAAAGGAAAAGGAATTTTACAAAAATCAAAAAGAGTATTACGCTAAAAACGTTCCTTATGATACAAAATATTTTTAGTAGTATGATTATAGCCTTGCACATAACGTTTTGCAGCTTGGCGAAGTGGCGGAAATAGAAGCACAAATGTTCGGTTTAGCACTACACTTCAATAGATGCACAGACGTTCAATTAACAATCAAACCCGCCATTTTGCCAAACTGCTGTTATGCGTATGTGGCGGTTAATTAAACGATAAATTAAATATGGAAAACAAAATAAGGATTTTAATAGCTTGTGAGGAAAGCGATGAAGTTAGGGGCAGATTTGAGCAAATGGGATTTGATGCCTGGAGTTGCGATTTGCAAGAAAACAGAAACCCTAACGCAAAGCATTATCAAGGAAATGTTTTTGACATTATAAATGATAATTGGGATGCAATGATAGCTTTCCCACCTTGCACACACTTAGCTGTAAGTGGTGCAGCTTGGTTTGAACAAAAGCGAAAAGATGGCAGACAGCAACAAGGGATTGACTTTTTTTTAGAAATAGCAAAAGCCAAAATAAAACATATTGCAATAGAAAATCCGGTAGGGATAATGAGTAAAATTTATATGCCACCAACACAAGTAATACAACCTTATTATTTTGGCGATAAGGCACAAAAAACAACTTGCCTATGGTTAAAAAACTTGCCACCATTATACCATAATGCAGCACCAAATTTATTTGATGACGTGGTAACTCATACAGATAAAGGCGAGTTTTTTGAATGGATAGATAGCAAAACAGGGAAGAAAAAAAGACAACCCTTGTGGTTTAAAGAAGCAAGGAGTTTAAAAGGCGATGAACGAAGCAAAGTGAGGTCAAAAACATTTCCAGGTATTGCACAAGCTATGGCAAGTCAATGGGGGAATTATCTTATTGAAACGTATCGTAGCCATTACGCATAACAGATGGATTAACGAAGTGCGCCAACCACTTCGTTGCGTTTACCTATACCGTTGGCATTTCGTTAATCTTAATGTTATAGAATTTAATCAATTAATATAAACAATTTAAAAATCAATCAACATTATGGCACAAGTAAAAATGAAAGGTTACATTACACTTTGTAGTGGTGTACAAAAAGCAAAAAGCAGTGGTGAATTTTACGAGATGGAATTTTTAGAACCGGGTCGTACAGATGATTTTGGCGAAAAGGTTGGTAAAGATTCCTTTTTTAAAATTACAGCGTTTGGCAAAGCGATTGAAAAAATACCGGTGGAGTGGCACGGTAAAGCCTTGCACAGTGAAACTGTAAAGGGTATTAAGGTTGAGGTTTCTTGCTATTTAAACGGTAGTAGGATTATTTCAGAAGGTAAAGAAAATTTTTACCCAACAAATTTAAACTTGTCAACGCTAACTGTTTTGCCATGAGTGAAAAGGCAGTTATAGTACTGGTTAAAAAAATGAGGGAGGCGCAACGGAATTATTTCCGTTCGCGCTCTCCTTATTTGCTTAAAGAGGCAAAGGCTCTTGAACAGCGTGTGGATGCTGAGTTAATTAAGTTTAATTATGATACAGGAACCGGAAAATAAACAGAGGTCTTTTTTAAAAGCTGAGGTAACTTTAGGGCAGTTACTCGGATTTGCTGTTACGCTTGCCTCCATATTTTTTACTCACTACGTGAGCGTGAGTATTGATTTGAGCGTAATGAAAAACCAGATGCAAAATTTAAAAATGATGCAAGATGAAAAAAATCGCACGTTTAACGAAAACCAAACGGTTATAATGGAGAAGTTAACTTCCATTAGCGAGCGTGTTGGAGACTTACGTGTGGACGTTGCAAAAATTCAAGACAAAACAGAAAGTTTAAAATACAAAAACCATGAGTAAAATTATCACTTACAAACAGATGCGCAGTATAATATCCGATATGGATGAATACAGCGAACGCGCGCGTGCCTTGTTAATGAGGTATGACAATAACGTTGATGAGAATAAAATCATTAACGAGATTGACGCAGATTATTTTTCAAAAGATTTAATGCAACTGATAAACCGTTTAGATTATGCAAAAAACTCACTCTCCGAATAAAAACCTCGCGCAAAAAATAAAGCGATGCAATAGCCTGGTGTTTTTAACAGATACCGGCATACGTGTTTACCAGTACATAGATTATTTTGGTATTACGGTTGTTGCTATGTGCGAACGAAAAAAACCGCACTATTTTAATTTTGTTGAGTTAATGCGTTACAATTCCAAAGACCAGTTAATCTTAATTTAAAAAAGTGTTGGAGTTTAATTAAATGTAAAAGGGGCTTTCGCCCCTTTTTTTATTCTCTAAATTTTATTGCTTCTGCTTTGTCTGCTTGTCCTGATGAGAATCTAAATATCAAAGCATCCGCGCGCGGAAATTGTTCCTTCGCGTTTTTAATTAATTTGTCCCTTATGTTGGTGTATTGTATTCCTCCTTTTGAGGAGTTAGTTGTTACTGTTCCAATAAAATCATATGGTTTCGTTGGTTCGCTATCAACAAAAATGTAATAGCCTTCAATTTGTTGAACCTTTGCAGTATTTTTTTGATTGCAATCGGTTGTTGTTTGTGCATAACCAACATAAAAAAATGCTGTTAATGCTGCTGTAATCATTAGTTTTTTCATATACTTTTGTGATTAAGAATGTGTGCGGTAAATGTAGCGAGATTTGTGCCGTAATGTTTTCCGCGTCTGTTTTTATAATGAATTGAAAACAATCTACTTAACATAATACATGAGTAAACAGCCAACCCGATTATCAACCGAAAACATGAGAAGTTTATGCGGAAAGTATAACGTGAGTTATAAAACGCTAAAGAAAAAACTAATTGGTGTGCCTGGTTTAGTGTTGCAGCCTTACCAAACTACTTTTTATCCTAAACAAGTTGAGTTAATCTATTTACATTTAGGCTTGCCTGGTGAATAAGAGAATTGAATCGGATTTGTATAAAATTTTAATTGCACTGTTTTTTATTGCTCTTTTTGGCTTGTTTAAGTTGGGAGAGTATTTCAAATTGTGGTAAAGGTTTGGAAATGATTGTAGCGCGCTTTTAAATACCGCGTTGCTTTACTCTTTTTGCATTTCACAATACAAGTGCGATGCCTCCAAAAGTAAAAACAACTGCTGCTCCTCCTGCTGAGAGTGTAACAAGTCTTACCATTTTAGTTTACGATTCCGTAAGCAAAACAAACGTAAGTTTTAATGCTTACGCAGATTTTAAAAAGTTTCTTGCATCTTCTGGTTGCCCTGCTAACATTAAAAACATTTGTAAGTAATGGAGTTACTGCTACTGGTTGGGGCTGCTGCCTATTTCTGGTTTAAAAACCAAAAAGAAGCGTTTGCGCAAGGCTTTAAAGTGGCGGTTAAAGATGTGGGCTTTGATGCACAAAAAACGTTAGGAAGCTTGTTTTTAAAGTTTTGGTTTAACGTTAAGTTAGATGTAAGCAACCCCTCAGATGCAACAATAAAAGCAACCGGAGGCACATTTAACCTTATTCAAAACAATACTGTTTTTGGCACTGCTGATGTAAGGGGTGATGTGTCAATCCCTCCAAAACAAACCGCACCTGTAAAATTTTACGTAGGCATACCTGTTAAAGGTGGAATGGAGATAGTAAAAACAATTATTGCAAGATTGAGAGACGGCAAAAGTGTAACGCTTGCTTTAAATGGTTTGTTGTCGCTTAACGTAGGTAATGTAAAGTTTAACCACACATTTACAGTATGACGTTAGCCAGACCCAACTATAAAGAAACGGTAAACGTTGTTGATGCCAACAATGCGGATATTATTACCGTACTTGAAAAAAACTTTCCTGTAGCGGTTGGGCAAACAAAAGATTTTGCTAAAAAGTTTAAAAGTGGCAGTGCGGGTGAAGCGGCTTTAAAGGTTTGGGATTTTGTTAAGCGCAATATTAAATACCAGAGAGACGATGATGAAAAACAGGCAATCCGATTACCTAACAGGTTCGTTAATGACCGTACCGGAGATTGCAAGAGTTACGCGCTATTCATAGCCAGTGTATTGCAAAATTTAGGTTATACGGTTGCCTTTCGTTATACGAGCTATAACCGCAACAATCCAAAACCCTCACATGTGTATGTGTATTTGCCCGATGACGGAATTGTGGTAGATGGTGTTTATAATTATTTTAATAAAGAAAAACCATTTGTGTATAAGTATGACCACACAATGGTAAATGAAAGTATTAACATGGAAGTAGTAACCCTTAGTGATAACGTTGGCATAAATGCCTCCTTAATCAGGGCATACAAGCGCAGCAAAAAAGGTAGTTTAAGGCAAAGATTGTTGGCAAACGAAATTGCGCGCAAAAGCAACAGGCGATACAAACCAGTTAGCGAATCTCTTTTAAAGCAAAAAATAAAACTGGTTTCTCCTGGTAGTTCTGATTATATACTTGCCATGAAAGAGTTAGACGCTCAGGGCGTTTACGAGGTAGATGGTATTAACGGAATTGGTAAAATACGGGTTAAAAAATTCCTGAAAAAGGTTGGCAAGGGAATTAAAAAAACAGTTAAGAAGGTTGGTAAGGCTGCTGGTAACGTTGTAAAAGAGGCGGGCAAGGCAATTAAGAAAGTTGGGTTGGCTGTTCCGCGTAATGCGTTTTTGTCGTTGGTGAGGTTGAATGTAAGAGGGTTGGCGACAAATCTTGATTATAGTTTGGCGAATAACAGAAGTGCGCTTTTGGGTAAATGGAAAAAGTTGGGAGGCAAATCTTCTGCTCTTATCAATTCTGTTAATGCAGGTAAAAAGAAAAAAAGAATTTTCGGAATTGAAGATGCGGATTTTGATGGATTAGGTATTGAGCCTGGTTCAAGTACGGCTGCTTTGATTGCTTCTGCTGCTCCTATTTTAATTGGACTGGCTGTGTTCTTAAAGGCTGTTAAAAAGGGAGACAAATCTTCTGCCACTGATATTTTACAAGCCGCTGAGGGTGCCGGTGTAGATTTTAATCAAGCTGCTGAGTTGTTGGCTACCGGACAAGCGTCTTATGAAAATGGCTATTCTGATGAGCCTGGCGATGGCGGTTCTGCTGATGACAATGGTGGCGGCTTGCCTCCTGCTGATGGTGGCGGCTCTGGTGCCTCGTTTAGTCCTTCTCCTGGTTTGTTGTTGGGTGCCGGTTTATTGGTGGCTGTAATTGCAAGTAACAAAAATTAATTAAATAAAAACAAGATGCCATATAAAAGAAAAAAAAAGAAACGCGCTTCAACGGGTGGAGCGTCTGTGTTTAAAGTTGCCGCTCGTAATAAGTCTTACCGGTCTGCTGTTACGCGAAAAAAGAAAGCTGAGGCTGCTGCAAAGCGCGCGTGGAAAAAAGCTTTATCGGTTGCAAAGAAAAAAGTGCGCAGCAAAAAATGCAGGTAATTAAACTTTAAAAACTCACTCTTATAAAACAAATACAATGAAACAATTAAAAACAATAGGCAAAAGGATTATCCCTTCTGCTGCAATGGTTGGCGGTGGTGTTGTGGCTTCAAAAGCAAACAACATGTTAGCTAATACAATTAAAGATGATAAACTTCGCGCGGGTGCGGTGGTTATTGCCGGAATACTTTTGGGCGGCATGAAAGGCGAAATGCTTAAAAATGTTGGTGCGGGTATGGTAACCGTTGGCGGCATGAAGTTAGTTGCTGCTGTGGCTCCTCAGTTAGGTATTAACGATGATGTTGTTAATGGCTTGTTTGATGATGTAGTTGCTGATGGCGGTTACATGTCTGATGATGTGGTTAACGGCACTGATGGCGATGATGGAAACGATTATTAAAATTTAAAATTCAATAACTCTAATAAAACAATCATTTATCCAGAAAAAAATGAACATGATTAAAGCAACAAACAACATGCGCGCTGATGCAAATTTTTTCATCAACATGTATCGCGGAAACCCTAAGGCAGTAGTTACACAAGGCTATTTGCGTTTAGAAGCCTCCTTACAGGGAGGAGCCCAAAATGCTGTAAACTTTAATGTTTTAGCAAATCAGGGCAGTACAACAAACGTTACCGAAAAACGCTTGTTAATTCCTGATGCCTTTCACATTACAAAAATGTTTTTAGGTATTTTCAAAGCGGGCACAACAACTACAGCAAGTCAAACCGATATTGCTAAAGCTATTGTGCGCACATTCCCTAACCCTACTGTATTTAGTACAGCGGGCGAAGCGGACAACCTTATGAATTTTTACAACGGTAAATATTCCATTAAGGTAAACCAAACAACGTTTATTGACAATGACGAAATACGCAGGTTTTACCGCGTTGGGCAATCTCAGCAAGGACAAGGCCCGGCTGTAGTTATGCCGCGCGATGAGTACAGTGCGCCCGATTTCGGTTTTTACGATACACTACCAACTATCCGTTTAAGCGGTAGTGATAACAACCAAATATTTTGCACATTGCCTGATAGTATATCAATGGCAGGTACGGCAAGTACGAACTATGCAGTTTGCATATTGCGTGGCTTCTACGTACAAAATGGGGCAAAATTCAACCCTGAGGTTTAAAGTTTGGTATTGGTTAATATTCTCCCTCCTTATCCCTGCTGCCTTAACTGGCGGCAGGGTTCTTAAACTCTTAAAAACAAAAACAAGTGAAGCCAGTAAAAAAACATTATTTAGTGGAAATAAATATCCCCAACCCTACTGCCGGACAACGTATTTACTTGGGTGATATACCTGAGTTACGCCATGTAACTACCGAACAAATGGAAAGTTACAACAGTGGTATTTTGTCTTTTTCTCCTGCACAAAATCCGGTTGTTAATCAAACAGGCGGCTCTAATGTGGTAGTAACATTAGTTGAATCATCAACAGAAGATATTTACCAATTACCTTATAACTCTCTTACAAAGTCGCTTAATGGTGGCGATGTTACAGAGTACCAAAATAAAAAATTTAATCTTCCTAAAAGCTATATTACCCTGTTGGGTACAGCTTCTTTAAATGCCGGTGATTCTGTTGTACTTTCGTTTTATTATTACTAATGCGTTCGCCTAATAAAATAAATGATAAAAGTTTTGTTGCTTCTTTCACTATGGAGGGAGTTAACTCGGCAATACCCAACCAACGCATTTATTTAAAGGGCTTAAATTTTTTAACGGATAAAGTTTTAACCGGAATACGGCACGTGGGAGAGTTTATGCCTCAAATCCCTGATTTTGGTACGGGTACAACATATAATAATGATTTAACCAGTGATCAGTTTTTTGCAATAAACCTGTTGCAAAAAAGGACAAAAACGTTAACCGTAAACAACTTGCCTATTTTAAGTTTTTATTACCAACGTCAATGGGGGAGAAAAAATCAATATACTCCATTTAATGACGTGTATGATTTTGATAATAGTTGGTTAGAAAAGTTGGGCGCGGTTGCCTTAACAGACCAGGTTATTTTTTTAGAGTTCCGTTACAGAGATAAACCAAAGCAATCAAATGGCAGTTACACAAAAAATCAGTTACGTTATTGAAAAAATAAGAGAGGAGAACCTTTCTTATGTTGATGTGTACGATGGTGCAACGCTATTGCATAAAATTGAATGTGAAACCTCAGATGAGGCAATTATTCGTTTAGAGGAGTGGATGGAAAGTGTAGATGGTGGCGGTTATGTTACATTAAAATTAAAAGATAAACCGGGTAAAGAAATTGCAAAGGGTGGCAAAATCAATGCTTTTTCATTGCGTATTAAGTTGGGTGGCGTTTCTGATGTGGCTGTTAATGGTAACGGCAATCGTATGGATAGTACTGTAATATCCATGATGCAAAAAAACTTTGATTTACAGCTTAATCATCTAACAGAAAAAAACGATTTATTAAAGCGAATTGAAGCGTTAGAAAATAAAAAGAAGGATAAACCGGATATGTTGGAAACGGCAATAGGTAGTTTATTGCCTATGCTTGTAGGAAGTGTTAACGGTAAGATGGCTGCTAATGGTAATCAATCCTTCTCTCCTCCTACTACAGCGTTAGCGGATGACGTAAGCGGCATAAACCCAAAAGAACGCTTACGCAATGCGTTAGAGGTTTGGGGTAAGTCCGACCCTGATTATATTACAGTAATAGAAAATATTGCAACACTGGTTACTACCAACCGCCCTAAATACGATTTAGCAAAAGGAATGTTATGAGTAAGAATACTGAATATATTGTTCCGGTTGCAATTGGCTTGGGTGCGCTGTTTTTTTTTCGGCAAATTGCTCAGGCTTTCGGGCTTATTAAAAGTGCCGATGATGTTAACGCTGCATCATTAATCAATGCAAATTATTTTGACCCTAAATTTTGGAAGCAAGGCGGTGCCGGTGCAATGATTTTAACCGATGCAGGAGTAAAGATTTATGCAAAGCAATTGTATAATGCAAAAGGGTTGGTTAATGATGATGAGGCTGCTGTTTACGATGTTTTCAAAAGAATGAAAACAAAAAGCCAGGTAAGTTACCTGAGTGATAAATTCAGTTTGTATTACAATACTGATTTAATTTCTTATTTGCAGTCGTTCCTTAATCCTGAGGAATTGCTTAAAGTAAAAACAATAGTTAACCCTTTGCCGAATTTTAAAGTATGACAATAAGCGAACGCGGCAAAAAATGGTTAAAGTCAACTGAGCAACTCAGGTTAAAACCTTATGTAGATGACTACGCACCAACTCCTCGTATAGAGTACAGTATAGGTTACGGGCATCAGATACAACCGGGAGAAGAGTATTTAATGCAGGGAATCACTGAGGCAAAAGCAGAGGAGTTATTTAACCAGGATATTTTAAAGTATGCGGGTGCCGTTAGCAATGGTTTAAAAGTGGCTGTTAGTCAAAACGTGTTTGATGCGTTGGTTTCCTTCTGTTACAATATTGGTGTAAATGGCTTTGCTAAAAGTACACTGCTAAAAATGTTTAACGAAAAAAAGAGCCCTAAAGAAATTGCCGCCCTTTGGTTGCGTACATGGATAAAACCGCCTGTATTAATTGCAAGGCGCGCGCGTGAGGTTGCTTATGCTTATGGCGAGGAAATAAAAGGCGGTATGCTAACACTTGGAAAAATTGCTGTAGTGATACTTTTTTTTTTATTATTAACTGAGGACGAAACAAAATGACAAAAACAGTTGCAAATTTTCAATTCGCAAATAAGGCGATAAAACTCAATTGGAATTTTATTGATATAATGATAATCAACAGGGGTACAGCAACCGCATATATCAATAATTTGCCGTTGCGCCCTGTTTCTGCAACCTTCGCGGGCGATGTGTTTACGCTTAGCGCAAACGAAGGTGAAATAATAAAAGGCAACTGGGATTTAACTTTTGAGCCTGGTGCAGCCGTTACAGCTTGCAATGTTTATATAGTTTGGAGGTATAGAGCATGATTAATTGCACTGGTGTTGCTATTGGTGGCGGTGGTGGTGGTGGCTTAACCAGTTTACCTATTGACAAATGTTTGTTTGTTATGGAAAACGGCAATGATGCTACAGCCTTGCCAGACCGTTTAGATTTACCTTACTTAACCGTTGGCGCTGCAATTGCCGCAATGCCTGGTGATGATTATACGGTAATAGTTTATCCTGGTAATTATACTTACTCGGGTGCGTTGCCACTTGTTGTGCGCATGTATTTGTCTCCTGGTGTTAACTTAACGTTTAACCCTACAGCTTGGGACGAAAACGAGCAATTTTTTATTGATGGCTTTGGCGATATTGAGATTGATGTTTTGTTTGACGGAACAGACGGAACTACAGTGCAGGCCGCAATCAAATGTAAATCGTTAGTAGTAGCCAACTTTAAGCCAAACAACGGTCTATTAAGTTGTGTAATTGATTGCACTGAGGATTTATACTTCTTAACCCAATTGGCTATAATAGGCGGAAACGCATACGATAAGATTGTAATTAAAGGCGATACCATTTACATGAACGATGGTATTGCGTGCGAGGAAACTTACAAAAGTGTTTACATTCATCCTGCAAGTAAATTAAATGGTTATGTTATTATATTAAACGATACAGGCACTATTTTTAACTTCCACATACATGGCGACTTCTTTTGTGATTTAGGCGCGTCCGTTCGTCCTCTTACACTTCAGGGCGAATGTAGTTTTTGGGGTAGTTCCGGTTTGTTTAACGGCTTTAGGTGTTTTGGGAATATGAATTTTAAAACAGATTTAGAGCCTATTCTTGTAGAGGGTGCAACAATACAATTTGATAAAATTTCTGTTTTCCATGAAATAAGTAATCCGGTAATTGATGACACTATTCCGGTAATAACTATTGATGCCACTTCGTCTCCATGCGAGGTTGGTA
>Ga0209200_1003314_pt1 | contig 13951 bp, 11 predicted proteins | sample AD_UKC033_MetaG_FD_184406 | JGI IMG/M metagenome (GOLD analysis project Ga0209200, IMG submission 184406) | Active sludge microbial communities of municipal wastewater-treating anaerobic digesters from USA - AD_UKC033_MetaG (SPAdes) (version 2) | ecosystem: Engineered > Bioreactor > Anaerobic >...
GGACCCGCCGCCGGAGCTGGTGGCGAGGGCGAACTGATCGCGTTCGCCGACACCGGCCTGGGAAGCGGCGCGACGGATGCGCCGCACCCGGATTTCGCCGGGCGGGTGCAGGCAATCCACAGCTGGCCGCTCGCGCCCGGATGGTCGGCCTTCGTGCGCGCTCCGGGCGCGGACGACGGCGGCGCGGACCGCGGCAGCGGCCATGGCACCCACGTGGCGGGGCTGGCCGCGGGCGACGGCGGCATGAGCGCCGGCAGGCTGGCGGGCGTGGCGCCGGGCGCGCGCATCCTGATGCAGGCGATCGAGCAGTACGTCGACCCCTTGCCGGAATGGCGCGGCCGCCTGCAGCCCGGCTTCTATCTCGCGGGGCGGCCGCTCGACCTGCGCGAGCTGCTCGAGCAGGCGCGCGCCGCCGGTGCGGCGATCCACGCCGACGCCTGGGGTGTGGAGGCCGCCGGCGCCTATACCGACGACAGCTGGGAGTGCGACCATTTCCTGCACGCCCACCCTGGGATGCTGGTGATCGTCGCCGCCGGCAACGCCGGCCGCGACCGCAACCGCGATGGAGCCATCGATGCCGGCACGCTGTACGCGCCGGCGAGCGCGAAGAACGTGCTCGCCGTCGGCGCCACCGAGGGGCCGGATGCCGGTATCGGCCTGCGTGGCGGCTGGGCGGCGCTCGACCCCGAGGGCACGCGCTTTCCCGATCCGGTGCAGCGTGGCGCGCCCGTCTCGGGCGATGCGGAGCGGCTCGCGCTGCTGTCGAGCTGCGGCCCCACGCTCGACGGGCGCATCAAGCCCGACCTGTGCGCGCCCGGTACCAACCTCGCCGCGGCGCGCAGCGCAGTGAGCCCGTCGCGCGGCTGGGGTCTGGCGAATCCGCTGCCCTGGTACCAGTACCTTGGCGGCACCTCGATGTCGACCGGAGTGGTCGCGGGGGCGGCCGCGGTGCTGCGCCAGCGCTGGCGTCGGGCGCTGGGCGAGGCGCCGGGTGGCGCCGCGCTCAAGGCCTTGCTGATCCACGGCGCGCGGCCGGTGCATCGACGCGACGGACAGGGTGAGGAGGACCGCGAGCGTGCGGGCTTCGGCCGGCTTTGGCTGGCCGGCAGCCTGCCCGGCCCCGATGGCCCGGTGTTGCTCGAAGACCGCGTCGGTCTGGCGACCGGCACATGCCGCCGCATCGACTGCAAGGGCCCGGGGCGGCTGCGCGCGGTGCTGTGCTGGTACGACGCGCCGGGCGAAGCCCTGATCAACGACCTCGACCTGGTGCTGCGCGACGCCAGTGGCAGCGTGCACGCCTGGGGCAACCACCTCGCCGGGGCGGTTGGCATTGCGGACCGGCGCAACACCGTCGAATGCATCGACGTGCAGCTCGGCGAGGGCGACTGGACGCTGGAGGTGCGCGGCGTGAATGTGCCGCTCGGGCCGCAGCCCTGGGCGCTGGCGGCGAGTCCCGGGGTCATCGTCGCGGGCACGCCCGCAGCGCCGGGGACCTCGACGGCGCCTGCGGAGCCTCTGCCAGCGCCGCGATGGCGGGTCGATCTGCCCTGGACGGCGGTGCGCGGCGTTGGGGCGAAACGCGCCATCGAGCTCGAGCGCACGCTGCCCGGGGGCATCGGTGCATTGTGCGCCGGTGTCCCGGATGCGGGCACGCTGGCCTTCCTGCCCGCGGCCTTGCGCGCGCACATCCGCAGCCTGGCCGCCTTCCTCGGTGCGTCGCCGCCTTCCGCCGCGGTGCTCGCCGTGGAACATCCGACCCGTGCGCTGCTCGCCGGCCCTCCCGAGGCCGCTTCTGCCGCCGACTGGCAGGCCCTGGCCGCAGCGCTTTCTCCGTTGCTCGAGGCGCTCGACCGCAGCGTCGCCCGCGAGGTCTGCGGCGAGCGCTTGTTCCGATGAACCACTCACAAGGAGTGCATCATGGCTGACAACACCGAAAAACCCGGCAAGGGCAAGCCGACCCGGACCCAGGCCGGCGCCATGCCGGCGTCCGCCGCGCTGCCCGAGGGCAGCATCCTCTCGGCGGGTGCGCTGATCCCCGGCGGGGGAGGCGGCGTGCTGGCCAACGAGGCCGATGTCTCCGGCGAACTCGCCGAGCTCGCGCCGAGCTTCGGCGACATCCTGGCCTCGATCGGCCGTGGCGTGGCCGATTCGCAGACCGCGCTCGATCGTGGCCTGGTCGACACCGCGACCACCTTGTCGCAGTCGACCATCACCGTGGTCACCGACGTCGTCCAGGAACTCAACGACGACGGCCTGCCCGTGCCGAGCGCGACCCAGCTCGTGACCGAGAACGTGTCGCTGATCAACTTCGTCCGTCCCACCGCCCACCAGTGGAGCCACGTCGCGCTGCGCATGGACATGACCGTCGGTGCGGTCGACAACGAGCGCGGCATCAGCGTCAACAGCAAGACGAAGAGCGCGCGGGCGACCAACGTCGGCCTCTTCTTCGGCTTCCTCGGCATCGGCGTGTCGTCGTTCAAGGAGAGATCGACCTTCCGCTCCGAGGAGTCGGACTTCGAATCGAACTGGGCCGAGGGGCGCGTGTTGATGGACGCACTGCTGCAGCCGCGCAACGTCGAGGGCTTCGATCCGCCAGCCGAGGTGTCGATCGGGCCGCAGATCTTCATGGCGCTCGGCAGCGTGCAGGAGACGCTGAACTCGGGCGTCGTCACCGCACGCGCCACCGACATCGTCATCACGGTGCGCAAGGCCAATGGCGCGGTGAATCCGAGCGTGATGATCGACGTCGACCCCGGCCCCTTCGACCTGTCCTTCGCGACCGCCGACGGCTTCACCGGCAACACCACGAACGCGGCCGGACAGTGCCGGATCACGCTGTCGCGCAACATCCCCAGCCCGCTGTTCCAGCGTCGCGTTCGCGGCACGGTGACGGCCACGCTGGGCCAGATCGAACGCAGCACGACGGTGTCGCTCTGATCGCCGCCCGCCACAGGAGAAACCATCATGCCTGATCTACTTCCTTCCCTCCCCCGTGTGCTGGCAGAGGATGCCAATGTCTCCGACGAACTGCGTGGTGCCGGCATCGCCTTCGGCACGCTGGTCGAGCGCACCGGCGCGGCCGTGGCCGCGACCCAGCTGCAGCTCGACACCTCGAGCGCCGCGACTGCCTCGGCGCTGGCAGCCACGCTGGTCAATGTGATCGCGGTGCGCGAGCAGGTGTTCCGCGACGACGGCACGCTCGACCACGTCACCAACCATGTGCGCCCCCTGCCGTTGATCAGCTTCATCGATCCGGTGTTCTACCAATGGACCAGCGTGCGCCTGCAGGGCGAGTTCTACGCGCGCGAGTTCGCGGCGTCGTCCGAGACCACGAGCGCGTATTCGGGCTCGAATTTCGGGCTCTTCGGCAGCGGCGTGTCGATGTTCTTCGGCCCCGGCATGCTCACCAGCGGGAGCGGGTCGGGGTCGACCACGACCACCACCGATGTATCCACCGACGTCTCGCTCGGTCGCATCCGTGCCAGTGCGCTGCTCGAGCCGCGCGACGACGTCGGCATCCCCAAGCCCAACCAGGTCATCCGCGGGCCGCGGCTCGCGCTCATCCAGGGCGAGATCGCCGACGTCATGGATGGCGGCGACCTCATCGGGCGCACCATGAGCGTGCTGCTGCAGTACAGTCGCCGCAATGGCGCGCCGATCGCCGGCAAGGCGCTGTCGGTGGAGAGCTCCGGCGTGCCCTGGCGGCACCTGGGCACCGGCGTCACCGATGCCGCGGGGCAGATCCAGATCGAGCTGCGGCGCGACTTCCTCGACGAGGATGCCGACACCACGCCGGCGAGCTTCGTGATCACCGCGCGCATCGGCCTGGTGAGCAATTCGGTCACCGTCACCTTCTGAACGGTCCGGCGCGGGGGCGGAATGCCCGCCGCCGCGCCGGCGGGAGAACCCATGGACAAGGCCAACATCGGTGCCGGCGAACTCGCCGGCCAGCAGGCCGTGGAGCTGGGCGAGCTGCTCGCGCGCACGGTGGTCTCGGTCGCCGCGGCGCAGGAGGCGCTCGACCGCCACGCCACCGATCGCCTCGACGCGATCGAGCGTGGCGACGAGGACGCGCCGCGGGTGCCGCCGCTGTGGTACACCTTCACCGAGGTGACGCTCGAGGTCGCGCTCTCCGCGTCGGTCGAGCGCGCGAGCGGGAGCGTCCCGCCGCGCCTCATGTCGCGCCCGGTGGATCCGCGCCAGGTCAGCCTGTACGGCTACCAGGCGTCGAGCAGCCTGATGGTGCGGCTGCGGCTGGCGCCACGGCAAGGCATGCCCGACGTCTCGCCGCCGCCCGCCTGAACCCCCGCTTTCCTCCTCACGAACCCGTCCATCCGCCATGCCCATCGATCCCAAGGACCTCCGCAGCGCTGCCGGCTCGTTGCTCGACCCCCGGCTCGTCGACACGATGAACCTGAAGCCCGTCGGCACCTCCAGCCTGGTGAGCCTGGAGGGAAAGCTGGGCGTGTTCACCCCGGTGGCGGAGGACGGCAGCGGCGCCGACAACACCGAGGCCGTGATCGCAGCGCTGCGCAAGGAGCTCGTCCGGCTCGAGAGCGAGAACGCCGCCTTGCGCCGCCAGCTCGCCGAGGTCGAGGCGGCGCGCAAGCGCAGCCCGGACGACTTCGCCAGCGCGGTCGCCCACACCCTGGACACGCTGCAGCACAAGCTGGCGCAGACCACCAACCCGGTGAGCCGCTTCGCGGTGCGCGAGGTCGCGATCGACGCCCAGGTGACGGTGGACGTGTCGCCGCTCGGGACCCTCGAGTACCGCTTCGTACGCCCCGAGGACGACATCGATCCGTCCAAGCTGTCGCGCATCCGCCTCGACCTCGTGCCCTTGCCGCGCGAGGACGCGGGCTTGAGCGCCGGGCCCGAGTTCAGCCCCTGGGCCGGCGTGGAGGACATCGTCGGGGTCGGCGAGACCTGGCGCGGTGCGCTCAACCGCCAGCAGATCTTCACCATCGCCGACCTGCTGGTGGCGGGGTCGCGGCTCAAGTCGAGCGCCGAACTGGCTGCGCTGGTGGGGGTGGATCGGCAGCGCCTGGCAGAGTGGATGGGACATGCCGAGCTGCAGGTCGTGCGCACGATCGATCCGCGCGCCGCCGACGTGCTGTGGACGGTCGGGATCCGCTCGCTGGAGACGCTCGCCGGTGCGGCTACGGGCGAGGTCCTCGAAAAGTACAACGCCGAGGTCGCCCGCCGCGCGCACAAGAGCCTGGCCCCGATCGATGCGGCACAGGCCGCCGCCTGGATCGAGGCCGCGAAGAAGTACCACGGCCGGCCGCGCGAGGGCGGCTGAAGCGGCCTCAGTCGCGCACGAGCCAGTCGAGCAGGCCGTCCATCAGCGCGTGGGTGGCGGCGAAGTGCGCGCCAGACCGCCCCAGGATCGTCGCCTCGTCCTGGATCCAGCGCGCCGGCACCAGTTCGCCGCGGCAGTTGTCGACGATCGCGCGCAGGCTGGGTTCGGTCATCTCGAGGTGGAACTGCAGGCCGATCGTGCGCGCGCCGAGCTGGAAGGCCTGGTTCCGGCACGCTGCGCTCGAGGCGAGCAGGTGCGCGCCTTGGGGGAGGTCGAAGGTCTCGCCGTGCCAGTGCAGCACGGTCGCGTGCGCGGGGAAGGGGAAGCGTGGCGCGGCGCCTTGCTCGCCCTCGTCGCCCTGTTCCGCGCCGCTGGCGGCGACCTCGAACCAGCCGATCTCCTTTGCCGTGTTGCGATAGACGCGTGCGCCGTGCGCGCTGGCGATCAGCTGTGCGCCCAGGCAGATGCCGAGCACCGGCCGGCCGCGCGCGACCACGTCCGCGATGAAGCGCTTCTCCGCGATCAGCCAGGGGAATTCCGCCTCGTCATTGACGCTCATCGGCCCGCCCATCACCACGAGCAGCTCGACCGCGGCCGGGTCGGGCAGCGCCGGCGATTCCCACAGGCGGGACGTGCCGACGTCCGCGCCGCGCGCGGCGAGCCAGTCGCCGATGTGGCCAGGGCCTTCGAAGGGGACATGCTGCAGGATGTGGGCTTTCATGGTGTGCTGGGGCAGTGAGGTGGAAGGGCAATATTCTAGAAGCGCGAACCCGGCTGGCGCAGGAACTCGGCTTCCTCCGGGCTCGTCTCGCGCCCGAGCGCGCCATTGCGGTGCGGGAAGCGGCCGAAGCGCTCGATGATCTCGAGGTGGCGGCGGGCGTAGTCGAGGTAGCCGGCGAAGGCCGGGCGCAGCATGGGCTCGACCGCTGCGGCGAGCGCGTCGAACCGGCGCACCGCCTCGCGCTGGTCGGCGAGATTCTCGGAGTGCTCCAGCGGCAGGTACAGGAAGACGCGCTCGATCGGCCGCAGCTCGCCGTCGAGCCCGCGCGCGAGCGCATCCTTGGCCCAGCGCAGCGCGAGCACGTCGAAGGCGAAGGCCGCGGCCTCGCCGCGCCAGATGTTGCGCGGGAACTGGTCGGTCAGCAGGATCAGCGCCAGGCGTCCGCGCAGCCCGCCCAGCCAGGCGTCGAGCTCCCCGACCGCGGCGCGCCCCACCAGCGGCGCGAAGCGTGCGCGGATCGCGGCATCGACCTCGGGCTGCTTCTTCCACCATAGCGCCGACTGGCGCTCGATGATGACGTCTTCCTCGTCCTCGTCGGCCGCGGGGCCGAACCAGAAGGCGTGGATCGTGGCGGGCGTTTCCATGCGCGGCTCCGGGCGGACGATCGGGGTGGGGCAAGCATAGCCCAGCGCGTTGCGATGCGGGATGCGCCGGAGCGGGCAATGGACCGCTCTGCTGCCGCGCACCCTGCCGGCGCGGTTGGCGCAATAATCCGGCCATGACCCGCGAAACCGCCTCCCCCGTCGCGCTCTCCACCCTGCGCGGCCTGCTCCCCTTCCTGCGCCCCTACCGCGCACGCGTGGTGCTCGCCTTCGTGCTGCTGTGCCTGGGCTCGGCGGCGATCCTGGTGGTGCCGCTGGCCTTCCGCGACCTGATCGACGCGGGCTTCGGCGGAGTCTCCGCGGGCGGCGCCGCAGCGCAAGGAGGTGCCGGGCTGTTCGGCGCGCAGGGCCTGGATGGTCGCTTCGTCGCGCTGTTCGCACTCGCGGTGTTCTGGGCGGCGGCAGTGGCGGCGCGCTACTACACCGTGTCGTGGATCGGCGAGCGCGTCACCGCCGACCTGCGCAGCGCCGTGTATGCGCGCGTGCTGCGCCAGTCGCCGCAGTTCTTCGAGACCCTGCAGACCGGCGAGGTGCTGTCGCGGCTCACCGGCGACACCACGCTGGTGCAGACGGTCGTCGGCAGCTCGATCTCCCTGGGGCTGCGCAGCCTGTTCCAGTTCGTCGGCGGCATGGTGATGCTGGCGGTGACCAGCGTGCAGCTCTTCGGCCTCATCTTCGGGCTGATGGCGCTGCTCGCGCTGCCGATCACGCTGATCGGCCGGCGCGTGCGCAGCCTCTCGCGCGAGGCGCAGGACCGCATCGCCGACGCCTCGGCGCTCGCTGGCGAGATCCTCAATGCGATGCCGACGGTGCAGGCCTTCGGCCAGGAGGCCAACGAGGCCGCGCGCTTCGCCGCGCGCGCCGAGACCGGCTTCGCCACCGCGGTGCGGCGCACGCGGGTGCGCGCGGCGCTCACCGGGCTGATCATCGCCGCGGTGATGGGCACGATCATCTTCGTGCTGTGGATCGGCGCGCGCCAGGTGCAGGCGGGCGCGCTGTCGGTGGGCGAGCTCGGCGCCTTCGTGATCTACGCCGCGCTGGTGGCGGGCGGCGCCGGCACGCTGGCCGAGGTGTGGGGCGACGTGATGCGCGCCGCGGGGGCGACCGGACGGCTGCTGGAGCTGCTGCGGGCGGAGCCGGCGATCCGGGACGCGGGGGTGGTGGAGGGCATGCGGGAGGACGGAGGTGGAGGTGGAGGTGGAGATTCGCGGCTGCCCCCGCTCCTACAGGAAAACTCGCGTCGCACCCCCCCTGTAGGAGCGGCGGCAGCCGCGAACCCCACCACCGCCCCCGCGATCGAGCTTGGCCACGTCGTCTTCCGCTACCCTGCTCGCCCCGCCGTGCCGGCGCTCGACGGCATCGACCTGCGCATCGCGGCGGGCGAGAGGCTCGCGCTGGTCGGCCCTTCCGGTGCCGGCAAGACCAGCCTGTTCCAGCTCCTGCTGCGCTTCTACGAGGCCGGCGAGGGTCACATCCGCATCGACGGCCACGACATCCGCGCCCTGCCGCTGCGCAGCCTGCGCGCGCGCATCGCCCTCGTTCCCCAGGACCCGGTGATCTTCTCCGCCAGCGCGCTCGACAACATCCGCTATGGCCGCCCCGACGCCGGCGACGACGAGGTGATCGCCGCCGCGCGCGCCGCGGCCGCCGACGAGTTCATCGCCCGCCTGCCCGAGGGCTACGCGACCTTCCTCGGCGAGCGTGGCACGCGGCTCTCGGGCGGCCAGCGCCAGCGCATCGCGATCGCGCGCGCGATCCTGAAGGGCGCGCCCATCCTGCTGCTCGACGAGGCCACCAGCGCGCTCGACGCCGAATCCGAGGTCCTCGTGCAGCAAGGCCTGGCCGCGGCAATGCAGGGTCGCACCACGCTGATCATCGCCCACCGCCTCGCCACCGTGCAGAAGGTGGACCGCATCGTGGTGATGGACGCCGGCCGCATCGTCGAGACCGGCACCCCGGCCGACCTGCGCCGCCAGGGCGGACTGTATGCGCGCCTGGCGGCGCTGCAGCTCGAGGGCTGAGCGCGGTTGGGGCTGCCGCCCGAGTCCATTCGCGCCTCGCGCCGCCCCTGATGAACCACCGCGCCCGGATGCCATGTAGGAGCGGCGGCAGCCGCGAATACGGCGCATGGAGTTCGCGCCGCGGCTACTTCAAGGCCGCCTTCGCGCCTGCCGGCGCTCCTACAGAAACCGACGCGGTCCGGGCCCATGAGCGGCGGCAGCCGCGAATAAGGCCGGCCGGCGACCGATGGCGGCACGGGGAAGAAACGCCGCGCTCGCGTCTCAGGGCAGCGTGCGCTCGCGAAGGTAGCGCGGAAAGCGCGGCAGGCCGGCGGGGGTGAGCTCGCGGTAGCGGTAGGTGACGAGCGCGCCGAGCGCGGGCGGGTTGGCGCGTAGCGCGTCGCTGAGGCCGCTGCCGATGCGAAAGCGGCGGCCGTCGGCGGTCTCGACCTGTAACGCCCCCACCCTGCCCTGCAGCCGGCCCTTGCCGGGCAGGTAGCCCACCACGCGCGCCTCGGCGTCCAGCCAGGGGGTGAGCTTGCGCAGGGCCTCGCTGCGGCCGGGCTGCCAGTGGGCGTCGGCGCGATGCAGCATGAGGCCCTCGCCGCCTCCTGCGAGGACCTCGTCGAGCAGGCGCTGCAGCGTGGCGCGGTCGGCCACGCGCCGCTGCGGGACCGCCTGCACCCACGGCGCGCCGGCCGTGTCGGCCAGGCTGCGCAGGCGTGCCAGCCGGGTGTCGAAGTCGCCTGGGGCGCCGGGCAGCTCGAAGAGCATGTAGCGCACCTCGCGCCACAGCGGATCCTCGGGATCCTCGCGGCGCAGCAGCCCGGAGAGCGCGTCGAAGCGGCGGCGGCCGAGCCAGAGCTCGCCGTCGAGCGCGACCGGTGGCAGCGCGGCGAGGAACCAGGCCGGCGCCGGCAATGTGCGCCCGCTGCGGAAGCGCAGCACGCTGCCGTCCCACGAGGCGCGCACGCCGTCGAGCTTCTCGCTCACCCACCAGCCCGCGGGGTCGATGGAGGGGTCGTAGCGCAGGGCGAGCATGGCCGCGGGTGCTGCGGGTGCTGCGGGAACTGCAGGTGCGTCGATGGGCGCGGCGGTCTGTGCGAACGCGCCGGCCGGAAGCAGGGCGAGGGCCAGGATCAGGCTGCGGATGGGCGTCGCCGTCCCGCGCAGGGCCGGTGCGGGAATGCGGGTGGACGGTCTCACGAGCGAACCTCCTGTCCGGGCACGGGCGGCGGCGCCCCTGCCTCGCCGACGCAGTCAGGGCTGGCGGCCGAGCCCCGCACGGGAGAGGAGCGGCCTGCGCCCGCGCTGGCCTCCTCGAGTACCTCGAAGGCATAGGCCTGAAAATGACAATAGGATTGTAGCGGCGTTGCCCATGCGCTGCCAGGCCGAATTTCAGGCGTCGGCGGCGGCGCGCGCAGGCATGCGCTTCGGGCGGAACTGGCGGGTGTCGCGGTAGTACTCGGCGGATTCGCTGTCCGTGGTCACGCCGGGGATGCCGAGCAGCGGCAGGGGTGCGAGGCTGCGCGGGCTGAGGTCGCCGATCGTGGCGGCGAGGTGGGCGGCGAGCCAGGCGTCGGTCTCGGCGAGCGCCGCCGCTGCGGGCAGCGCGAGCCAGGCGGGATCGACCACGCGGTGGAGGGCCTTGGCGCACAGGCCGGGGAAGGGTGTGCGCAATTGGTCCCAGCTGCCGTGGCCGAAGACGAGGAAGCGGGTGCTGCGCTGCAGGGCCTCGCGCCGCCTCCAGAACACCTCTTCCCACTCGTGCGCGGCGAGCAGCGCGGGGAGCTCCGGATCGGCGGACACGACGACGATGCCGCACTCGTCGAACTGGGTCAGCGCGTCGCGTCGCGGTCCGCGCCCGGCGAGGCCGGCGGCGGCGCGGGCGCGCAGCTCGTCCAGGTGCAGGCGGTTGCAGCAGGCCTTGGTGCGCGGCCAGGCGCACCAGGCGAGTGCGTTGAAGAAGTCGTGCCAGTCGGCCTCGCGAGTGGGGACCTCGCCGGTGGTGAAGATGCGCGCCTCATAGCCGGCCTCGTCCTCGCCCGGCGCGGCGAAGCGGATCCGCGCCCCGCCGCCGCTGTGCGCCGCCGGCGCGGTCTCGGCGAGCAGGACGTCGAGCGCCGCACGCGAGGGGACGCCGGGTGCGTTGAAGCGGGCCAGCCAGGGCGCGATCGGCTCGAACAGCCGGCGCTCGGCGAAGGCGGCGGGGATGGCGAGGGCGTCGGTCATCTGCAGAATTGTGCCCTCTCGCGGGCGGACGGACCACAGCGGGTGTGGCGGAGGGGCCGCGGCGCCTGGCTTGCGGTTGCGACAGCGCGCCACCGCGCCACCGCGCCCCCGCGCCCCCGCGCCATCGTCTGCCCCCGGTCAGCGCATCTCGAACAGCTCCTGGTGAAAGCGCTCGGCGGGCAGGCCGCGGGCGGCGAGGGTGTCGCGCAGCGTCGCGCCGAAGCCGGCCGGGCCGCAGAACCACACGCCGGCCAGCTTCCAGTCGGGCACCTTGCGGCAGATGCCGTCGGCGTCGAGGCGGCCGTCGCGCTGCGAGACCAGCACGTGCAGCTTCACCCGCGCCTGGGCGGCGAGCTCGCGCAGGCGGGCGATGAAGCCCTCGTCGGGCGCGCTGGTGCTGTAGAACAGGTCGACCGGGGCGGCGGCGCCCGCGCCCGCGCCCGCGCCCGCGTACGCTTCGTCCTGCGTGCGCGCCTGCATGCGGGCGACGAAGGGGGTGATGCCGATGCCGCCCGCGACCCAGATCTGCCGCGCCTGGGCGCCGCTGAAGTCGAAGCGGCCGTACGGGCCCTCGACGCGCACCGGATCGCCGGCCTTCAGCGTCGCCGGCAGGCGGCGGGTGTAGTCGCCGAGCGGCTTGATCATGAAGTCCATGCGGCTGTCGCCGTTCCAGGCGGACGAGATCGTGAAGGGGTGCGGGCCCTCGCGCTCGTCGAAGGTGACGAAGGCGAATTGCCCGGCCTGGTGGCCCGGCCACGGGGTGTCGAGGCGCAGGCCGACCTCGAGCACCTCGTTGTGCGGGTGCTGCACCACGCGCTCGATGCGGCCGTGCGCGCGGCGTCCGCTGCCGATGCGGCCGGCGAGCGAGCGCAGCGCGGCCCAGCTGCCGGCGGCCATCAGCACGGCCATGACGATGCCGACCGGCTGCGTCCAGTAGGCGAAGGGCAGCAGCACCACGCCGTGCACCACCAGGGTGAGGTACACCGCCGCCATCACGCGGTGGGTCTGCACGAAGCGGCGGTAGGGGAAGCGCTTGATCAGCGCGATCGCGGCGAGCACCGCGAAGAGGTAGAAGGCCCACTCGCCGATGCTCTCGGCGAGGCCGCGCTGCTCCTGGAAGAAGCGGAACAGCTCGACGCTCTGCTCGGGACGCAGGCCGCGCGCGGGCTTTTCCAGCCAGCCCCAGCCGACCGCCCACTTGGTGCCCTTGGCCCACAGCCAGTGCACCACGCCGATCGACAGCCCGGCGATGCCCAGCCACTTGTGCAGCCGGTAGGCCTTGTCCATGCCGCCGAGCAGCGGCTCGAGCGCGGCCGGGCGCAGGGCGAGGATCATCGCCACGCTCATCGTTCCCATGGCGAGCACGCCGGTGTAATTGACCGCGAGCGTGCGCAGCGCGAAGTAGGTGTCGCCCTGGATCAGCAGAGGATCGGCCCACCACCACAGCAGGCTGAGCGCAGCGAGGACGAGGAGAAGTGCAAATTTGATGTTTTTCATGATGGCTCCCTTCGAGTGGGATGCGGGCGCCATGAGGCAGCGGATCCCATGCGGGAATTGTGCGCCACAGCATGTGTCCGGCTTGTAGCGTCTTGTACCGCGTGGGAGGCGCCCGCGGCTGGTCAGCGTGGCGGCGCGCCTATAGACTCGCGGGCGAACCTCGACCGGCCGCCGTTTGCGGCCACCGCACGGCACCCCGAACATGTTCCAGCACTCCGCCCCCTCCCCCACCTGGCTCCAGCACGACATGGAGCGGGTCGATGCGATCATCCGCGCGCACATGAACAACGACGTGGCGCTGATCCGCCAGGTGGTCGAGTTCATCCTGCACGGCGCCGAGCGCCGGCGGCCGGCGCTGGTGCTGGCGACCGCGCGCGCCCTCGGCCATGGCGGCGAGCGGCCGCACGCGCTGGCCGCGGCGGTGGAGCTGATCCACATCTCGCTCGCGCTGCACGACGACGTGACCGAGGCGAGCGGCGGCGCGGCCGACGGCGCGCACGAGGCCGCGCTGTTCGGCAACGCGGGCAACATCCTGCTCGGCGATCTGCTCTACACCAGCGCCTTCCGCATGATCGTGGACCTCGACGACATGGAGGTGATGCGGGTGCTGTCCGATGCGACCAACGTGATCGCCGAGGGTGAGGTGGCGTATCGCGAGGTGCTCGCCGCGCCGGCGTCGCGTACGCCGGAGGCCTGGCTGGACATTGCGCGTCGGCGGCGTGCGAAGCTCTTCGAGGCGGGCGTGGAGTGCATGGCGATCCTGCATGGCACCGACGCGGCGACGCGCTCGGCGCTGGCGCGCTTCGGCCTGCATGTGGGCAGCGCGCACGCGCTGCGCGGCGAGGCGGAGGACGCGGCGCGCTTCGGCATCGCCGATGCGCCGGCGCGCGCGCAGGCGGAGATCGAGGCGGCGCAGGCGGTCGTCGATGGCTTGGCGCTGGCGGACGCCGCCGCGCTTGTGGCGGTGGTCGAGGGCTGAGCGCGGGCTCGATCACCGGCGGGTGCTGGGCTCGAGTCGATTGTGCAATCGCCGTGTTCGCAGCTGCCGCAGCTCCTACAGGGGAGCGGGAAGCGCGGGGGTCTTGTAGGAGCGCCGGCAGGCGCGAAAGCGGCGGTGGAATTCTGAGCACGCGTCGATTGTGGGGCGCTGGGTTCGCAGCTGCCGCAGCTCCTACAGGGGAGCGGGAAGCGCGGGGGTCTTGTAGGAGCGCCGGCAGGCGCGAAAGCGGCGGTGGATGCTGGGCGCGCGTCGATTGTGCAATCGCCGTGTTCGCAGCTGCCGCAGCTCCTACAGGAGATGGGACGCGCGGGGGTCTTGTAGGAGCGCCGGCAGGCGCGAAAGCGGCGGGGGATGCTGGGCGTGCGTCGATTGTGCAATCGCCGTGTTCGCAGCTGCCGCAGCTCCTACAGGAGATGGGACGCGCGGAGGTCTTGTAGGAGCGCCGGCAGGCGCGAAAGCGGCGGGGGATGCTGGGCGTGCGTCGATTGTGCAATCGCCGTGTTCGCAGCTGCCGCAGCTCCTACAGGAGATGGGACG
>Ga0209200_1003317_pt1 | contig 13941 bp, 10 predicted proteins | sample AD_UKC033_MetaG_FD_184406 | JGI IMG/M metagenome (GOLD analysis project Ga0209200, IMG submission 184406) | Active sludge microbial communities of municipal wastewater-treating anaerobic digesters from USA - AD_UKC033_MetaG (SPAdes) (version 2) | ecosystem: Engineered > Bioreactor > Anaerobic >...
ATTTTGTTTAAAACAATCAAAACAATATTTCATAAAACAGGACTTTAATTCAATAAGCAGATTATAGCCATGAGAATCAGAAAGAACATGCTCCTGAGACTGTCCCTGACAATAATAACTTTTGCAATGCTGGCTGCGTCATGTGTACCAACATACCAGCTGAGCTATTTCAATGATATGGAAGATTTGGCCCAGCCGATTGTCAACCCCAGGACACAAAAACTGATAAAGCCCTTTGACAAGCTTTATATCAGAGTGCTCAGTATTGACCTTCAGACAAACCAGATATTCAATTCAACAGAAGAATTGAGGCTGGGAGCATACGGCAGCACGGCAGGTCTTATCGGGTATCTTGTAGATGAAGACGGCAATATCAGTTTTCCCTTCGTTGGCAAGATCAACGTCATGGACCTCACCACGGCAGATGCTGCTGACAAGATACAGAAAGCCCTGAGCGATTATGTTCCTCAGACTTCTATTATTGTGAGATATGTTGACAATCAGGTGACTGTTATGGGAGAAGTCCAGCGGCAGGGCATCTATTCATTCTCGCAGGACAAGCTGAACATTTATGAGGCTATAGGTCTGGGAGGGGGCATAACGCGGTATGGCGACCGGAAAAAAGTCATCCTTATCAGGAATGAAGATGGCAAAGTGTCACATTATGCTCTCAATCTCTCTGACTCAAAGATAGCGAACAAGAGTTACTACTACGTAATGCCCAATGATGTAATTGTTGTGGAACCTCTTAAAGCCATCTCAACCAGCTATTCAAATATTACCTATACAACAATACTATCAACAATCTCAACGGCCATCGCGGTACTCCTTTTCGCCGGCCTGAGATTCTAAACACTTCTTTCCGGATGGCACACAATATCAATAATGATTTGCAGAGTGAAGCCTTTAATATAAAGGAATTCATTACAGAGGCTTTATCATACAAGTACCTCTACATCGCCAGCTTCTTCTTCTGTCTGCTGGTTGCATTCCTTGTAAACAGGTTTTCACCAACTGTTTACCAGGTCAATTCGGTGATCGGGCCGGTTCAGGACAGGCGCTCATCCATGTTGAGGTCAAACGATATGTTCCTTGGCCTCGGGGCACTGGCAGAATCGCGTAACCTGGAGAATGACATAAACAGCCTGAACTCCTTCAGACTGGTTGCCACAACCATTAAAAACCTGAACCTGGAAATTGGATATTTTACCGGCAAAAACAGTTTTCTCCAGAAACCGGCACAAGTATATCTTGGCAACCCTTACACTGTCAGTATTGACAAATCGCATATTCAACCAATAAATACAAGGTTCCGCATTGAAATACTGGATGATCATTCATACCGCCTGACAGCTTATGAAGATGAGGCATCATTCTACAATTATATTGACAATGCCATAGTCAGCCGGAAGAATGTTTTCAAAATTGACACTATATGCCGGTTTAATGAGACACTCTCTGCATATAACTTTAAATTCTCCGTTACGCTTAACCGTGATTTTTATAATCCACAGACTGCTAAGGAGACCGGTTACTATTTCGAGTTCTATCATCTTGATCAGCTTACAAAGTCATATCTTAAACGACTCAAGGTGGAGCCTGTCAGTATCAGGTCATCCCTCATAAATCTCTTTTTCAGCGGCGAGAATAAAAGGCTTACCATTGATTTCCTGAATAGCTTCATCCAGGCTTATCTTGACGACAATCTTTCCAAAAAGAATAAGATAGCCCTGAATACAGTCAATTTTATTGACTTGCAGATATCTGAAATCTCAGATTCACTCTCTATATCTGAATCGAAATTGCGTGATTACCGGTCGACACACCAGGTTACTGACCTCAGCTACCAGGGACAGCAGGCGCTTGAGCAGCTTCGTCAGATAGAGAACGAAAGATCAATGCTTCAGGTACAGGAGAGATATTACAATTACATCCTTGACTATATGGAGAAGAACCAGGATATGGCCGGTCTGCCCACACCTTCCGGGGCAAATGTGTCGGACCCTATCATGAACTCCCTGGTACTTGAGATGCTTGCACTGAATGCAGAAAGGTCAGCTATTCTCAGCAACAAAGCTGAAAAGAACCTATTTCTCAACCAGATTGAAAACAAGATCCGCCTTCAGAAACAAACAATAATTGAAAATGTAAAGAACAACCTGAACACTCTTAACCTGACGCAAAACGAGCTTAATTACCGTGAGAGCAAGCTGTCAGGCGAGATATCCAGGCTGCCCCGCACGGAGCTGAACATGGTCAGCATGCAGAGGCAGTTTAACCTTACTGATGCCATATATACCTTCCTTCTGGAAAAGAAAGCTGAAGCGGCCATTGCAATGGCATCAAATTACCCGGACTATGAGATACTGGAGCCGGCAAGAGACGTAACCGCCGGAATTATAGCCCCAAGAAGCAAGCTCAACTGGATCATTGCCCTCTTCATGGCTTTAATGTTACCTACCCTGTTTATCATCCTTAGAAATTTCTTCAATGAGAAAATATCTTCTGTCAGAGATGTTGAAAGGATGATCGGACAGCCGGTAATGAACCTGATATACACCAACTATTATAAAACCGAATCTGTAGTCATGGACCATCCGGGGTCATCAATTGCAGAGTCGTTCAGAAACCTGCGCAGCAGCCTCTTCCTGAAGTTCAGGTCTGAACCGCATAAGGTTCTTATGATCACCTCATCACAACCACAGGACGGCAAGAGTTTTGTTTCAAGCAACCTGGCTGCATCAATCGCCTCGGTAGGACATAAAACCATACTGCTCGACTGCGACCTGCGCAGACCGACACTCCATGACAAATTCAAAGTAGTCAACTCCGTCGGCCTCTCTAATTATATGGTCAATGATGTCACAAGCAGGGAGATTATAAAGAAAACCTCCTCGGATAACCTTTGGTTCATCCCGGCAGGGCCGATCCTCCCGAACTCATCAGAACTGATTGAGGCAGGAGCGCTGGATAACCTTATTGAAGAGCTGGAACAGCAGTTTGATTATGTTATCATCGACTCTACTCCTGCCGGACTGGTTGCCGATGCTGCCCTGATGATAAAATATGCATCATACATCCTTCTGGTATGCAGGAATGATTATACCCGCAAGGATGTTTTCACTGATGTCCTGAACTTTTTCCGGACAAATGAAATCAATAATTTCGATATTGTTTTCAATGATCTTGACCTGAAAAAAAGCAGATACGGACGCTATGACAATTACTACAAACAATAAAATCATAAGTTATTACGCTAGTATATTACAATCATTATAATTAATTATGACAACAGATGTAGATGCCATGAGGGAGAAGATCAAGAACTATATCGTTCAAACCTCCCATGCTGATGCCGATAAAGTCAAAAATGAATCACTGATCTTTAAGGAAGGTTTTTTTGATTCAATGGGATTTATTATGCTGATCACATTCCTCGAAGAGGAATTTGGAATTAAAACAGTTGACTCTGATCTTATCGAAGAAAATTTCGAATCCATCAACGCGATAACTGAATTCATTCAAAGGAAAGCATCAGCATAAATGTGCGGGGTAGCAGGAATAATAGACTACAGTGGAAGAGATGACAGCATTGGTGCAGTGGAAGCAATGCTCCGGTCTTTCAGTTACCGCGGACCGGATGAAAGCGGGATATATCATTCCCCTGTTGCTGCCATCGGCCATGTAAGACTCAGCTTCACAGACCTGGTATCCGGCCAGCAACCCCTGTCAGACATGACAGGCAGATACTGGATCGTTTTCAATGGAGAGATATTCAATCACATAGAACTGCGGAAAGAGCTGGATGAAAAAGGTATTAAGCTTACATCCAGGTCTGATACCGAGGTTCTCGTTAATCTCTTTGCCCTGTACGGGGAAAATTGTCTGGGGCTGCTTAACGGGCAATTCGCATTCGCCATCTGGGACAAACTGGAGGAGAAGCTTTTCATTGCACGCGACCGGGTGGGGAAAAGGCCACTATTCTATACTATGGCAAACGGAGCGCTTTACTTTGCCTCGGAGATTAAAGGCATTTTCCGGAACCCTGAAATTACTCGCACACTCAATCCGGAGAATCTGGCACAGATTTACACCTTCTGGACTGCTCTGACACCGGCCACGGCATTCAAAGGTATCAGTGAACTTTCTCCGGGACATTATCTGACCTTCAGCAAAGAAGGCCTCACCGTCCGCAAATTCTGGGAGTTGAACTTCTGTAAAAGCGAATCAGCCATTTCTCTGTCAGATGCTCTTGAAAGATTTCACGAGCTCTTTAAGAGCGCAGTGCAACTCTGCCTCAGGGCTGATGTGGAAGTAGCTGCATACCTCAGCGGAGGAATCGACTCAAGCGCAACAGTTGCTTATATAAAGGATCTCAAGCCCGGTGTTCTTAAAACTTTTTCCATTGGGTTCGAGGATAAGGATTTTGACGAAAGCAAATATCAGGAAGAGGCAATAAGGTACTTCAATACCAGCCACAGGGCAATAAGCTGCACTTCGAAGGAGATAGCTGAGGCATTTCCAAAAGTTATCTGGCATGCAGAGACCCCGCTTACGCGCACTGCCCCCACCCCGATGCTGATCCTGTCAAAGCTGGTCAGGGACAATAATATTAAGGTTGTCATCAGCGGTGAAGGTTCGGATGAGGTCCTTGCCGGTTATGATATTTTCAGGGAGGCAATTATCCGGAGATTCTGGGCTTCGCAGCCATCATCATCATTGCGGCCGTTGTTGCTCAAGAAGATCTACCCTGACATACCACATCTGCACAATGCAAGTCCCAACATCCTGAAGATGTTCTTCGGATACAGGCTTGAAGAGACTGCAAATCCATTGTACTCACACCTGTTAAGGTGGAACAACTCCAATCATATAAAGAAACACTTCTCGGACCATATAAGGGAATCGATTAACGGATATGATCCTCTCACGGATCTAGCCGGCAGATTACCGGAATCGTTCATGGATTGGTCGCCACTTGCCAGGGCACAATGGCTCGAGACAACCATTTTCATGTCAGGGTACCTGTTATCATCCCAGGGTGATCGCATGGCGATGGCCAACTCGGTTGAGGGAAGATATCCGTTCCTCGACTACAGGGTCATTGAGTACTGTTCAACACTCCCGGACAAGCTTAAACTCAACGGTCTGAATGAGAAGTACCTGTTAAAGAAGCTGATGAGCGGGAGAATCCCTGAGAGTATCATTAAACGGCCCAAACAACCATACCGCGCTCCTATCAGCAGCGTATTCACAGGCAGTGAAAGACCGGATTATGTCGGTGAGATGCTGTCAGAAGAGATGACACGGCTCGCCGGAATCTTCAACAAAGACTCTGTAGCAGCTTTACTGGCAAAGATTGAAAAGAGCGGTACGGCATCTGAGATGGATAACATGGTACTTGCCGCGGTAATATCAACTCACCTGGTTCATCATCAGTTTATTGAAAACAATAATTCGGAGTTCCGGAGCGAACCTCTGAGCAACCTGAAAATAATAGAAGAAAACAAATAGAGGATCGATTCTCTACAGCAGGGATTTCCTGTGGCAACAGCAACAGGAAAAAACGAACAGGAGAGAGTGACCACACAAAAAAACGCATCATGCCAACAAGAAAACCATTCTCGAAAGACATCATCCTTCTTGAAAATGTAGAAAGGGTAGTTGACAATATTATTGAACAGCTGCGTTCAGACGTGTTGCAAAGGTTCAAAAGACGCGGTGCAGTTATCGGAATAAGCGGAGGGATAGACTCCTCCGTCTGTCTGGCACTGGCTGCCAAAGCCTTTGGCCCTGACAGGGTACTGGGGGTCATGCTGCCCGAGAAGGACTCCAACCCTGACAGCGAGATTCTTGCACGGGAACTTGCCTCACGGTTTGGCATAAGGGCCATTAAAGAAGAAATAACCGGAGCACTGGCGGGATTCGGTTGCTATGAGAGGCGGGACGAGGCGGTGAAACGTGTTTTCCCGGAGTATGATCCGAAAACATGGAAGATGAAGATAGGCATAAGGCAGAGCGGGTTATTCAATAACATCCCTCCCATCTTTTATCTTACCGTAATTGACTCTGCCGGTAATGAAAAAGACAAAATCCTCCCTGCAAATGAGTATCTGCAGATAGTTGCTGCCTCCAACTTCAAGCAGCGGACCCGTATGTCAATGCTTTACTATCATGCTGAAGCTCTCCATTATGCAGTTGTAGGAACACCCAACAAGCATGAGCAGGAACAGGGGTTCTTTGTCAAGCATGGCGATGGCGCGGGTGATGTGATGCCTATTGGCAATCTGTACAAGACACAGGTTTATCAGCTTGCTGAGTTCCTTGGAGTTCCCGGGGGCATTATTGAGCGCACGCCTACCACTGACACCTACTCTGCAGAACAGACCCAGGAAGAGTTCTTTTACCAGTTACCCTTCCATCTGATGGACAGGTTCTGGTACGGCTTTGAGAATGGCTATCCTGCCGAAGAGGTAGCTGCTGTTATGGGAGAAACCACTGAACGTGTGGAAGCTCTCTTCTTCAATTTCGAACGTAAACGGAAAACGACTGAATACCTTCGTATGCCTCCGGTGAGGGATTATTATCGCGGATAAAACTATAGTCATGAATGCAATTGATTATTTCTTCGGGAATACTTACCGTCTTGATAAACCATTCCTGGTCGGCAGGGAAGAGATAAGTTACAGAGACTTGTATATATCATACAACCATCTGGCAAAATGGATCAACGAGATGGTTGGCACAGACAAACATATAATCCTGTTGTCGGTCAACAATCTGTTCTTTGTTAAGATGTATCTGGCTATCATCAAGTCTGGAAATATCTGCATTCCGCTTGATCCGGGGATTGAAAAGGAAAACTACAGGTATATTCATGAACTTACTGAGCCCAAACTGATTTTTTTAACACGAGAGGTTGAAAAGCGGCTTGAACTGAATTCAGACCAGGCCTGGTACCCTGACACCCTGCCCTCTTCAGAAGAGAATTATACGGATGAGATATCCGGCAGCGAATTTGACAGGGAAAGATGTGCCGAGATAATTTTCACATCCGGCTCCACGGGTAAACCAAAAGGGGTGATGATCTCCCATAAGAACCTGATTGCCAATACTTCTTCAATTGTAGAGTACCTGCAGCTCACACAGGATGACAGGATGCTGGTCGTGCTCCCGTTCTACTACTGTTATGGGTTATCCCTTCTTCACACCCATCTTAAGGTTGGAGGATCAATCGTTTTTAACAACTCCTTTATCTTCCTGGGAGGTGTTCTTAAGAGCCTGATTGATTATAAATGCACCGGATTTGCGGGTGTGCCAAGTCATTTTCAGATTCTTTTACGGAAATCAGATTCCTTTAAACAGACAAGCTTCCCGGATCTTAAATATGTCACCCAGGCTGGCGGTAAGTTGGCTCCTGTCTTCATTGATGAGTTCAGGCAGGCGCACCCTGAGGTCAGGTTCATCGTGATGTATGGTCAGACCGAGGCAACAGCGAGGCTTTCCTGGCTCCCGCCGGAGGTATATGACAGAAGAAAGGGATCAATGGGAAGAGGGATTCCCGGAGTGGAACTGAAGGTGGTAAATGAAAAGGGCGAGCTGATCAGACCCGGTGAGACCGGTGAGGTCATTGCCCGTGGTGATAATATAATGATGGGATATTTCGCCGATGAGGAGGGTACAAAAAATGCCATCCGCAACGGATGGCTTTACACCGGCGACCTTGGCACCGTTGATGAGGATGGCTATATCTACCTTACGGCAAGATCAAAAGAGATCATCAAGGTTCGTGGCAAGCGAATCAGTCCCAAGGAGATAGAAGCTGTTATCCTGGCTCTGCCCGAAGTAATAGACTGTACCATTGAGGGTGTGGAAGATGATATAGAAGGTGAGATGCTTAAAGCTACTGTGACCGTCCGCAAGGAAAACGCTGAAGCGGTGACCAGGGAGAGGCTGATTCAGCATTGCTCACAACATCTGGCCCTATTCAAGGTACCTCAGGTATATGAGTTTAGAGATAACCTGACAATCAGTGCAACAGGGAAAAAGATTAAAAAAGCTTAATCTAAAATGCACTGAACAATAACAAGATAGCCTTGAAACCGCCTGAAGTAAAAACCGGGATATATTAAATGATCTGATTAGACTGGACAATCTCTTTATCATAGTTAATTGGCTATGTTGAAAAGAAGGGGCAGGGAGTGACTTATAACTTGATTATTTGTTAATAAATCACGCGGCTATCTGACATATAAGCATTGACGGCTTATTCCCTATGGAAGAATGATCCCATCTTTAATTGTAATACTGTATAAACTATGAACAGATATGACATAGGTCACTTCCGGTCCGCTACTCTTATACAAGTGCAAGTGCACCTATATATGTACATTAAAAACTGTCAAACTTTTTTGTCTGCTTTCAATACTATTGCTAATTTGCACGTGGAAAGATTACAATTATAATTCAGCATAAATAAAACATAAGTATTATGAAGGTTCTTTTGCTCTCCGTTTTACTGCTCTTATGTTGTTGTCATGGAGAAGCTCCAACAGTAAGTACATTTCCAGTAAGGGATATCACCTCATCTTCAGCTATCTGTGGTGGTACAGTTGCTAGTAGTGGGAGTAGTACGGTAACAGAACGAGGCGTATGTTGGAGTACTAACTCAACTCCTACAGTTTTAAACGATAGAACTATTGAAGCAGGTGAACTTGGGGATTTTACAAGCAAATTATCTGACTTATCTGGCTCCACTAAATATTATGTCAGAGCCTTTGCATCAAATGATGCAGGTGTTGCTTATGGTAATGAAGAAGTTTTTACAACACTGTCATCTAATAACCATTCTGGTACTCAGATCATAGCCGATCATACTGTGGTTGACAAGTTCAATGACATTCCTCAGGCATATATAGATAAAGTAAGGAAAATGCTTGTTTATGTTCCCGGAATGTCTCATGGAGCTGGTTATTTTAATGGTTTGTTATTACTTGAACAAATTGATAGCAAGTATGCTGTCGATGTTTGGTACCATACCTCACCTCCAACTACAAAAAGTGGTAATTTACAGATAGGACGAGAAGGGTGGGGATCAATTAATTCTACTTATATATCACCAACTGGTTTTCGCCAAGTAATTGATGGATTTAATTCCGGCAGTAATGATATTGATTACGTAATATTTGGGTGGAGTTATGAAGCAACATGGGGATCACCCCCAAGTTCCGGTATTAATCCAACATATAATGTACATTGGTATGGAGTTAGTGAAGGGGGACCAGATGGAAACTTGCCATGGGGATTAACGTCTGATGATTATCAATATACCGGCAATAGGATTTGCATGGATACTATTATTGGCGGATTCAATTATTTTAATGATTACTTTATTACTAAAAATTATAAGACCAGATTATTATTTTCAACCCTTCCTGTTGATGATGATCCCAGTTATGGTACTGCCGGAACCGAGGCTGGTTTTCAACGAGAGCTCAAAAGTCAATACATCAGAAATTATGTCAACAGAAATGAAGACATAGTCTTATTTGACTATGCTGATATTTTGCGTTACAATAATAATGGTGAATATTATCAAATAGCCTGGAATCAATCCGGCACTAATCGGTATTATTCTCAAATACATCCTGATAACCAGGCCAATATATCAGGCTTGAATAACGATCCTACGATGGAGGATCACATTGGAGGAGTTGGTGCGGTAAGAATTGCAAAAGCACTTTGGTGGCTGTTGGCCAGAATGGCCGGATGGGATGGCAACTAAACATGAAACTTACCTATATTGGTTTATAACCGAGTCACAATTGCGGATTGGCATAGCCCATTCCTCTTATAAATTGTCCAGTTTTTTATTGAGGTTTATAACTGTCAGATTAAGTCTTGACTAATTCAATTTAAAGTCTATGAACTCCAGCATTTCTACAGTAAACTTTGCTGCTCCTTTCTCATTGAAGTGCGATAAACCAATCCAGTCTAATGTTGGTTCAATGAATCTACAGAATTCGATCGAGTTGAAATTGTAAAGAATAGCATCATTTTTATTCTTGAAAGATACTATGTAAGGGCCAATGGAATCTGAGTTTTGCGTTTCATTTACGCCTGGTATCTCTATCAGTACAAGTTTTATTTGCTCTTCAGCACATGATGCGGCGATCTTTTCTATCCAGATTGCCTTTTCATATTTATGATAATTCATATGCAGATAATCATGCTCTGAATAATCTTCAACTATTTTGCTTCTTCTTAGCTGACCAAATGAAAGATATCCGCTTCTATATTCTTTTGATAGAGCCTTTTTAAACAATTCTGTTCCCTGCCATCTGAATTTCGATACTGGAATATCAGTGAAATCTATCTTCTGCTTCTTCATTGTAAATTCAACAACAGGATGTATCCCTTCCTGATCAAATGACTCAAGACATGAATTAGCCACCAATATTACATACTCAGGTTTTTGAGAATATTTCTCCAGGTATTCCTGCAATTGAATATAACAGGTTTTTACAGAATTCCCTACAAGGGCCATGTTATATGATTTTAACCCATGTTTTGTCATTAACTCACTATCAATACCATATTGCGCCAAACTGGATCCTAGTATTAAGGCATCATAGTCCGGACTGCTGAACCTTAAGGATTCAATTCTTTTCCGAAAATCCCAGTCGGTTTTTATAATAACCAAAAGATATATGGCATTTACAAACACAGAGAAAACTGCAAAAAATAAAAGGAATTGTAGAAAAGTAATTGTGATTTTCCTCATGATTAAAAATTTGCATAAATAAATTGCTGATTCTTAAAGCCTTCGATAATAAGAGCTGTTAAGATAATTGAGTATAGTGACCATCTTAAAAGCCTTCCTTTTTTATTTCCTCGTATTTTTTCTACCAATCCTAAATACAAATGATCATAGTCTTCCTGCAATAGTTCAATGATCCAGAAAAGTGGTATATAAATTATAAGCATAAAGGGATATGTACTAATTCCATCCAAAGGAATACGGAAATTAAGATGCATCAATTTTTTAAAGAAGGCTGTAACTGATGTCATATCTGGAGCGAAAAAGAAAGTGAGAGCAGCAGAAAAGAATAGATATGTTGATATCCGCCCAATCCAAAGTCCAAGTTTGTCAGGTATTTTCGAGAATAAATAAGCTCTCCATTTCTTAGTAAAGAACTCATATGCAATCACGAGGGCTTGAAGGAACCCTAAAAGCATGAATGTCCATCCTGCTCCATGCCAAATACCGAAAAGTATCCATGTAATAAGTAATCCTGTTAATGTGGCAAGAACACCCCACCTTCTTAATTTGAAGCTTAGCTGTCGAAAAACATAGTCATTAAACCAAGATGACAGGGAGATGTGAAATCTTTTCCAAAAAATTGTCATATTCTTTGAAAAAAAAGGCCGGTTAAAATTTGGGAGAAGGTCTATCCCAAAAAGTTTTGCAGAGCCTACTGCTATATCAGTGTACCCGGAAAAGTCGAAATAAAGATAAAGTGGCTGTATCATCATTATCAACCAGAGTGTATCATCAGGAACTGAATTGATGTTATTGAATGTATTAACAACATATGGAGATAGCTGATTTGCTATTACGATTTTTTTAAATAACCCTATCAAAATTATTCTTAAGCCAATAGTAATATTATTTTCATTGAATTCCTTCAGATCCTTAACCTGTTTTAAAAAATGATTTGATCTTTCAATAGGACCTGAAAGAAATTTTGGAAAGAAAATAATGTAAAGGGAAAATTGAAGGAAATTCACTTCTGCCTTTTCCCAGCCCATTCTCACATTTATTAAGTAACCAATTCCTTGTAAAGTGTAATATGATATACCTATAGGGAGTATGATTTCTGATATGAGAGAGAGTTTAAAACCAGAACCAAAAAAAACCAGTAATGGATCTATCGCAAATGAAGCATAACGAATTATCAGCAGTTGTGAGAGGTTAAGAATGATGCCAATATAAAAAAAGAGCTTCCCCCATTTTAATGTAGAAATTTTGAGACCCAAATAGAAGTTAATGCATACATAAAAGATTAGATAAAGTGGTAAATAGACATTCAAATTGGCAATGAATCCGCAACTGAGAATCACTAAATATAAAATCCTGAATCTTGAGGGAAGTTTATAATGAATGACAACCGAAATGACAAGCAATGCAACATATTTCAGAGAAGTTATATCCACCTGTGTAATTATTAATAACATTAAATATTAACAATTAAACTCTTAATCTAACGATTAATTGTGACTAAAAGATTTTTTATAGTACATCGTTTACACAAAATAAAACTAAAGTTCAAAATATCGAATATAGCTCCCTGGAGGGGCGCACATTCTTAGGAAGGCAAAATATTATTAGTTCATTAACATATTATTATTCAGTCTACAACCAATACAAATAGGAACACATGATGATTCTTCCATCCTGTTTCACTAAAAGGAAAAGAACCGATAATGAACTGAATCCCAGCAATTATCTCAATGTATCACTATTGGGGATTTTTTGATGCCGGTAAGTGTCGATTCTTTTCCATCATTTTCAATCACATCAATAATTCTATCAAATAGCAATTGAACTGCTTTAGATGCGAAAGTCTTATTCGGATGTGAATCTACTGAAGACATTGCATACTCGTCTTTGAAATAAATATCACCTTCAGTTTGAAGGCCATATAGATCCCACAAGAATATATTGTCATTTGGTATATCCCATTCCTCTGTAACCCAACTAAAAAAAGCTTTTGCCCTTAAAGCTTCTTCTTCCGAAATGTTTCCTTTCACTTGTGCAGCACCTGTAAACAAAATGAATTTTGTCTCAGGAAAAGCATGTAATTTATCTCTTAATGCTAAGTATTGAAGCTTATAGTTAGAAAGAGATGGGTATGCGGAATTTATATCGGGTGTGTCTCGTTCAGGCTGAATATTACTTACAGGATAGCAATGTTTAAAGATAATTACCTGATAGTCTTTCGTTAGTATTTCAAGAGTTGGTTCTCCCTTGAATGGTTCTTCACCTGAATTATAGACCCATATATTGTAGTAGTCAAAAGGATTATTATTCCATCCATATGGTTTAGCCTGAGGGAAAGCCTTTTCTTCTATAAGATAATTTTTCATGTTCACGTTACAGTAGTCTTTAAACAATAACTGCATTTGTGGTTTTGGACTTACCATCTTAGCTAATTTGATGTTTATTCTTTTTGCCGCTCTGGTAAGCAGGGAAGGCGGCCTGCCATTCCATAATGTCTCTCCAACACTATGATGAAGGAAGATTAATCTCATATCAGATTGTTTCAATGTATGATTACATGAGAATGTCGTCATAATAAACAGTATCGATAAACATATTCTTAATATCACTTTCATGTAGAATCAATTATAATTAGACGCCTTAAATATATTAAAAGTAATCCTAATAACCAATATGTCAATACTTAAAAATATTAACTAGTCTGCCCTTAACAATTCTTGAGATCGTTTTCATAATCAAGAAAATTGAGTAGAAAAGTATAATTTTAAGATATAAAACTACAATGAAAACCCGCTACACAAGACACACTGATTGGAACACTTCCTAGAAATAAAGCAAAATGAGTTTATTAGCCATAATAGGATACCAGTAAAAGGTGACACAAGGCCACCTTTCTACTGTATATCCGTTATCCTTATTGCTGGCGGATTGCTCTCCAGCATTGCCCGCTTACTCTTCAGGTTGAAAACCAAGTTTAATCCTCAATCCTGAAAAAATTACCAACTATTTTTGACCACATTACCAAAACGGAGAAAAAAAGAAGATAGTCTGTTCCTTCATTTTCAGGGGTATGAAAAGAGATACGGCACTTTCAATAGCTGGCATTACCAGGCATCAGTATTACTATAAGCCTAAGTCTGGCAGAAGGGGTAAGCCTC
>Ga0209200_1003344_pt1 | contig 13868 bp, 7 predicted proteins | sample AD_UKC033_MetaG_FD_184406 | JGI IMG/M metagenome (GOLD analysis project Ga0209200, IMG submission 184406) | Active sludge microbial communities of municipal wastewater-treating anaerobic digesters from USA - AD_UKC033_MetaG (SPAdes) (version 2) | ecosystem: Engineered > Bioreactor > Anaerobic >...
ATTTGAATAATATCTTTAAGTCCAATGAGTTGAATAAAAAAAGCAATGTGCAAAAAATGCACATTGCTAATTCAGATAAACCTGTATCTTTTTACAATTTAGATGCCATCATTTCCGTTGGCTATCGGGTAAATTCAATCCGCGGCACACAGTTCCGCATCTGGGCAACAAATGTTTTACGCAAGCATTTGGTGGACGGCTACACCATTAACGAAAAGCTCCTGAACGCCCAGCAAAACAAAATTAACGAATTGCATAACGCCGTGCGCCTGCTTAGTAATGTCGCGCTTCTGGAAGATGTCTACGTTGAGGCAAAAGGCATTGTCCGGATTATTTCTGAATACACAAAGGCGCTGAATATCCTTGATGACTATGACCATCAACGGCTTGTATTACCTAAAGGAACAAAAAAAATAAAATATAAACTGACCTACGAAGAAGCCAGAAGCATCATCGAACAGATGAGAAAGAAATTCAAAGATTCCGCCCTCGTTGGTCAGGAAAAAGACAAAAGCTTTCAGGGTTCCATCGGCGCGGTTTACCCCGTTAGAGATTTATCATATCACTAATGCTTTATACGTATTTATAATTTAAGGGTTTATCAATGTATGATGAATAAATTTATATAAATATCTCTAACGGGGTTAACCACTTATGCACTATGTTTACGTTTTGAAAAGCACTACGGATGGTAAACTTTATACGGGATGTACTGAAGATTTACGGAAGCGTTTTAGAGAACACAATGACGGTAAGGTAAGTTCTACAAAAGGACGTGGGCCTTTCACTCTTATATACTATGAAGCTTCACTGGATAAAACAGATGCGTTTGTACGGGAAAAATATTTAAAAACAGGAATGGGTAAACGTTATTTGAAAAATCGACTGAAACGCTTCCTATCTCTAAAGGGGTGAATGATCGCCGCAAGTAAACCTGCGGAAAAAGATATCATGATTAAAGTTATTTTGAATCTTCTTAATGAGAAAGTAAAATAATATGTTATTCCTGCTCGGCATGCGCCAGGTTTTACTCCGGCGGGAATCCAGAATCGTTTCACCGGATACTGTGATGATTATCAATATCCCTCTTTCGATGGATTGAAAATATTTTAAAGAAGTGTGATAAGGACCATCAAGCCCCCGATGTTTTGAAATGATAAAACGATATCGAAGAAATTATCTGAAGTTATTAAAGTTTGAATTTATAAGAAATTATTTAATAGGACATAAAATGGGTATGCAGATAGTTTAGCATTGATGAAAAACAGATTCAAAGTGCAGCATAAATTTATTTATGGGAGACTTATATAATGAAGACACTATTCGAAAATTTCACAAATCAGTATTCTGTAAGCAAGACTTTAAGATTTGAATTAATCGCACAAGGAAAAACACAAGAACATATCGAGAAGCAAAATTTTCTCAATGATGATGAGGAATTGGCAGAAAAATATAAGAAAGCAAAAAAAATTATCGATGAGTATCATAAGAATTTTATCAGCGATAAACTATTTTCTTTCGCGTTTACACCCGAAGATCTACGCGCATATGAGCATGCCTATCAGGCCATGAAAAAGGACAAAAAAAATATAAAATTAATGAACGATTTCGCGTCTAGGCAGGATGATTTGAGAAAACGAATAGCAAAGGAACTGCAAGAGGATAATTACTTATATGCAAAAGAAGGTGAAAAGAAAAAATTTATAAAACAAAATTTAATTAAATGGTTGGAAAATAATTCTATTTCTCTTTCAGGAATTCCTGACCCTAAAACGATCATTAATGATTTTGAAAACTGGACTAATTATTTCAGCGGTTTTAACGATAATCGAAAGAATATTTATTCAGAGAAAAGAATTGGCACATCTATCGGATACCGCTTGGTTCACGATAATCTGCCGAAGTTTCTGGAAAATATAAAACGCTACAATAAGGCTAAAACAGCGGGAGTAAATTTCAGTAATGTAGAAAAAACATACGGAGTGAAACTGGATGAAGTGTTTTCTCTGGAACATTTTAACAAATGCCTGACCCAGAAAGGCATTGACGAATATAATCTGATTAGAGGGGGACAAAGCAAGAAAGGAAATAATAAAGAACAAGGTATCAACGAAACAATAAATCTACATGTCCAACAATTGCATCGGAGATTAGAGCGTGCCACAGATGATGATAAAAAAGAATTAGCTGACAAAATCAAGTATATCAAATCCTGCTTATTGGAAGAACTGTACAAACAAATATTAAGCGACCGCAGCCAGCTTTCTTTCCGGCTGGACAGCATTAAAAATGATGGCGATCTATGCAGGCAGATCGAGCATATTTTTCATATGGACAATGCGGGCAATCTTTGGGGTAAAAAGGAAAACGTTGATCGGGATACCGGCGAGAAAACAGAATCTGATTTTAATATCAGTGAAGCAATTAAAAAAGTGTTGCAGGCTTTTAAAGAAGCCGATCCTGAACGATTATATATCAGAAATAAGAGTAGCAATGCCATTACGGAAATATCCCAGTATTTATTCGGCAATTGGAGCCTGATTACTAGAAGTTTGGATTATTACGTTAAGAAAATTATTTTCCCTAACCCAGAAAAGAAAAAAGAAACGGCAAAGCAAAAAGTAGATAGAGAAAAGAAATGTGAAGGCTGGCTTAAAGACACGACTTATTTTTCTTTTGCTGAAATACACACTGCTTTGGAACTATTCTTTCAGCAGTATAGCGATGAAGAATTATTGGACGAAAAAAAAGAAAATAATGACGAAGAACAGGGAATAACAAAGGCAATGAAAGAGATTGCCCTTAGCAAACCGCTATTCTCGTATTTCAAAGAGCTAAAAATAAGCAAAAAAAATGAAGAAACAAATAAATTTGAAAAAAAAGAATTGCTCAAACAAATAAAAGAAAGTTATCCGGCGACGCAAAAGGTTTTCGAGCAATATAGAGATGTTGAGGCAGAACTCTTGAAAAATAAAAAGGATGGCGAGGTACAGGTTGTAAAAAACTATTTGAATGCTTTGATGGATTTGCATCATTATCTTAAACCTTTATATGTGATGCTGTCCCCGAAAGATGAGAAGAACCAAGAAGAAATATTTGAAAAAGATAATGGTTTCTATGATGATTTCGATCCGCTATTTAACGTGCTGAAATTGATAGTACCTCTCTATAATCAAGCCCGTAACTACCTTACAAAGAAACCGTTCAGCGTAGAAAAGTATAAATTGAATTTTGGCCATCACAATTTATTAGGCGGATTTGTTGATTCGTACACAAATTCTGACAATGCTACTCAATATGGTGCATATTTGTTCAGGAAAAAGCACCAACGATATGACGCTTATGAATATTTTCTTGGGATAAGTACGGATGCAAAGCTATTCCGTTGTCATTTGCAGAATGATATTTCAGAGAATGATAAAAGCAAATACGAAAGACTTGAATACTATCAGCCCAAGAGTACGACATTTTTTAGTGATGAATACAGTAGTAAAAACAAAAAGAAAATAATGGATTGCCTCTTAAAAAAAGTAGAAGCGAAAATAGAAAAAACGTTAAAGGGTAATTCTGATTTTGACGAATTTCTAGAAAAACTTAGAGAAGCTGATACGCCCGGCAAACAGATAGAAATAATAAAAAAACAAAAAGAATTTATTAATATACTGGATGAAAAAGAAGTAGAAGAAATATTCAATGAAGCAATAGCAGAAATGAAAAATTTTATTATTAAATATGTCGAAAGAAATCCTCAATTAATTAAATTACAAGAGACGCGGTATTCTGGCCACGAAGGATTCACTGCAATTATAAAAGACCTTCAAAAAATAGCTAAAGAGAACAAAGTTTTCAACTATTTCCACGTTAGTGAAAATGAATTTAATGAGGCATGTAATCGCGAGACAAAACCGCTTCTTTTCTTTAAGATTACCAATAAAGATTTAAATTATTATGAAAAAGCCGCTCAAGGATTACGTAAACAAGAAATAGGGACAAAAAATTTACATACCCTTTATTTTGAACAATTGCTTTCAGGTAAACAACAAGTGATTGATATTGGAAAAGGTGAGGTTTTTTACAGAAGAAAAACACCATTTTATAAACCTATCATACATGAAGAGAATAAATCAATACTATGCAGAACCTATAAAGAAGACGGAAAGCTAAAGACATTGACGGATGATATTTATAAAGAACTAAGTTTATTTTACAAAGGAAATATTCCAGAAGAAAAATTAAGCGAAGCGAGTAGAAAATTGAAAGATCTTGTTAAGGTAAACAAGTTTAAATACAAAATTATGAAGGATAAACGCTATACTGAAGATAAATATTTGTTCCACCTGTCTATTAATTTGAATTTTGATCAACCACCTAAACTCGAAAAATTCAATGATTCTGTTAATGATTCTTTGAAACGTAATGATAATGTAAAAATATTAGGAATAGATCGTGGCGAAAGGCATTTGGTTTATTACACACTAATAGATGATAAAGGAAATATTGTAAAAGATGATAATGGCAATTATCTGCAAGGCAGTCTGAATAATCCGACAGGCAAAAAAGATTATCATGATTTGCTTGATAAGAGAGAAGATGAAAGAGATAAAGCACGCAAAGCATGGAATACAATCGACAGAATTAAAGACATTAAAGAGGGATATTTATCACAAATAGTGCATAATATTGCATCGCTGATGATAAAATATAACGCTATTATAGCTCTTGAGGACCTCAATTTTGGCTTTAAAAAAGGTCGTATGAAAGTTGAGAAACAAGTTTATCAAAAACTCGAAGAAAAGTTGATAGATAAATTAAATTATCTTGTTTTCAAAAATGAGTGTCCTGAAAAACCTGGCGGATTATTGAATGCATTTCAACTTACTGCACCCTTTAAAAGTTTCAAAGCCATGGGAAAACAAACGGGGTTTATTTTCTACGTACCAGCTTACCATACGTCAAAAATATGTCCAGCAACCGGCTTTGCCGATTTGCTCTATCCGCGTTATAAAACTGTGGATAAATCGAAGAAATATTTCGCAAAATTTGAGGCAATTCGTTTCAACCGACAGGAAAATTATTTTGAATTTGAAATAAAAAACTACAATGCATTTAATCCCAAAGCTGAAGACACAAAACAGGATTGGACAATCTGCACGTACGGTTTGCGTCTGGACACTTATCGAAATCCTAAGAAAAACAATAATTGGGATACACAGGAGGTTGACTTAACAAAAGAGCTGCAAAATCTTATGCAAAGTCAGGGCATTCAATTTATTGACGGCAAGTGTATCAAAGAAGAAATCTGCCGGCAAAACGACAGTCAATTTTTCAAAAGGTTAATGAAATTGCTCAGGCTTACCTTACAAATCAGAAACAGCCGTGTTAATTCTGATGAGGATTGGATAATTTCGCCGGTTAGAGTGCAAGGCGAAATATTCGATTCCAGAGAAGCTGATGAAAGTATGTCGCAAAATGCCGACGCTAATGGTGCCTATCATATTGCTCTTAAAGGTTTGTGGTGTTTACGGCAAATTCGAGAGGCTAAAGATTTGAAAAAAGTAAATTTGGCTATTAGTAATAAAGAATGGTTGCAGTTCGTTCAGGATAGGCCATTTGCGAAATAATGGAACCGTACATTACTTTATCGTTTCTTAACGATTTTATATTTTGTCCGCGTTCGATTTACTTTCATCAATTATACGGCGGGCTGAACCATGAATTGTACAAACAAAAGCCGCAAATAGCGGGACAAGCTGCTCACAAATCCATTGGTTCAAAAAGTTACAGTACGCGAAAGAATGTCTTGCAGGATGTCGAAGTATTTTCAGAAAAATACAATATTTGCGGAAAAGTTGATGTATTTGATTGCGAAACAGGAAAACTCACCGAACGAAAGCGAGAGATAAAAACAATTTATGACGGTTATGTATTTCAGGTTTATGCGCAGTGTCATGCATTACGAGAAATGGGATATACAGTCAATGAAATTGTTATACATGATCTGGTGCATAATAAAAATTATCCGATCCCTCTGCCGGAAAATGATGTGGCGATGCAGTCGAAGTTTGAAAAACTGATTCAAGAAATTAATTGTTTTAAAATCGATTGTGCAGAATTCGCGCCGAATAAATCGAAATGTGAAAGATGTATTTATTCTCAACTCTGTGATGTGTCGCCATGTTAAGTTATCCAGATTTTAAAGAGAAAACAATTGTCGTGGTTTTTACAACCGAAGGTCAGCGGTTTTCATTCCAGAATGACAATCTGATTGTTACCGATGCTGAAGAAAAGGTCATTTTACAAACTACATGCTACCGAATGCTGGCGTTGTGGATTGTGGGGCATTGTGTTGTAACTTCCGGTTTACTGGAGCGGAGTAAGAAATTTGCTTTCCCCGTTTACTTGTTATCGGTCAATTTCAGATGTATCGGTGTCTGGAGCACGCCTACTGATGGCAACTTTCTGTTGCGTGAAAAACAATATTCCTATCAAGGTCTGGATATTGCAAGACGTATTGTCAGAAACAAAATTCAGAACCAGATAGTTTTGTTGAAAAGTATAAGAAAAAAAGAAGAGAACCTGAAACATTCTTTGGAACTTATGCGGGATTATGAAAATCAGGTTGGTGATTTTGACCATTTGCAAGAATTATTGGGAATGGAAGGTGTGTCATCAAGGTTATTCTTTTCAGAATGGTATGCTGATATGGAATGGCAGGGGAGGAAACCACGCGCCAAGAGAGATCCAGTGAATGTCCTGCTGGATATAGGCTATACCTTTTTATTTTATCTCGTGGAGAATATGCTCAATCTTTATGGATTCGATATTTATAAAGGCGTGTATCATCAATTCTTTTATCAAAGGAAATCTCTGGTCTGCGATATCGTTGAACCGTTTCGCTGTATCGTGGATAAGCAGATAAAAAACGCATACAATCTGAAGCAGATTAATAAAGAAGATTTCGAAGTCAAAAAAGGCCAATACTTTTTAAAATACGCAAAAAGCAAAGAGTACACTCGTTGGCTGCTTCAGGCGATTGTTGAATATAAGGAGGATATATTTTTATACACGCAAAGTTACTATCGCGCATTCATTCGGCAAAAACCAATAAATGATTATCCTGTTTTTATTATTAATAAATCTGTTGACAGGGATTAGGTGTATGCTTTTAGTATCATATGATATTAGCAATGATAAATTAAGAACGCGATTTGCAAAATTTTTAAAAAAATATGGAAACCGTTTGCAATATTCAGTATTTGAGATAAAAAACAGTGAAAGAATTATTGAAAATATTAAAACTGAAATAGAAGAATATTACGGCGATAAGTTTGAGCAGGCGGATAGCGTTATAATATTTATATTAAGTAAAACTTGTGAAATTATAAAATTCGGCTATGCTAGAAACATAGATGAAGATTTAGTAATAATGTAATTTTTGCGATATTTGCAAACCTCTGTCTTAATGCTGAAAAGTGGCGGTTTTTTATGATACTTCAGGCATCCTGTATAAAAGATGAAATTAAATTATCCTTTAATAACAGCTATATTGTTTATAGTTGCAAGTTATTATCTGTCTATTAGACAGATTGAATTTCTACTATTGTAGATACTGGCTGAGATACTTCAAATATTATAGGTCTATTAGACAGATTGAATTTCTACTATTGTAGATTTTGCCGGTGCGCCTAGATTACATAAGGGGTCTATTAGACAGATTGAATTTCTACTATTGTAGATGGAAGGTTCTATTGATTACAATATGGCGTCTATTAGACAGATTGAATTTCTACTATTGTAGATAGGAAAAGCATAGAGGCGTGGTTTGAATTAGTCTATTAGACAGATTGAATTTCTACTATTGTAGATCTTCAGGATACCGGCAACATAACCGGGTCGTCTATTAGACAGATTGAATTTCTACTATTGTAGATGCTTATGCTACAGCAAGAGGCATAACAATGTCTATTAGACAGATTGAATTTCTACTATTGTAGATACGTAACCAATATGTGTTCTTGCATCTTGTCTATTAGACAGATTGAATTTCTACTATTGTAGATATAATATCAAATCACGCACCGGAATTTTGTCTATTAGACAGATTGAATTTCTACTATTGTAGATTAAAATATCAAGTTAGGAGAAAATATAGTCTATTAGACAGATTGAATTTCTACTATTGTAGATCCGTAGCCTTGTGCAACGCCCGTAAGTCTATTAGACAGATTGAATTTCTACTATTGTAGATAAATCGGCTCTTTTCCAAAATAAGCCCAGTCTATTAGACAGATTGAATTTCTACTATTGTAGATCATTGATACCGTGGGAAGTTGCTCAAGCGTCTATTAGACAGATTGAATTTCTACTATTGTAGATCATCATGGGCGTATTGGCATCATACACGTCTATTAGACAGATTGAATTTCTACTATTGTAGATCATAAACTCCTCTGTAACTAGCGTTTACAGTCTATTAGACAGATTGAATTTCTACTATTGTAGATACCCGCCCTGTTGTGGCTACTGTTTACGGTCTATTAGACAGATTGAATTTCTACTATTGTAGATTCGCAAACTTGTCCGCTTCTGATTCGATGTCTATTAGACAGATTGAATTTCTACTATTGTAGATCCTGAATCGTCCGCAGATGAGCTTTGTGGTCTATTAGACAGATTGAATTTCTACTATTGTAGATCAGTATTGAGAAAGAAAGCGATAATCCTGGTCTATTAGACAGATTGAATTTCTACTATTGTAGATATCTGTACTTTCGATCAAGCTCGGCACGTCTATTAGACAGATTGAATTTCTACTATTGTAGATTAACAGACGCCTTACAATCCTTACAAATCGTCTATTAGACAGATTGAATTTCTACTATTGTAGATGCTGGAGCCCGCCGCCTCGCAAAAAGGTCTATTAGACAGATTGAATTTCTACTATTGTAGATTTCCGGTGCGTATTCCGCGCTTTCATAGTCTATTAGACAGATTGAATTTCTACTATTGTAGATGCCCCTTCGCGCCGGCCATCACTAGCGTCTATTAGACAGATTGAATTTCTACTATTGTAGATCATCGGCGATAAAGTATCCTATAAAGGTCGTCTATTAGACAGATTGAATTTCTACTATTGTAGATAAATACCCAGCGCGTCAGCGGGATAGTCTATTAGACAGATTGAATTTCTACTATTGTAGATGGCAAAAACCAAGCGCGGAGATGTTGTCCGTCTATTAGACAGATTGAATTTCTACTATTGTAGATGCGGAGCACTTCATTGTGCATCATATAATGTCTATTAGACAGATTGAATTTCTACTATTGTAGATAAGAATTATCTTTATTCCTGAAATTGCCGGTCTATTAGACAGATTGAATTTCTACTATTGTAGATGTTGGCCACAGTGCCTTTATTTTTTGGTCTATTAGACAGATTGAATTTCTACTATTGTAGATGCGGGCGGCTGCGCGATCAGGGCGAAGTCTATTAGACAGATTGAATTTCTACTATTGTAGATGGATGCGGACGCATGGATTAAATTTGTCTATTAGACAGATTGAATTTCTACTATTGTAGATAGCCCGCGCAGCGCTTTGGTGGCGAAAGTCTATTAGACAGATTGAATTTCTACTATTGTAGATATAGGCGGTTGGCGTCACATCTGTGGCGTCTATTAGACAGATTGAATTTCTACTATTGTAGATCCGCCTCCTGCCATTCTTCCTTGTAGGGTCTATTAGACAGATTGAATTTCTACTATTGTAGATAGATTGCCGCGCTGACGAAGCGCGTGGGGCGTCTATTAGACAGATTGAATTTCTACTATTGTAGATCTGCACCACGCCGTCCGCCAGTATTGCCACGTCTATTAGACAGATTGAATTTCTACTATTGTAGATTTCGCGTGTGGGTTCGGCCGCCGTCGCGGGTCTATTAGACAGATTGAATTTCTACTATTGTAGATCCGCTTCTAAAAACCGGCGGAGGGACGGTCTATTAGACAGATTGAATTTCTACTATTGTAGATGACGTCTTCGATGCTAAAATGCGGCGGGTCTATTAGACAGATTGAATTTCTACTATTGTAGATCAGCCACGGGTTTGGTTGTGGTGGATAAAGTCTATTAGACAGATTGAATTTCTACTATTGTAGATTCTTGCGTCTTCTATTAAAATACCCGTTTGTCTATTAGACAGATTGAATTTCTACTATTGTAGATACACCGGCGCGGGCAATTGGGAGTGGGTCTATTAGACAGATTGAATTTCTACTATTGTAGATATCCGGGGCGAGCTCGTAAGGCGCCTCCATGTCTATTAGACAGATTGAATTTCTACTATTGTAGATCCTAATGTCCATCGGCGCGGAAATGGAGTCTATTAGACAGATTGAATTTCTACTATTGTAGATTTCTGTTTCGGTTGTGTTAATCAGATTGCGTCTATTAGACAGATTGAATTTCTACTATTGTAGATCATTAAACCTCAAGATGCTTATTTGTCGTCTATTAGACAGATTGAATTTCTACTATTGTAGATGAAGTGCCTTACCTCAACTTTTAGAGGTCTATTAGACAGATTGAATTTCTACTATCATGGTCAATGTCGCCGGCATGCTCGTCGCGCGCATGCTTGGCGGGAAAAACTGGATGAAAGAAAAAAAGGAGACACGTGATGTCGAATATTCAATTTTCTTTGAAGGATAGAGTTGCCCTGATCACCGGCGGGTCCCAGGGCATAGGCCGGGCGATCGCCTTGGCTTACGCCGGTGCTGGAGCACGTATAGCCATAACCGCCCGCAGTCAGGATAAACTGAAAGTAGTGAAATCCGAAATAGAACAAACCGGTCAGAAATGTCTGGCTGTTCCCGCCGATCTGTCTGTAGATAGTGAGATCAAGCGGGTTCATGATGCGGTTCTCTCCGAATTCGGCGCCATCGACATTCTTGTCAATAATGCCGGCATCGGTTATTTTGTCGCATTATCCGATCTCACCTCTTTGCAGTTCCACGAGGTTATGACATTGAATGTGTGGGCGGCTCTGCATCTGTCGCAGTTGTGCTACCCGGGCATGAAAGATAGGGGCAAGGGTGTCATCATCAACATGGCATCGACCGGCGGCATCAAACCGGATATATTTGCCGGCGCCTACAGCGCGTCCAAATCGGCGCTCATTATGATTACCAAACAGATCGCCAGCGAGTGGGGACAGGACGGCATTCGTTGCGTGGCTATTTGCCCGGGGCTCGTCCGGACCGAGATGGCGGCGCCTCTTGTGGCGCACCGAGAACAGCATGGTTTCAAAAATCTCGTCAATCGAGCCGGCGAACCGGAAGAAGTTGCCGCTCTGGCTTTGTTTTTGGCCAGCGATGCGGCATCGTTCTGCCAGGGAGCCATTTATCTCATGGACGGCGGTTCCACCGTCGGCACATCCTGGGGTTGATTCTATATCTAAATCCGCATACTGCCGATAATCAGGTTATTTCTCGGCTGGTTCAATTGTCCTTCGATTGAACCTCACTATTCCGGAACAATCAAAATGATTGATCCGGTGTAAGTGACCATTTTATCGAGTACGCATTATAAACCTCCTTGACTTTTGCCTTTCATCCTTTATATCTTCGTTTCATGAAAATCTGCCACAAATGCCAAAAGGAAATCGCGGATGATTTTTTTGTCGGCAGGCAGGCGCAATGTCCTTCCTGCAGGTCGGATCTGCATTGCTGTCTGAACTGCTCGTTTTATGAGGCGGGCGCGTATAACGACTGCCGCGAAACACAGGCGGAGCGCGTGCTGGATAAAGCCCGGTCGAATTTCTGCGATTTTTTCCGTTTCAAAGAATCAGGGAAGTCTTCCGGCGCCGCTGGCTCTAATATCAAGGACAAACTGGAGTCGTTGTTTAAGAAGGATTGACGTAAATCTTGTGTGTTATTTGGGGTGCAGCCTATAGTCCAGCTGTGCTGGAGAGAAATATTGATATTATCTAGAAAGATTTCTCCCTACGGTCAAAATGACAGGTATTGCTATTGTGATATTTTTCTGCGCCCGTCTTCAGGGTGCCGCTTTACCCAAGGGGCATTTCAGAGAGCCACTGGCTCGCCGCGCGTATTTCCGCGCCGTCCGGATAGGTTTTTTCGCGCTTGAGTTCTTTGACTATCTGGATTTTTTTTATGCCCTTTATATATTTTTCAAAAAAATTAAAATTAGCGCTTTTTGCAGAATCACTCCATTTTGCTTCAATCATGCAAACGGGTTTATCCTTCCTGGTAATGAAAAAGTCAATTTCGCGCCCATCTTTGTTTTTCAGATAATAAAGATTCCATTTTTCACCAAGGCAATCTTCTCGAAAATGCATTTCCTTAAGTAAGGAACAGGCGACAAGGTTTTCCAGCTTCATTCCTGGGTCTTCGGGCACCTGACCCGTGTCATAAAAATAATATTTAGGCGCTTTCAAAAGAGAGCGGGATATGTTTTTGTGAAACGGTGAAACTTTGAAAACTATATATAGTGTTTCCAGCACAGCCAGCCAACGCTTTACGGTTTTGTCCGAACACTGGAGATCCTCGGCTAAAGATTTATAGGATATTGGTGTTCCAACTTTTTTCTTTAAAAGCTGGATTAGGGTTTCTATAGAGGTAATTTGCCTCAGATTTTCCAAATCAATCATGTCCTCTTTTAATATAATATCCAGGTGACTCCTTTTCCAGCGATTATAGTAAGTCGTGTTGCCCTCAAGATATGGTTCCGGAAAACCGCCAAGCTGCAAAAGCCGGTTAAGTTTTTCATCGAGATCTCGCGAACCTAAAATGGTTTTAATTTCTTTCAAATCAAGCGGGTGAAGCCGGAACTCAAAAAATCTTCCGGCAAGAGAATCGCCCACTTTTTTATAGGCATCAAGCTTGGCGCTGCCGGTAACAATAATGGAGGGTGGTATTTTTTCAGTATCGTAAATGCCTTTAAGCCAGGATTTCCAATTTTTCATTTTGTGAAGTTCATCGAATATAACAAGGGGTTTAGCGCGATCCCATGACTTTTCCAAAAGCTCCAACCGGTGCTCGGCGTTGTCGTAATTGAAATAATCAAATGATTCCGAAAGCATTTTTGCCAGTGTTGTCTTGCCTGCCTGCCGTGGCCCGGTGAGCAAAACTATTTTTTTCTTTAAATCGGTCTGTATGTACTTTTCAAGATATCTGTTCATAAAGACTTTTTTACCATGAACTCCGAAAAAGTCAAGACTTTTTCGGAGTAGAGGGCGATATGGTCAAGCCTTAACTATTAAGTAAAAATAGTAATGGAAGAGACATTTCATGCAAATTACAGAAGAAGCGTCTTGTCTTCGCCAATGCCGGTTAGTCCGTCCAGAATGTATTTCTTGCCGTCCTCGTCTCTCAGATAACCTTCGAGTTCGCCGAATGTGATGTAATAGTCGATGTTTACAACAACCGCGTGCATCAGCATGGCATTGAGGTTATAGACTTTGAACTTCAGGTTTACCATGTCATGCTCATCCTTGACGAGCCATTCGCACTTGCCGCGGCTCGCAAGATAGTCCTTCGTTTCCGGATTCCGTGTAAACGTTACCGGAGGGAGAATACTGGTCTCGTTTTCAAACCAGATGATGTTCTCGTTGTATTTCTCCTGATCGAGGGACTGGTTGCGCGTCAGGTTGAAACCGAACCACTTCATTTTACCGTCTATGTTCAGTTTGCCCATTGTGGATACCCAGTCATAGTGGGCTTTTCTCGGATAATAACCTCTGTGGTCATCCATAATCGCGCCGGCATTCTCGTCAACCTTGAACTCCTCTCCGTTGAATACAAGCTTGCCGGATACGCTGTAAAGGTCCTTCTGGCTGTAAAGCGGCC
>Ga0209200_1003349_pt1 | contig 13847 bp, 10 predicted proteins | sample AD_UKC033_MetaG_FD_184406 | JGI IMG/M metagenome (GOLD analysis project Ga0209200, IMG submission 184406) | Active sludge microbial communities of municipal wastewater-treating anaerobic digesters from USA - AD_UKC033_MetaG (SPAdes) (version 2) | ecosystem: Engineered > Bioreactor > Anaerobic >...
GAGCGAGCACCCCGTCAACTTCTGCACGCGGTGCGAGACCGCCATCGCGTTTGCTGAGGTTGCATACGAACCCCGGGAGACTACCCTCAATTACTTCGACTTCGACGGCCTGGAGATCGCGACAACGAGACCAGAACTGCTCGCGGCATGCGTGGCGGTTGCAGTCCACCCGGACGACGAACGGTACCGTGGCATTCCGGGACGAAGGCTCTCCGTTCCTCTCTTCGGCCACGAGGTCCCCCTGATCACCGACCCCGCCGTCGACCCGGGGTTCGGATCCGGGGCCGTGATGATCTGCACGTTCGGAGACAAGCAGGATGTCCACTGGTGGAAGCAGCACAGCCTCGAACTCCGGAAAGCCATAGACCGGCAGGGCCGGATGACGGAAATCGCAGGAAAATATGCAGGCATGAAATCCTCCGAGTGCCGCAAGGCAATCCTCGAGGACATGAAAGGAGCACAGATCCTCACCCGCCAGGAAGTCCTGGAGCAGAGGGTCGGCACCTGCTGGAGGTGCAAGACTCCGATCGAGATCATGAGCGAGCGCCAGTGGTTCGTGAAGATCGACCAGGACGCGATCATGAAGGCTGCCCGCGAGATCACATGGAACCCGGAGCACATGTTCCTTCGGATGGAGAACTGGGTCTCGCAGATGGAATGGGACTGGTGCATCTCCCGGCAGAGACTCTTCGCAACGCCGATTCCGGTCTGGTTCTGCAACCGCTGCAACGAGATGGTGGTCCCCGATGAAAAAGACCTCCCTGTAGATCCCACCACGTCCCGGCCTTCCCATCCCTGCCCTCGCTGCGGCTCGACAGATTTTGTCGGGGAAGAGGACGTCCTCGATACCTGGATGGACTCTTCCATCTCGGTCATGAACGTAACCGGGTGGAACGGTACGTCCATGCCGCCGCTCTTCCCTGCCGAGCTCCGCCCGCAGGGACACGATATCATCAGGACATGGGCGTTCTACACCATCCTCCGTTCCGTGGCCCTTACCGGGTCGCGGCCATGGGACCAGATCCTCATCAACGGGATGGTGCTCGGCGAGGACGGCTTCAAGATGAGCAAGAGCCGCGGCAACATCATCTCCCCCGAGGAGATCATCGAGAAGTACGGGGCCGATGCTCTCCGCCAGTGGGCGGCCGCCGGTGCAGCCACCGGCTCGGACATCATGTTCAACTGGAACGACGTCGTTGCCGCCTCCCGCTTCCAGACCAAGTTCTGGAATATCGCCCGATTCGTGCTCCTCCAACTCCAGCGCCAGCCCTATTCCCGCGACGCGCCCATCGGGGCTCTTGCCGACCGCTGGCTCATGGCCCGCCTCTCCGGCACGGTGCGGGAGGTGACCGCTGCGATGGAGGCAAGCCAGTTTGACCGCGCCCTGAAGGCCATCCGCGAGTTCTCGTGGGATGTGCTTGCCGACAACTACATCGAGCTTGTGAAGGGGAGGCTCTATTCCGAGGGAAGCGGCCGGGACGGTGCCTGCAGGGTGCTTTACCGCACCCTCGACACCCTCTGCCGCCTGATGGCGCCATTCACCCCTTACTTTGCGGAAGAGTGCTACTCTTACCTCGGCAAGGGGGGCGTGCATGCCTGCACCTGGCCCGAGCCCGAAACGGAGGACCCGGAGGAGCTTTCGAACGGCAATCTCCTCGTGCAGATCGTTGCCGAACTGCGGCGATACAAGCATGAGAAGGGCCTTGCCCTGAATGCCCCGATGGGCAGGGTTGCCATATTCTCGTCTCCCATCACGGATGACTGCGGGGACGCGGCGAGGGCGCTCAATGCTCCACTCGACTGGCACGCCGAGCCGCCACACCTTGAAAAAGTTCCGGGCGATCTGCAGTTCAACATGGCAGTCATCGGTCCTGCGCTCCGGAAAGATGCGGGAGCATTCATGAAGGCAGCACGGGCGCTGCCCCCGGGCCTCCAGGAGAACCCGCCCATGGAACTCGATATCGGGGGGCGGAAAGTTACGGTTCCCGAGGGAGCATTCTCACTTCAGTACAGATACCTCGAGGCGGGAGAGCAGGTGGACGTGATCAGCGTCGGCGATGTGATCGTGACGATCCACACCACTCCCTGATCAACCGTTCAGAAAAAGAGGCGAGTTCTCCCTCCTCCATCTCCGCGTCCACCACCACGAACCTTGAAGGCTCTTCTCCTGCCAGTCGGAGGTAATTTTCCTGTACCCGTGCGAGCAGGGACGCTTCTTCAAAGTGCTCCCTCTTTCCCGCCAGTTTTTTCCGCGATAGCGCCACCTCAACCGGGAGGACGAGGAGGAGCGTATGGTCAGGGGGGACCGTCCACCCGTCATGCACCTGCCGGAGCCAGGTGAGGGGGTCGGGGAGCACCCCTTCGAGAGTAGCCCACTGGTAGGCATACCTGCTGTCGGTGTACCGGTCGGAGATGACATGCTTCCCGGCTGCAAGTGCAGGCCTGATCACAGAATCGAGGTGAGCAGCGTGATCAGCAGCAAAGAGGAGTGCCTCGGTCACCGGGTCCACTTCATCTGCGATGGCCCTCCGGACCTGCTCGCCGATCCAGGTGGCGCCCGGCTCCCTCGTGAATACCGGTGCAAGGTCCAGGAGAGCATGCTGGAGCGAGGCATTGAGGGTGCTCTTGCCACTGCCGTCTATTCCTTCCAGGGTGATCAGGACCATGTACCCCTCCGCAGGTTCTCGACCGGGATCGAACCGCGGTGCACCGCGGTCGCGACGATTGCCCCGTCGAAGCCAAGCGCCGCCAGCCTGTCCAGGTCATCGGGAGCCGCCACGCCTCCGCCATAAAGGAGGGGAGAATCGTACGCACTCCTGCAGGCGGCCAGCGATTGGCAGGGCACTCCTTTCCCTGTCCCCACCGCTTCCACGTTCAGGATGATTGCACCCTCGAAACTCCATTCCTCCGCCCTTTCGAGAAGTAAGCAGGGATCCTCGCCTGATGGCATGACGCTCCCGTTTCGCACGTCCACGCTCAGATAGCCTCCCTCGTAGGTTGAAAGGTCGGCCTGAGAGGTCTCGGTCGCTGCAATGTCGATGATCCCGGGATCATGCAGGTAATCTTCCGGTCCCCTGCAACCGCGGTCTAGGTAGCAGGTCTCTACGTAACGACTGCAGGTCCTGACGTGGCCTGTGTGATCGCCGGCCCCCATGATCCGGTCCAGGTCGGCAACGTACAGGTGTTTCGGGGCGAGTTGCTGCACGTATCCCGCAGGATCTGCTGTTGATGAGAGCCCCCAGGTGAGCGGGAGGTAGGAACCACGGTTCCCCGATGCCCCGTGCACTACCAAGCCGGCCTTCAAATCCATGGCCAAAATCAATTCCATGCTATTAGCGCAATCACTATTAGCCAGCAGGATCATTAAATCCTATGCAATTACTTGTCAGCCCGAGGGACATTGAGGATGCCAGACGTTCTCTTGCTGCTGATATCGTGGACGTGAAGAAGCCGTCCGAGGGATCTCTGGGTGCAAACTTTCCATGGGTGGTACGGAGCATCAAGGCCCTCTCCCCGAAGCCTGTCAGCGCCGCAATCGGTGATTTCGATTTCCGGCCAGGGGGCGCTTCCATGGCCGCATACGGAGCTGCATGCGCAGGGGCTGACTATATCAAGGTAGGGCTGATGTTCGACGGGGCCGAACGTGCGAGGGAGCTGATCCAGGCCGTCGTGCGGGCCGTCAAGGAGGAGTTCCCTGAGAAGAAGGTGGTGATCGCGGGCTACTCGGATTACCAGCGCCTGGGGAGCATCTCCCCCTTTGTGATATCCCCCCTTGCTGCGGAGGCCGGGGCCGATGTTGCAATGGTCGACACCGGGATAAAGGACGGACGCAGCACGTTTGAATTCATGAGCGAGGAGGCTCTCGTGGAGTTCTGCTCCGTCAACCGGGAGAGCGGCATGGCAACCGCACTTGCAGGGTCCCTCCGCTTCGAGGATATTCCCGCCCTGAAGCGGATCGGCCCCGACATTATCGGGGTCAGGGGAATGGTGTGCGGTGGAGACCGGAATGACGGAATACGCGAAGAACTGGTCAACCAGCTGGTCAGGATGGTGCACTGACCATGTTCAGGGATAAGCTCGAAGTCCCGCTGGCCCTGACCTTTGATGACGTCCTCCTTATCCCTGCACCGTCGCTCGTCGAGCCAAACGAAGCCGACATTCATACCCGTTTCTCACGTAACATCTCCCTGAACATGCCGCTCGTGGGAGCGGCAATGGACACCGTGACGGAATCGGCAATGGCCATGGCGCTGGCCCGCGAGGGGGGCATCGGGGTCATTCACCGGAACATGTCACCCGAGCAGGAGATCGAGGAGGTACGCCGGGTCAAGCGCGCTGAGGAGCTGATCGAGCGGAACGTCGTCTCAGTCAGCCCTGAAACGAGCGTCTCGGACGTCGAGCGCCTGATGGTGGAGCACGGGATCGGGGGAGTTCCGGTCCTCGAACACGAGAAGATCGTGGGGATAGTAAGCCGAAGAGACGTCCGTGCAATCGCTTCACGCCGCGGCTCCGAGAGCGTGAAGGCAATCATGACGAGGCAGCCGATCACTGCCGGTGAAGACATCTCCATGGAGCAGGCGCTCGAGACCATGTATACCAACAAGGTGGAACGGCTCCCGGTGGTGGACAAGGCGGGCCACCTGATTGGGATCATCACCATGCAGGACATCCTCGAGAAACGCCAGTACCCGAATGCCACACGCGACGCAAGGAAGAAACTCAGGGTTGCCGCTGCGGTCGGACCGTTTGACATCGAGCGGGCGCACCGCCTCGACGAATGCGGCGTAGATGCACTGGTGGTGGACTGCGCCCACGGCCATAACCTCAACGTGGTAAAGGCAATCAGGGACATCAAGGGGAGCACAAATGCGGATATCGTTGCCGGCAACATCGCCACCGCCGCCGCGGCCGAAGACCTGATCGATACCGTCGACGGGCTGAAAGTCGGTATCGGGCCGGGGTCGATCTGCACGACCCGCATCGTGGCCGGGGTCGGCGTCCCCCAGATCACCGCCATCGCGAGCGTTGCAGACGTGACAAGGGATACCGGAATCCCGGTCATCGCCGATGGGGGGATACGGTTCAGCGGAGACGTGGCCAAGGCCATCGCGGCAGGAGCCGACTGCGTGATGATCGGAAGCCTCTTTGCAGGGACCGACGAGTCTCCGGGAAGGGTAATCACGATGAAAGGACGCCGTTACAAGCAGTATAGGGGAATGGGGTCTCTCGGCGTGATGAGCGGCGGAGTCTCAAGCGACCGATATTTCCAGAAGAAGGAGATCGGGAAGACAAAGTTTGTCCCTGAGGGAGTGGAGGGTGTGACCCCCTACGTTGGCACTGTCTCCGATGTCGTATACCAGCTTGTCGGCGGGCTCAAGTCTGCGATGGGGTACACGGGATCAAAGACCATCCAGGAGATGCACGAGAAGACAAGGTTCGTGCGGATCACCGCTGCCGGGCATACCGAGAGCCACCCCCACAACATCATGATCACTGACGAGGCTCCGAATTACCGGATCTCGGATTGAAGACCCAATTCTTTTTCGATCGGAAAAATCTCTCTTTTATATCGGCTTCCCTGGTGAATTTTTCCCAAGGTATAAATACTTCCATAACTAACATGAAGTAATCAATGCTGGACCAGGTAGAGGTTGCCCGACTCCTTGACATCCTTGGAAACCGGAACAGGCGCCGTATCATCGAGCTTTTGAGACAGAAGCCCTGTTTCGTCACCGAGATCTCCGACCGCCTGATGCTCTCCCCGAAAGCCGTGATAGAGCACCTCCAGCTGATGGAGCGCGAGGAGATCCTCGCGTTTCGCCTCGATGAGCGCAGGAGGAAATACTACTTCCTCGCAAACGATATCGACGTGATGGTCAGGCTTCTCAGGCAGGACCAGATCAGCCTCGTCATGAAGGACAACTCCCACCGCCTTCGCTCCGCGCTTGCCCGGCTCCAGAAGATGGTGGAGACCAGGGAGGAACTGGCAGAGAGCCTGAAGAACCTTGAGAGGGACATCGATCAGCAGATCAAGGAGATCATCTCGTTTGGACACGATGTCCTGGAAAACGAGACCCAGATAGACCTCCTCATCAGCCTGGCCCACTGCAATCTCACCATCCAGGAACTCTCGGAACTCGTGGAGGCCCCGAGGGATGCCGTATCCGATAGCCTTGAAAGGCTCCGGAAGAAACACATTATTGAGCGGGAAGGGGAGACCTTCCGCCTCTGTGATGCACATGCCCAGTAACGAGAACCCCTACGACGAGTTCATCAGGAACATCGCGAGGATGGTGGAAGACCTCCTGAAGAACATGCCGGAGGAGAACACCACCCGCATCATCGGCTGCACGATCATCACCGGGAACAGTCCGAACAAGCCCCACGTCATCTTCAACGGCGACCGGCAGGACGACGAGATCACATTTGAAGTGATCGAGGGGCCGGACAGGATCTTTGTCACCGCTAACCTGCCCGCCTTCCTGCACTCGGCCCCCTACGCAGACATCACGCCTGAATCCCTGCATATCGTAGTGAACGAGAAGCGGACGAAGGTGGAACTCCCCTGCAGGGTTGACGTGATCCACAGTTACTACCATGTCCGCCACGGGGTCATTGACATTATCCTGAAGAAAAAAGCCGCCGCCCCCGCAAATGCGGGGATCGGTCAGGGATAGTGCCGCTACCCTATTATTCCGTCCCTTTTTTACTCAATTGCATGAGGAGCCTGACCCCGGGTATCCTCGCTCTAAAAGGTACTTGACAGTTGAGAATGGTGTGGAGCGTCGGAGTACAGCCGCGCAGGTTCCACCCGGCGAAAACAGGTGAGGGACCGGATATGGTCCCCCGTTGCTCCTTTCCACAGAAGAAATGACGATTGAGAAAAATGGTTCAGGCCTGGATGCGTCCGCCGGCAGACACCCACTCTGATATCCGGTTCCTGTCGCTCCTGTATTCGTGGAACTGGTGAAGAGAGACAGTAAGGTCGCGGGTAAATGCAAAATACCCGATCTGTGTGGTCCTGCAGAGGTTCATCGCCATCTCCATCAGGCCCTTTGGATTCGGCCTCGACTCGCCAAGCCAGATATGGAAGATGTTGCCGCCGTCCACAATAGGGAAGAAGACATGCTCGATGGACATCCGCTCCGCCATGGTGACATTTGCACCGGGGGCCACGTGGGTCCCGTTCGTGTAGTATATGGGCAGGTCCCTTGTAGAACCGAGACGTGGCAGGGCTTTCTCGAGGTCCCCCTTGATCACCTTCATCGCACCGCCTCGGTACTCCTTGTTGAGGAGATCCGCGACCGCGAACCGCTGCCCGGTCGTCTCGGCAGGGGTGCGGGCGAGTGCGATGGTCATGTTGTGCCGCTTCGAGAGCTCGCGGGCATACTGCTCCATGTGGGTCATTGCAAGGATTGCCAGCCTGAAGGCATCCCTCGATTCATGAAGCTGCGACCCGACGTGATGCTGTACCATCTCGTTTACTCCCACCACCCCGATCGTGTAGACCAGGCCGTCCAGGTCGACTGCAACCGATCCCCGCTCCCCCGTGACAGGATCCTTTGGGCGCTGCATCGCAAACGGCATCCTCCCCTGGGACCGGATCGTCTCGAGCCACCTCCGCTTGATGCGGAAGACCTCGACACACACGTCCATCAGTGCCCGGAGCTCTGAAAAGAGCCGCTCGTTGTCCCCTCCCGCACGGTAGGCGGCCCTCGGGCAGTTGAGGGAGACCACCTGCCAGGAGCCCATCGAGAAATGCTTGCCATCCTGGAAATACAGTTTCTGATCGAACTCGGCGTCCTGGTCGGCGACAGCAGAGAACTGGTAGGCACAGCACTGGTAGCATGAGATCCCCTTGCCGGCCCCCCTGTAGGGGGGGATCTGGTTGTCATAGTAGGGGGTGCCGAACTTCGATGCCAGTTCGAACGTGAGGAGGTAGAGGTCCTGGTAGCTGGGAAGGTCGGGGTGCGCCTCGTTGTATGCCTGGTCCTCCTGCATGAAGTCAGGCTCGATGCTGATCTCTGGTTTTGGGAAACTGAACGGCTTGCCCCAGGCGTCCCCCTCGAGCATGACCTCCATCAGTGCCTTGAAGAGGAGGCGGACCTCCCGTTCGAACTCCCCGTATGTCCTGCGGGGGCCGCTGATACCCTCCCAGACCCTTCCCTGGAAGACGACCGGCTTGTCCTTCCAGAGAGAGGGCACGCCCGGGCTGAGCTGGACCGAGGAGAACACGAGCTGCCCGCCTCTTGCGACCATCATCTGGGTCATCTCGTAGACAAACATCTGCATCAGCTGCTTGATCTCCCCGTAATCCATCCCTTCAAAGTAGGGGGCGAGGAATGTGAGGAAATTGTAATATCCCTGTCCGCCGGCAAAGTTGGTCTGGGCGCTCCCGAGCGCTTTGACTGCGTGGAGCACCGCCACCTCCGCACGCTTCGCAGGCCCGGCAACCGATGCCTTGGTCCCGTTCCCGTCGGGCATCAGGCCGTAGTAGAAGAAGTAGCGGAGGTCCCAGTCCTGGCAGTTGTGGATCAGGAGACCATCGGCGGCATAATAGGTATGGCTCTCATCGGATCCGTCTCCTTCAAGGAAAATGTCGTATACAAATTCCCCGGTAGAGTCAACCTCTTCGATTGAGACGATCATTTCAGGTTCCGTATTGCGGGAGATGGCTTTTACGCGGGAGAGGAACGCATTGATATGCTCCTGGCGGTCGTCGTTGAAACGGGCATATCTTGAGAAGATACGGATATTTACCGCCCCGTTCATCTGGATGCGATATATGGTGGTCCGGTCCTTTTCTTCGTATAGTTCAACGATATGCGGCTTCATCCCCAGTGACGATAGGAGGAGGGAAAGTTCCTGGCGGAGGGCGGGCGAAGAGGTGGTATAATTGACGATGCAGTCGGATTTCTCCGGGCGGTAATAGACTGATCCGTCTCCCGTGAAGAGCGCGGAGAGGAACTCGGCCAGGAGCTCGTCATCAAGGTGCCAGACGATCCAGGGGAGGCGCTTATTCACAGAGTTTTCCGGGACGCCAAACACGTAACGGAAGAGGAGCCAGAGGAGCTTGCCACACATGTACACCTGCATGGCCCTTGGCCGCGTGACCGGAACGCCGTAAATCTCGGTTGAGGCGATTGCACCCCCTGTCCTCGTGGCGCAGCACTGCAGGGAAGCATGGGCGTCAGCGATGATTGCCGACGACTGGTGGTTCTCGGTGATGACAAGATTGTAATGCTTTCCATCACTCACATTGTAGTTCCCCTCTGCAACGAAATAACCAAGGAGCCGGACAAGGGAGGGATCGATCGGCAACTCCAGGGGAAGGTCATGTTCGCTTCCGGCAGCACCGATCCTGATGCCGGAGAGGTCAGTAATGTCGAACCTCTCGCAGAGGCGATGGAAGACTGCAACAGGCATTATCCCCCGGCTGTACCACTGCTTCCGGTGGGACACCCCGAGTTCCCGGGAGATCTCGCTATACTTTATCCCCTCTTCGTGCAGGCGGGAAAAGATCTCCCCTGCTCCCCTGACATACACATTCCCAAGGTGATCAGGAGGTACCCGCGTGACGAGTTCGTGGAGGAGGTGAATTGAGTAGACCGGTTCCCCCCTGATCTCGCGATTCTCTGGGAGGGAAAAGAGCCTGTCTCCAACGTTCAGGGTATCTGCACGGACGACCTTCATCCCCGCTTCATTGACAGGGATGCGGTGTTCCCCCGTTACCCGAAGAGCCCTTCCCGACCCGGTCCTGATCTTCAGCAGCCGCTCTCCCCTTACAGGCCGCCTGGTGAGTTTGCGTACTTTCCTGAATCCTTTCTGAGAGAGGACAGAGAGATCGCCAGGCACGTGGACATCTCCATCGTAGGGGAACGCATCAGGCCTGATTACCTGATGCCGGCCCCCGATGACAGCGGGGATATGCGTCGCGCCATCGATGCAAAACGGCCTTGTACCAAAGTATTCCAGGTCGTGGATGTGGATATCGCCCGAGAGGTGGTGATCCGCGAGGTGCGGGGGCAGCTGCAGGAGGTACTGCTCCTTGCTGATCTTGTCTGCCTTCTTCTTGTGAGATGTCTCGGCATTCTCCTGGAGGTTGGCATTGTCCTTGGCCTCGAAACCGCGCCCGACATCGATCAGGTGCGCGTCAAAGACCGGTGTCCCCACCCTCGTGCAGACGTTCCTGTACTGCACCATTCCCTTCTCAAGGAGGGTGATGTTCATGATCTCCCGGATGAGGGGGCCGCTCAGCGTGCGAAGGTTCATCGACTTGATACGCTCCTCGACGAGCCGCGCAATCTCCTGGGCCATCTCCTCCGATGCGCTCTCGTAGCCGTAAAAGGTGGAGACAAGCGTGGTCTCTTCGAGGATCTGGCGCACGATCCGCTGCCTGTCCCACTCCAGGATATGCCCGTCAGAAGTCCTGACAGGCGGCATGCTGGGGATGAAGACCCCGTCAAGAGTGGACTGGCGCGTATCGCGGGTGGGCATCATTCACCCTCGATGAAGGGGATGACCTGCTCCTCTCTTATTGCCCCCTGGGAGAACATCTCGGCCGACGTGAGAAACCGGGTATCCCTCTGGAGGACCGGGGCTTCGGAGACAAAGACACCATTTATGCGAAGTTCGGTGAGCGATTCTGCGGTAGAAAGATCCCGCTCCTGGAATGGCACTGCCTTCTCTTTCAGGAAATGCTTCAGGGTATCGCAATTCGGACAGAATTCCAGTGTATATATAATCAGGTCGTTTTGTCTGCTCAAAGGTGTCCCCCCGGTTTGGATCTGTTTCAATGATAGCTCTTCTGTGAAAAAATATTTGTTGATCTGACAGTAATTATACCTTAAGAATTGAGAATTTTTGCAAAAAAAAGCACATTTAACGCGTGATAGATGATGAACCGCACAATGGTCTGCGACGGGATGCCTGCGCGGGAGCCCATCTAATGGACAGGCTCTTTGTGGCCGTGGAACTCCCGGGAGAGGTGAAAGAGGCGCTTTCTTCCGTGCAGGACGCCCTTAAGGCGAGCCAGGCACGGCTTACCCTTGTGGACCCGGACATCATCCACATCACTCTCAAGTTCATCGGGGACGTGCCCGAGTCCCACACAAGGAAAATTGGAGAGGTGCTCGGCATGGTGAAGGCTGACCCGTTCCCGCTTCAGGTGCGTGGCATCGGTGGGAACAACCCGCGTCAGCCCAGGGTGATTTGGGCACACATCGACGACGGGGGGAAGTGCGGCCTCCTTCATGCGCAGATCGAGGATGCGCTCGCACCCCTCGGGGTAAAAAGGGAGGCCCGCGCGTTCCGTCCCCATGCCACGGTGGCACGTGTAAAAGAGTTCCACCCCGATCTCCTGGAACGCGTGAAGCCATTCAGGGAGAGGGACTTTGGCGAGGGAGTGGTGCCGGGGTTTGTCCTGAAGCGAAGTACCCTGACCCCCCGGGGTCCCGTATACGAGGACGTGAAGGAAGTGCGCTTTTGACCCGGACCCCTCTTGAAGAGGAAGTACTCTTTGCAATCCGGCCCGCCGCCGAAGAGACCCGACATATCCACGAAGTGGCGGAGAGGATCCTCTCCCGCGTGGAGAGGTCCGGCAAGGCAACCGCCATGGTGGTGGGATCAGTTGCGCGGGGCACCTGGATCCACGGCGACCGGGACCTCGACATCTTTCTCCTCTTTGACCCCTCGCTTCCAAGGGAGGAACTCGAGTTGCAGGGGCTGTCCCTTGCCCGGGAGGTGGCAAACGCCGAGTCCGGGAGATTCCGGGAGAAGTACGCCGAGCACCCATACATCAATGCGAGCATCGACGGCCTGGACGTGGACCTGGTGCCCTGCTACCAGGTGGAGTCCGCGGCCCGGATCCAGAGCGCGGTCGACCGGACGCCGTTTCACACAAGGTACATACGGGAGAGGATCCAGCCGTTCCTTGACGACGTCCTCCTCCTCAAGCAGTTTGCAAAGGCTGGGGGAATCTATGGATCCGACCAGATGACGGAAGGGTTTGCAGGGTACCTCTGCGAACTCCTCATCCTCCACTACGGCGGGTTCCGCCCGCTTCTCGAGGCGGCGTCACGCTGGAGGCCCGGCGTCCTCATCGACCCGGAAGGACACCGTTCGCGTGACTTTACCGAGCCGCTCGTGATGGTCGACCCGGTGGATCCCGGGAGGAACGTCTCGGCATCAGTCTCCCTCACCCGGATGTGCGAGTTCATCGAGCTCGCCCGCGGGTACCTGGACCACCCTTCAAGGGAGTTCTTTTTCCCGCTGCACGGGCCGCAGCTCTCAATTGACGAGGCGGCAGACCTCCTGGCACGGAGGGAGACCTTCCTCTATGCAATCACCCTCCAGACCCCGCCCTACATCGAGGACATCGTCGTTCCGCAACTGCGAAAGAGCCTCGATGCATTGCAGGCCCTCCTTGACCGGCACGGGTTCCAGGTGAACCGTGCCGACTGCGAGATGCACGAGGAGCAGTCTATGCTCTTGTTCGAGCTCCTGGTGGAGGAGCTTCCCGCAGTGAAACGGCATGCCGGCCCGCCGGTCTGGAACCCGGTCAATGCCGAGAAGTTCACCGCCAAGTACCTCGATGCAGACGAGCGGGGGTTCTTCTCCGGGCCCTTCATCGATGAAGGGATGTACGTCGTCGAGATCCGCCGGCCGTACACCCGTGCAATCGACCTTTTGCGGTCAGAGCAGGTGCTGCAGGTGGCGCTCGGAAAGCATGTCAAGCAGTCGATGGAACACTCAACACAGGTGGGGCGGGGCATCGAGTGCTACCAGGAGGAGTTCGCTCAATTTATATCGGGGTTCCTCCAGAAGACGTCTCCGATGATGCGGATCGAACGGAGCAGGAGAGATCGGACCGGGGCCTGAAGGGGCGATTCCGGGACTTTTTTCGAATGAAACGCACATGATACCGATCGGTCAGATGCCCCCCTGGTGAAAACCGCGGATGCGGTTTTCATACCAAAATGCCTGCAGTTTTTTTATGCGTGTGTCAGGAAGAGAATCATGTAGTTTTTTCCCTGTGTTTTCCAGTTACCCGAATTCTGCAGATGCCTTCCATTCTGGTAAAAAGGACTCTTTTTGCGCAAAAATCCCCGTTTACCGATAGATCTTTTGATACTTTTATATAATGACCCGCCACACATACTCAATAATCTCCATGCCGTCCAGACGCCGCGAGGATGCCCTCTCCGAGGTTATCGGGTTCATCCTGATCCTTGCTATTATTACCATCCTCATATCCCTCTATCTTGTGTATGTGGTACCGGCAGAAGGACGACAAAATGAAATTGGCCACATGAACCAGATCAACTACCAATTCAGCCAATATAAAACGGCTATTGATTCATTGATAATTAATGAGCAGAAAGATTTGAGTATCTACAATACGTTCACGTTGAGTACCCAACAAATCAGTTCGTCATCGGGAGGTTTGTTTATACTCCCCTTGTTCCAGCCCGCAGGATCATCCGGGGCAATTCTCATCAACCAGAGGACAGATAACATCGAAATTCGGGGAGAACTACTTCAGGAATACGCCGGATTGGGAAATGCAACTCCGAATTTGTCCGTTATATCCGGTAAACCATCGCATATCTACACCAATTTCACCCTGCGTTCCATCTACCCGGATAAAGGATTGAACGTCAGCTGGGTTCCCCCAAATTCAGGTTTCATGGTCATTCCTTTGAACAATCCGTCATGGAAAATCTGGATCAACCACACTCCCAGAGTTGACCATGTGAGTGTCGAGAGGGTAAATTATGAGACCGATCTGACTGTCACGGTTGAAAAGAATGGCCTTGTTACTATCCAGGAACTTATTATCCAGAAAA
>Ga0209200_1003362_pt1 | contig 13792 bp, 10 predicted proteins | sample AD_UKC033_MetaG_FD_184406 | JGI IMG/M metagenome (GOLD analysis project Ga0209200, IMG submission 184406) | Active sludge microbial communities of municipal wastewater-treating anaerobic digesters from USA - AD_UKC033_MetaG (SPAdes) (version 2) | ecosystem: Engineered > Bioreactor > Anaerobic >...
CACATGTAAGAAAAAATAAGGATGGGACATGGGCAAATCCACAACCACTCATAGATCATCTAGAAGGAAGTGCAAAGCTAGCTTCCAGATTTGCTGAAGCATTCAACTCTGCTTCTTGGGCATATGCGGCTGGTTTTACACATGATATAGGCAAAGCAGCATCTATTTGGCAGCATTATTTAAGAGTTAAAAGCGGCTACGATGATGAAGCTCACCTAGAGATTAAAGCAGGCAAACAAGATCATTCTTCGCCAAGTGCAAAATTCGTTGAGGAACAATTTGGCAAAGCTACAGGCCGAATATTATCATATTGCATAGCTGGCCATCATTCAGGGTTACCTGACTGGATAGGTTCTCCGAGCTCATTGTCATTTAGATTACAGAATATAAAAACTTGCAGCATTCCTGAGGAATATAGGAAGGATCCTAGGTTTTCTGGATCTTTTGTCCCCCCATGGAAATTTGACAATAGAAGCCTCGACATGTCGCTTTGGATAAGGATGATATTCTCGTGTATTGTGGATGCAGATTTTCTTGATACTGAATCCTATATGGAACCAGATAATAAAAAAACGAGAGGGGACTATTTGTCTTTAGCTGAATTATTGATCCAGTTCAATTCATATATGGATAAAATGATAAAAAAGACTATTGAAGAAGAAAATACAATTGTAAATCAAGCACGACAGAAAATACTTGTTGAATGCCGTTCAGCAGCAAAATCGAAGGCAGGATTCTTTTCCTTAACAGTTCCAACAGGCGGAGGTAAGACCCTTTCGAGCATGGCTTTTGCGCTTGAACATGCTGTGAAATTTGGGAAAGAGCGTATTATTTATGTGATCCCATATACAAGCATTATTGAGCAGAATGCTGATGTATTTCGAAAGGTGCTTGGTGAGGAACAGGTCATTGAGCACCATTCCAATTTAGATGAAAATGATTCAAGTCCAAAATCACGTTTGGCAGCAGAAAATTGGGATGCTCCGATTATTGTAACTACTTCAGTTCAGTTTTTTGAATCGCTTTTTGCAGCCAAACCAAGTCGGTGCCGCAAATTGCACAATATCGTAAACAGCGTAGTTGTGCTCGATGAGGCGCAACTCATCCCGACGGGATATCTTGAGCCAATTCTCGCGACCATGAAGCTTCTCTGTGAACATTACAAGGTAACTTTCGTTTTATGTACGGCCACGCAGCCAGCCTTCGAGGCTCAAGATGATTATCCTCAGTTTCCCGGTCTCCCCAGAGGAAGTGTCAGAGAGATTATACAAGATGTCCCTAGGCTCTATCGCGAGCTAAGGCGGGTTGAAGTAGATCCTGTTGATACAAACACAACCAGAAGATGGGAAGAAATCGCGGAAGAACTAAAGTCCTTTGAGAGGGTCCTCTGTGTTGTTTCAGACAGAAGAAGCTGCAGGGAACTTCATGCCCTTATGCCAAAGGGTACCTATCATCTCTCCGCATTGATGTGCGCCCAACACCGAAGCGACTGTATCGCCGAGATCAAGGAAAGGCTGAAAACAACAGAGCCTGTTCGAGTGATAAGCACACAATTAGTGGAGGCTGGAGTAGATATAGATTTCCCAGTCGTTTATAGGGCTATGGCAGGCCTCGATTCCATCGCACAATCGGCAGGCAGATGCAACAGAGAGGGGAAGTTAAAAACAAATGGTGGACTAGGGAAAGTTGTTGTCTTCACTCCCCAACGAAAACCGCCAGCAGGGATTTTGCGTAAGGCAAGCGAGACGACTGCAAGGCTTCTGGATTCAGGACTTAAGGATCCCATAGATCATGCTGCCTTTAGTCAGTACTTTTCCGAATTGTACTGGAAAGTAAATTCTCTCGATGAAAAGGGGATTATGAAAATGCTCTCGCCTGATATGCAAGATTGTGGCATACAGTTCCGTTCCGCCGCAGAAGCATTTCATATCATAGATGATGCCATGCAAAAGACAGTTCTTGTCCCTTATGGGGAGGGAGAAAAGTTCATTGCAGAATTGAAAGCCAAAGGGCCGGAGCGCTGGCTTCTCCGCAAACTCCAAAGGTATTCCGTAACCATCTATAATGACCAGTTTTATGCTCTGCTAAATCGAGGTTCTATCGAGGAAGTAAGCCCCGGTCTCTTTGCTCTTACCTGCAAAATAGAATACGACGACGTTGTTGGACTTCTCATTGATGAGATGCCAAATGACCCCAAATCATTTATCGCTATATAAAAAGGAGGCGACATGAAAGACTGGTGTCTTGAAGTATGGGGAGAATATGCCTGCTTCACACGGCCTGAAATGAAAGTTGAGCGGGTAAGCTACGATGTCATGACTCCTTCAGCTGCGCGTGCGATATTTGAAGCTATTCTCTGGAAGCCTGCCATTAAGTGGCACATAAGGCAGATCGAGGTATTAAGGCCGATCAGATGGATATCTGTGCGGCGAAATGAGGTGGGAAAAATTGAGAATAGCCCCACGCAGGCGCATATGGAAGGAAGAAGCAGCGATCCTATGGGCTTTTATATCGAGGATTGCCGACAACAGAGAGCCGGACTTTTTTTGCGTGATGTGCGTTATCGCATCCATGCGTGGTTCGAGTTCATTCCTCCGGATAAGCGCATGTACAACCATCCGTCAGCAGAGGAAGTTTGGGCTGATGAAGAAGAACGCGAACAGGTATCAAGAGCAGATGAAAATGAAGCGAAGTATGCCGCTATGTTTGAGCGGCGGGCTCGAAAAGGCCAATGTTTCCATCGCCCGTACCTTGGTTGCAGAGAATTCGCCTGCGACTTCCGCCTTATTGAGGGCGGAACTGAAAAACAGCCACCGATCGATAAGACCGATGAACTCGGGTGGATGCTCTACGACATGGATTACAGGGATCCTAGTGATCCGAAGCCGACCTTTTTCCGTGCGAAGATTGAAAATGGCATTATGAACACGGATCAACGCATAGTGGAGGTACGGGGATGATACTCCAGGCTCTAAAAGCTTACTATGATCGTATGGCACTTGATCCCGAAAGCGCAATAGCGCCGGAGGGATGGGAATGGAAGGAAATCCCATTCATTGTTGTCCTCGGCAACAATGGAGATCTTCTGCAGATTGAGGATACGAGAGAAGGTGAAGGGAAGAAAAAGCGTGGAAAGTTGTTCCTGGTTCCACAGAGCGTAAAAAAGACTTCTGGTATTGCGGCAAATCTTCTATGGGACACAGCAAATTACGTGTTTGGTATTGTGAACACTGAAGGCATGGATAATGAACAAACTTCTAAAGCCTTAATTCGGGCATCTGAGCAGAAACAAGCTTTTGTCAAACGTATAACAGAAGAACTTCCACAGACTCCTAATCTAAAAGCCATCATCACATTTCTTACAACGGTTGCAAAAGATAGACTTGAAAGCGAAAATGCATGGCAAGATATTTATGCCTCTAATTCTGTTGTAAGTTTCCGCTTTGATGAAGAAAAAGAACTGTATTGCCAATCAAAAGAGGTACAGGAGGTCTTGGAGCAAAAGCTGTCTGTAAAAGAAAAAAAAGATATCTGCCTTGTATCTGGGGAGAAAGATAAAATTGCGGAATTGCATATCCCCATCAAAGGAGTATATGGTGCACAGAGTTCAGGAGCGAATATTGTCTCATTTAATTTGGAGCCTTTTCGATCTTTCAATAAAAAACAAGGGGAAAATTCTCCGGTTGGAGAAAGTTCAATGTTCGCCTATACTACTGCACTTAATACACTACTAAACAGACAATCATCACAGCATCTTCTGATTGGCGATGCCTCTACTGTTTTCTGGTCAGAAAAAAGGACCCACTTCGAATCAGATTTTGCCTCTTTTTTCAAAGAACCCGATAAAGACAATCCCGAGGCAGGAATCCAGAAAATTAGAAATCTCTTTGAAGCACCGCTGACAGGAGGTTACCTTGACGACGACAGCGATACAAAGTTCTACGTTCTCGGCCTTGCGCCTAATGCGGCGCGAATTGCGGTAAGGTTTTGGGAGGTAGGTACCATTTCTGATTTTGCGGAAAAGATCCGCCAACATTTTGAAGACCTGAACATCGTAAAACCATCTTCTGAACCTCCATACTATTCTATATGGCGAATTCTTGTGAACATCGCCATTCAGGACAAAAGCGAGAATATTCCTCCCAATATCGCAGGGGACTTTATGCGCTCAATCTTGGACGGCACGCCTTATCCTGCAACACTTTTTCAGGCCGTTTTGCGCCGCATTCATAGCGATACTGAGAACAGAGTAAAACCAGTACGAGCAGCCTTAATAAAGGCTTATCTCAATAGATATCTGCGTGCTCATCCGAACCAAAAAGAAAAGGAGGTAGAAATGGGACTCGACACAGAACAGCCCTCAATTGGCTATCAGCTCGGACGGCTTTTTGCGGTTCTTGAAAAAATTCAAGAGGAAGCCAATCCAGGCCTGAACGCAACAATCAGAGAACGCTATTATGGTGCGGCCAGCAGCTCGCCTGTGACGGTTTTTGGAACGCTTATGCGTCTCAAAAACCATCATCTTGCAAAAATAGACAATAAAGGCCGCGTCGTAAATCTCGAACGATTAATCGGTGAGATCGTCGGTCATATCGGTGATTTCCCATCACACCTCGATCTTCATGAGCAAGGAAAATTTGCCCTCGGATATTATCATCAGCGGCAAGATCTTTTCACCAAGAAAGAGAACGATAATCAATAACCAACACAAGGAAAGGAGATTATTATGGACTTGGACAAACGCTACGATTTTGTACTTTTCTTCGATGTCAAAGATGGCAACCCTAATGGTGATCCCGATGCTGGTAACCTTCCACGCGTGGATGCAGAAACAGGCAATGGACTTGTTACTGATGTTTGCCTCAAACGAAAAGTAAGGAATTACATTGGCCTTCTCAAAAATGAGCAACCGCCTTACGAAATCTATGTAAAAGAAAAGGCTATTTTAAATAACCAAAACGCCCGTGCCTATCAGGCTCTTAATATCGATCTCAGCAAGGATGAAGGGAAAAGGAAAGGTGGCGATAAAATAGACGAAGCACGTGCTTGGATGTGCAAGAATTTCTATGATGTGAGGACTTTCGGCGCAGTCATGTCCACAGGTATAAATTGCGGACAAGTCAGAGGGCCCGTGCAATTGACATTCGCTCGCTCTGTCGATCAGATTGTTTCATCAGAACATAGTATAACGCGTATGGCCGTGGCGACTGAAGCAGAGGCGGTGAAGCAGGGTGGCGACAATCGCACCATGGGTCGTAAGTTCACAGTTCCATATGGGCTCTATCGCGCCTATGGCTTTGTCTCAGCACCTCTGGCGAAGCAAACAGGTTTTTCTCAAGAAGACCTCGATCTTTTCTGGGAAGCACTCCAGAATATGTTCGAGAACGACCGTTCTGCCGCGCGGGGGCTTATGGGAGCACGCAGACTCATTATCTTCGGACACTCCTCGCTCATGGGCAACGCGAGCGCCCAGGAACTCTTCGATCGTGTGAAGGTGGAGCGCGCGACTGACCCGACAAAGCCGGCCAGGGATTTCTCAGACTACAGGGTGACTCTGGACGGGCAAGAACTGGAGGAGTTTAAGACTGTAGTGTCAGTGCAATGATAGGAGGAGATATCAATCGCTGGTACAGTTAGTGTTTCGGTTGCGGTGGGGTTGATGGAGTGCGGGAGAAAGCTTTCTATGCAATCATAAGCAGCAACCCATAAGCGCCAATTCTGTTGTCGTTTATCATAATAATCGCCAATCATATTGGCGATTATTATGACTTTGGAGAGTGATGGATGTGTAGCGATTATCGCCACAGGGGCTTGGATATAGGCCCTGCTCTTGCACAGAGGTCGGTCTTCCTCTTTGGCCCGCGGCAGACGAGGGAATTCTTACGTCTTTGCTTCCATATTCTCATCGATACAATGCTTGGTTATGAACTTTCGTCCTATACCTCTACAGTGGAGAGAAAGGCAAGGGAATCCCGTCCCCGGAAGGTCGACGGAATCGATATTCTGCCATGGCGCGAATTCCTTGGCCGGCTCTGGGCGGGCGACATTGTGGCAGGAGGTTGATCTCTTGTACTCTGAGGATGATCTTGTTCCGATCTCTGCGCTCCAGCACATACTCTTCTGCGAGCGTCAGTATGCCCTCATTTACATCGAGCAGGTCTGGGAGGAGAACCGTTTCACCGCCGAAGGAAAGGTCCTCCACGAACGAGTTGATGTGGAGCGTCACGAATCGCGAAGGCTTTTCCGTCAGGAATATGGTATGGCTGTGCGTTCGTTAGAGCGTGGCTTAATAGGAAAGTGCGATCTTGTTGAGATTTACCTTGCTCCAGGAGAAATAGTTGCTCAGGCAGTGCCAATCGAGTTCAAAAGAGGGCGAAACAAAGAGGAGGATGTGGACCGCGTTCAGCTCTGCGCGCAAGCTTTTTGCCTAGAAGAAATGTTTGGGATCACGGTAGCAGATGGTCAGCTGTATTATTTGCAGGAGCATCGTAGAACAACCGTGAATCTCGGTGGCGAATTGAGAGCAAAGACTATGGAGCTCATAGCGAGAATACAGCAATTGCAATCTTCTGGGATAACCCCTCCAGCTATATATCAAAAGCGGAAATGCGATCGATGCTCACTTTTGGAAGTATGTATGCCCAAGAGCGCTGGATCAGGAGGGAAGGAGGTCGATCGCTTTGTACGCTCACAGGTGCGCGCAGCAAGGGGAGAGCCCAGTCAATCATAATATCAAAAAAAGGAGGCAAGAGTGAGAAAACTGCTCAACACATTATATGTCACTTCCCAGGGTTCATATATTCACAAAGAAGGTGAAACCATCATAGTAGAGCGAGAACAGCAAAAGGTCCTTCAGTTGCCTGTCCACACACTGGGCGGAATCGTATGCTTCGGCAATGTACTTTGTTCTCCTTTTCTACTTGGATTCTGTGCAGAACATGACATAAGTATATCGTTTCTTACAGAGTATGGTAGTTTTCTTGCTTCGGTACGAGGGCCAGTGTCTGGCAATGTCCTTCTTCGTCGAGAGCAATATCGCATAGCAGATAACTCAGAGAAGTCAGCGAAAATTGCTGCAAATATTGTAACAGGCAAGCTTATGAATTCGCGACTGGTCATGAATCGCGCTATTCGCGATCATGGTGATAAGATCGATATTGCTACGATAAGGAGAGCTTCTTCTTCCATATATAGGCTTATCGAAGAGGTAGCTCTTGCTGTCGATTTAGATGAAATACGCGGGATTGAAGGTATGGCTGCTTCCGAGTATTTTGCAGTTTTCAATCAGCTAATTGTTGATCAGAAGGAGGATTTTGTTTTCAATGAGAGGAATAGAAGGCCTCCTCTCGATCCTGTGAATGCTCTTTTATCTTTTATATATACGCTGCTTGTTCATGATGTGCGATCAGCACTAGAAACCGTTGGGCTTGATCCTACAGTTGGATTTCTTCATCGAGATCGCCCCGGAAGGCCTGGTCTTGCTCTTGACCTCATGGAAGAATTTCGTCCAGTTATTGCCGATCGTCTTGTACTTTCTTTAATAAATAGAAGACAAGTTGCTCCAAATGGTTTCAAAAAAGCAGAGAGCGGCGCGGTCGTAATGGATGATTCGACAAGAAAAACCGTGCTTGTTGAATACCAAAATAGAAAACAAGATGAGATTTTTCACCCATACATTGAAGAGAAAATTCCGCTTGGGCTCTTGTTTTTTGTACAAGCAAACCTTATGGCACGATTCATCCGCGGAGATATAGACGGCTATCCACCATTCTTCTGGAGGTGATAGATGTTTGTCCTAGTGAGTTATGATGTATCGATTACAACTCCTGGAGGAAAAAGGAGATTGCGCCGAGTAGCTAAAACTTGCCTCAATTTTGGTCAAAGAGTACAATGTAGTGTTTTCGAATGTGTTGTAGAGCCCGCGCAATGGGTGGCTCTAAAAAGCCAACTTGAGGCTATAATCGATAAAAATCATGATAGTTTGCGATATTATTATCTCGGATCGAATTGGAAGCACCGGGTGGAGCATATTGGAGCAAAACCGAGTCTAGATTTTGATGATCCTTTGGTTGTTTAGAATGAGTATATATTATGTTCTTAATGCTGTGTTACCTTCTGACCTTGTCCCAGCGAGAGTGCAAATCCACGCGAAACGTAATGACACAGAAAAATACAGCTTTTTCGCGTTATATCTAATTCTTTATTATATCGATCTTTGAAAATCAAGGGAAGGAATTTTTAAGAGTTTTCCGTTTATATTTTGAATTTTCGCAATTCTATTGAATTATTTTTATGTAGTGCATATAATTGAAAGGCATATAGTCGCGCCCCACGCGGGCGCGTGGATTGAAACTTGCCGAGCAGGACAAAGTACAAGTAAGCAGTCTGTCGCGCCCCACGCGGGCGCGTGGATTGAAACGACGAGTTAATGCAGAGCTTGAGAGCCGAAATCGAGTCGCGCCCCACGCGGGCGCGTGGATTGAAACTCGTGTTATTGATGTCTTGACGCATAGCTTTTGGCGTCGCGCCCCACGCGGGCGCGTGGATTGAAACAAGCCATATGATTAAAAGTATAACTAAAAATGTGTGTCGCGCCCCACGCGGGCGCGTGGATTGAAACACATAAATCCTCAGAAACAGGAACAAAAAATTGCCTGTCGCGCCCCACGCGGGCGCGTGGATTGAAACTGCGACTACCGCAAATAATCTGCTTGCCGATATTGCGTCGCGCCCCACGCGGGCGCGTGGATTGAAACCCAATTCCGCCAGTATCTTTTTCAAAATTTGTGAGTCGCGCCCCACGCGGGCGCGTGGATTGAAACTCATTGTTTTTCGTCTCCCGCACCGTTGTGCATGGTCGCGCCCCACGCGGGCGCGTGGATTGAAACACGTACAGACTTTTTAAGATAATTGATTGATTTTGTCGCGCCCCACGCGGGCGCGTGGATTGAAACAATTTTTATAATTACACGTTCATCACAACCGCCAGTCGCGCCCCACGCGGGCGCGTGGATTGAAACAATTCACTGTCCGACCCTTTTGTGCGGCCAATCTCGTCGCGCCCCACGCGGGCGCGTGGATTGAAACTTGCCGGAACGCTGGTGTACGTTGTATCAATAGGCGGTCGCGCCCCACGCGGGCGCGTGGATTGAAACGACTCCATACGTTGAGTTGGTAGGCGAAGAATGAGTCGCGCCCCACGCGGGCGCGTGGATTGAAACTCAAGCTCTGGCGGCGGAGACGAGAAAAACACTTGTCGCGCCCCACGCGGGCGCGTGGATTGAAACTTGTATGCTCCACCAACCGTCTCCTCCCCAGCTTTGTCGCGCCCCACGCGGGCGCGTGGATTGAAACCACCCTGTGATGATATTGTTAATGCCATCAAGGAGTCGCGCCCCACGCGGGCGCGTGGATTGAAACAATAGAGCCCAATCCGCTTATTGTAGATTTGGTGAGTCGCGCCCCACGCGGGCGCGTGGATTGAAACTGCAACCTGCACTATTGGCGGCACAAGCTACGAGTCGCGCCCCACGCGGGCGCGTGGATTGAAACCAACGATTCCATTAGAGTATATCGCTGGAATGGTGTCGCGCCCCACGCGGGCGCGTGGATTGAAACATTGGGCTTTTGCCGACTCGCCAGCCGTTGGACTCGTCGCGCCCCACGCGGGCGCGTGGATTGAAACTCCTTGACCGCAGCAACTGCAAGATGCGTTTTCCCGTCGCGCCCCACGCGGGCGCGTGGATTGAAACATTTCTCACCTCAAAACGGTATATCGTCGGTAAAGTCGCGCCCCACGCGGGCGCGTGGATTGAAACCTGTTCCACACAGCACCAGATGCGCCAGAAAAAAGTCGCGCCCCACGCGGGCGCGTGGATTGAAACATAGGAATTGCAGACCTTGTCGGTAACATTGCAGGTCGCGCCCCACGCGGGCGCGTGGATTGAAACAACTATCTGTGCCGAAAGGATTCCGTATTTCTTAGTGTCGCGCCCCACGCGGGCGCGTGGATTGAAACGGCGCATGGAGCCGAATTATCCAAATTGGTTTGCGTCGCGCCCCACGCGGGCGCGTGGATTGAAACCCGAATGATAACGACTTCAATCTCGCAGAAAGCTCTTGTCGCGCCCCACGCGGGCGCGTGGATTGAAACAGATACGCCAAGCCTGCGTTCGCCCCGTTGTTCCAGTCGCGCCCCACGCGGGCGCGTGGATTGAAACAATAGCATTGCCATTCTGACAAGTACCTTCAGCCGGTCGCGCCCCACGCGGGCGCGTGGATTGAAACTGTAACACAAACTTACAATAAAGGAACAATCTTAGTCGCGCCCCACGCGGGCGCGTGGATTGAAACTTTCTTTTTAGTATTTATGATTCTGATAAACGAAGTCGCGCCCCACGCGGGCGCGTGGATTGAAACTTGAGATTATAGCAGACACGCGCGAGCTTACTCATGTCGCGCCCCACGCGGGCGCGTGGATTGAAACTCAGCTACTGGATACTCTAGCACCATTATTTCAGGTCGCGCCCCACGCGGGCGCGTGGATTGAAACTCTGCTGCCATGGCAAATCGCTACTATCTTTACGTCGCGCCCCACGCGGGCGCGTGGATTGAAACAGCATCCTCGATAGTACCATCGAGATTAACCTGCAGTCGCGCCCCACGCGGGCGCGTGGATTGAAACTAATAGTTCTATTATATCAGTCATTTTCCACCTCCGTCGCGCCCCACGCGGGCGCGTGGATTGAAACCATACTCATTGATCGCAAAAACAGTGTAGTAGTGTCGCGCCCCACGCGGGCGCGTGGATTGAAACTGTTATAAGAGCGCCTCCACCAGTTTTTGCTGCAGTCGCGCCCCACGCGGGCGCGTGGATTGAAACTCATCGGTCTCGATGGCCTTGGAGAGTTGTAACTCGTCGCGCCCCACGCGGGCGCGTGGATTGAAACTCAACCTTCGTAAACTTCGGCGCATCCTCAACTCTGTCGCGCCCCACGCGGGCGCGTGGATTGAAACATTACTATCAATACTGAAAAGCAATTAATAAGATTGTCGCGCCCCACGCGGGCGCGTGGATTGAAACTTCGTCTAAATTATCCATAACTTTTACTGGATTCTTGTCGCGCCCCACGCGGGCGCGTGGATTGAAACCGGAGCAGCGCCTCAAGGTCCCCTCCAGGATTTTGGTCGCGCCCCACGCGGGCGCGTGGATTGAAACTCCAATGACTCACGCGTCAATGCGTCAAAATCAATAGTCGCGCCCCACGCGGGCGCGTGGATTGAAACCGGAGCAGCGCCTCAAGGTCCCCTCCAGGATTTTGGTCGCGCCCCACGCGGGCGCGTGGATTGAAACAAGTCTTTGATCCATTTTATGGCCTCCTGATCTTAAGTCGCGCCCCACGCGGGCGCGTGGATTGAAACAAATTGTAACTGTAGCCAGTCCGCTCTGCGGTCCGCGTCGCGCCCCACGCGGGCGCGTGGATTGAAACTCCAATGACTCACGCGTCAATGCGTCAAAATCAATAGTCGCGCCCCACGCGGGCGCGTGGATTGAAACTGGCCGGATATGGTGGAGCCATGACGAAATATGCCGTCGCGCCCCACGCGGGCGCGTGGATTGAAACAAAGAGGCGACTATAGCGATCCTTGACATGGCGACGTCGCGCCCCACGCGGGCGCGTGGATTGAAACGCAAGATGAGTTTGACATAATCCCATTAGATTATGTCGCGCCCCACGCGGGCGCGTGGATTGAAACTTTGACAAAAGGACTGGGAAACTTATCGCAGACATGTCGCGCCCCACGCGGGCGCGTGGATTGAAACATTACTATCAATACTGAGAAACAATTAGTTAAATTGTCGCGCCCCACGCGGGCGCGTGGATTGAAACAAATATGTTAGACGTGGGATTATAGCAAGACAAATATGTCGCGCCCCACGCGGGCGCGTGGATTGAAACTTAACTATTGTATGGTTAATTATTAAGAATATATGTCGCGCCCCACGCGGGCGCGTGGATTGAAACAATGAGATTGTCTGCTCCTGATAATTCGCTAGTAGGTCGCGCCCCACGCGGGCGCGTGGATTGAAACCCGTTCGTCGATTGTATATCAGTGATGATATTCGCGTCGCGCCCCACGCGGGCGCGTGGATTGAAACGCACAATTTATGAATCTCAGTACCACGCATTGCAGGTCGCGCCCCACGCGGGCGCGTGGATTGAAACTAACAGACTCTCTACCAATATCAGCGACAATCGGGTCGCGCCCCACGCGGGCGCGTGGATTGAAACGCGCCCCTTGGTAACGACAACACGATCACCGACAAGTCGCGCCCCACGCGGGCGCGTGGATTGAAACATCGCCATCTGCGCAAAGGCAATCTCATTATCATGTCGCGCCCCACGCGGGCGCGTGGATTGAAACGTGCTGGTGATGTATTAGTGGAAAACCTAAAAACGGGTCGCGCCCCACGCGGGCGCGTGGATTGAAACTGTTGCTATACGAGAAAGAAAAACCATCAGAGGGGTCGCGCCCCACGCGGGCGCGTGGATTGAAACGGCAAAGAGTCAGAAGCGATGATGCGTAAACGTTTAGTCGCGCCCCACGCGGGCGCGTGGATTGAAACCAAACCTTTTACGAAATCTTTCCCTAGCATCTTCCATGTCGCGCCCCACGCGGGCGCGTGGATTGAAACGGCAGTCTCCTCCTCACTGTACATTATCCCGGTCCGTCGCGCCCCACGCGGGCGCGTGGATTGAAACCTTAGTGTAAATTATTCCGGTGATCCAGTGCTTGTCGCGCCCCACGCGGGCGCGTGGATTGAAACTCTGGTTTTCTCGGAGCATTTGACTCGCTCATCAGTCGCGCCCCACGCGGGCGCGTGGATTGAAACAACCTTGACAACACACTCGAGGACAACGGCCCGAGTCGCGCCCCACGCGGGCGCGTGGATTGAAACAGACGAGGCGACGAAACTAGAAAACACCGATGCGTCGCGCCCCACGCGGGCGCGTGGATTGAAACACGGAGAAACTGGCGGATACTGCCAGTGTTTCGGTCGCGCCCCACGCGGGCGCGTGGATTGAAACCACTGGGAAGAATATGAGGAAGAGGAGGTCTGAAAGTCGCGCCCCACGCGGGCGCGTGGATTGAAACTGTATTAGCTAAAGGCAAAATTGGCTTAGAATCAGTCGCGCCCCACGCGGGCGCGTGGATTGAAACATGAATCAATCAGCAACCCCAGTAAAGAATGATGTCGCGCCCCACGCGGGCGCGTGGATTGAAACAGATCGTAGGCGATTCAATGGAACCAACACTATTTGTCGCGCCCCACGCGGGCGCGTGGATTGAAACAAATACTGAATAATACCAACCACACAAAACGCAATATGTCGCGCCCTTCACGGGCGCGTGGATTGAAACGGATAAGTTTACTTGATGCTATAGAATCAGGAGGGTCGCGCCCTTCACGGGCGCGTGGATTGAAACCGTCCGCGGTCGATGGTCAGGCGTACTCGCTCCGGTCGCGCCCCACGCGGGCGCGTAAATCGAAACTGTAACAATTGCTTGTCCTGCTGTTTAATGTCAACTGAATTTCCCTAGAATTATCATCAGAATTTCCCTATCGTTATCAATAGGAATTCCCTAGTTTCATCATCAGCCTGCATGGCAGGCCAAGCAAGAACCGCCCAAGCTTAAGGCAACCCCAGGCCAGAGCGGTCCAGCCTAAGCCCCAGGCAACTCAGAGTCACAGACCAAGCCCCATTCTAAGCGCGCCAATTCCAGGCTG
>Ga0209200_1003364_pt1 | contig 13775 bp, 19 predicted proteins | sample AD_UKC033_MetaG_FD_184406 | JGI IMG/M metagenome (GOLD analysis project Ga0209200, IMG submission 184406) | Active sludge microbial communities of municipal wastewater-treating anaerobic digesters from USA - AD_UKC033_MetaG (SPAdes) (version 2) | ecosystem: Engineered > Bioreactor > Anaerobic >...
TTGGGATAGATAGAAGAACCCCACTTTTGTAATATTTTTCTCGAATTATACTATTTGTAATATCACCCATTCCACAACAATCTGTATAATTCAACGGCTCGCTCTATACAAACCGTATACACACCCACACCGCACCCACACCACTATACTATTATAATACCCTCACCCATCATTAATTAAACATTCCAACATATTCAAACTTAATACATACAATTTTAACATTTCGTTCACTTGCAATTATACCACATAATCACGTATAATAAAACCATAGACAACACACCACGCAAACCGCACAACACGGACACGAAAATAAATGGCGTTAAGCTGTGAAGTCTATACGGTTCAATAATCTTTATGGTTCAATTTAATGAAAGTGAGTGTAAATGAGTATGGCACGCAAGAACGCAAAAGCAAACACAAACGCAAATACAAATAACTGTATGTGTGCAACAGCGCATATCAAGGGCATGGTCAACGGATTATATGACAAGGGCAAGAAGTACGACTATGTTACCGTAGACGTATACCACGACTACGATGAATATTACGACCGCTATAAGGTAGCAGTAAGCAAGAATTACGATGTACCCGACGACGGCGAAACAATCGAACTTGACTGCACAATGAAGTCATATAAGGGACAGATTTCATTTAAGGAAGTAAACGCTGACACACAGTAATAATATATCGGTCAGTGATATTGAAACGCTTGACGGGTTTGTAACACTTTACGGCCCGTCGAACGTACCATTTTAAAAGAGGTGTTAACAATGGGTGATTTATCAGTGCATTTTGATAAACGTGAATTTGCTTGCAAGTGTGGCAAGTCTCACGATTTCAGCCTTGACCCCGAACTTATCGAAAAGCTTGAAAGGCTTCATTCCTTAACGGGTGCAACAGCGATTTATATTACAAGCGGTTTTCGTTGTCCGACATGGTCAAAGTCCGTTGGCGGCTATTTCAACGACGCACATACAAAGGGCATTGCGGCTGATATCGTGATAGACGGCAAATATAACCGTATGTCAAGTGAAGCCGTAGCAGAAGCCGCCGAACGTGTCGGATTCACGGGAATAGGTATTATAGATAGTACCGCCGTACACGTTGACGTGAGAAACGACAAAAACTATGTAAATTCACACTGGTTCGGAGACGAACGCACGGGGAACGACAATATAACAACGTTTCAGACGGGGCGCAAATTCGACGGCGAAACAAAATCAAACGACAAACACAAAATCACCGTTATAATTGACGGTGTAACAGTATATGAAAGTGAGGTCTAAACCATGGCAATTATTTTTCCATCTGCTCAGACAGCGGCTGTAATCAATTCAGCGGTATCAAATTTCACGGGTTCACAGAACAACGGTGACGGCACATACACAGATGTACCGCTTGTTGTTACTGAGAACTTGTCAAACATCGTGCAGGTCGGTCAGACAGTTTCAAATCAGCTTACAAGCGAAAACTTTATCAACAGCGTAACAAATATGCTTGAAACAGTCGGACGTATCTATTTCGAAACACTCAGCACTGAGGGTATTGATAAAGATACTTTCGGTTTACAGGTAGATTCAACTGAGTTCGCAATTCTCCGCGAAAAGGTCAGAATTGACCACACACTTTTTGAAGCGTCATTCGTACTTGACGAAAATGCAAGTTCGACATTCAACGACCTTTTCGGCAAACATCCGTTTTCATTCAAGGTTAAGGTGTGGGGCAATCGTGGCTTTTACCGCACAAAACCATTCACTATTTCATACGAAATGTACAAAACATCGGTGCAGAGCCGTAACGGTTGGGATGAACTGATTTCACGTATGTGGTCGGTAATCGATGCAATTGTTGATATTGCACTTCGTGAAAGTCCATGGTTCTTAATCCGTCAGCAGATGGCAAACGCCGAACTTTACAGACGTTCAAACGGTCACGGTGTAAGAGTTATCGAACTTTCAAAGCGTTTCACCGCTGATACTGGAAAAGCATTTACTTCTGAGGATGACCCCGAATTTTCAGCGTGGTTCGTAAAGTTTCAGCGTCATCTTGTTAAGGTGCTGAGACTTCCTACAACAAATTTCTGCGGTGCAAACGTACCGCCCATCAACACACCCGAAAGATATGAAAAGAAGTTTCTTGTCGATACTTTTTACGATTCAATCAACAAGGGTCTCAGCGGTATCTATCACGATAACAAGATAGGTAATATCGACGATTACACACTTGTTCCATTCGTGCAGAACGTCAATGACCCACGTGCACTTGACATTACACCCGCAAATCCTCCCGTGCTAACTGTGGGTTCGACCGTTACTAATGTAAAGGGCGCAAACATCGTTGGTATGATATGGGATAGGAGAGGAACATTCTATACACTGGATTATCGCAAGGTTGCAAGCAATGCAAACACATTTGATGACCATGTAAACTACATTTCGACCGTGGGCGCTCAGCATAATGTTGATGAGGATTCAAACATTATCGTGTTTACCATCGACACAACAAGCGGCGGCAACGGTTTCACAGTAACAGAAACTGAGAACGAATAATAAAATTAAATGGGCGGTGCAACAGTGCCGCCCGTTGCTATAAAGAGGTGAAAATTATATGGCAAGTCTGAAAAAGCAAATGCAGTCAATAGCAGTACCGTTTGACGGCATGAAATGCAAAAACCGCACACGTTTAATAGATATTCGCCGTGATGAGGTGTACGATAATATTATATGCCGTATTGGTAACAGCGAAATAAAGTGGAACGGTTTTCCCGATGAATTTTTGCAGTCGTGCAACAGTATGTTGATTGAATTAGCAGTTAACTGCGGTGTTGCGGTCGTATATAAAGTGCCCGAAACACTCAGCCCCACAAACGGCGGTTTATGGACGTGTACACCCGTTGAATGGACTGGAACAAAAAAGAATGATGGAACATCTGACCATTTTATAACACATGGTAGCGATTACGCTGTAACAGATGAGCAGTTAAACGGCAAATATGTAATCATTAAGAATGACGAATATATGTCATGCGAATATGATGTAACGGAATGGTTCAGCAGTATGTTATCAGATACCGACAAGGCACAACGTGCATTAATAAGATGGTCAAGAATGACCCCCATTGCACGTGCTAACAGCGGCATAAAGGCAAGTGAAATTGAAGAAGTGCTGAAAAAGGTTTACGACGGTATCCCGTGGGCGGTTATTTCCGATGATACCAAAATGATAACAGGTCAGCCGATGAGCCGTGATGATTCGACGTTAAGGCTAACGGACGAATCAGCCATTGAAAAAATGCATTTCCTCAGTGAATTTCATTATGAACTTGTCCGCCGTTTATGTAATCTGTATAATATGCCGTTTCACACAACTGCCAAGAGTGCGCAGAATCTAGAATCTGAGGTGCACAACACTGATATTTTCAGTAAAGCGTTAATGCCTGACCGCCTTGCAACACGTAGAAAAGCGGCTGAGGAAATGAAAACCGTTTTTGGTTGGGAAATCACCGTTGACAAGGGTGAAATCATCAAACAAGAAGACGCTATTATAAATAGTAACGTCAAGGAAGAAATCAACGAAGGCAACGGCGACAACACGGACGGCGATAATAATGTTTCACGTGAAACAACTGAGGACGGTGAAACAAATGATTGATAAAGAACAAAAGTTCATTGACATACACCCGATACTTGATTATGCAAAATCATTGAATTGCCCGTACATTGCAATTATCGGCGGTAAAGGAACGGGTAAAACATACGGTTGTGTTGATAATGCAATTGTTGACTACTATGCAAGCGGCGAAAAACACCCGTTTTTCTACGTTCGTCGATACGATAAAACGTTTACAAAATCAATATGCGGTAATCTTGTCAACGTGCACCGACAAACAATTATCAATTGCAGTAAGGGTAAACACAACACCGCTGAATTATCGGGTAAGGTTTATGAGGTAATGAACAAAACAATGACCGCAAAGGGCGACGAAAAGCGAACCCATCGTAACATTATTGCGTATTGCAGAAGTATGAACAATGTTGAAACGGAAACGGGCGACGACAAAGGCGAAATATCATGTGGTATATACGACGAATTTTTAAGCCGTGACGGTGAGTTGAAAGATGAATTTTTAAAGATTCAGATATTACATTCTAATATGATACGTAATAGAACTGATCGTTATGTACCATTATGGCTATTAGGCAACACAGTTTCACGAGATTCGGCAGTAGCTGAGCAATTCGGCATAAAGCTGAGAGACTTGAAAAGGGGAATGAACGTTTACACCAATAAAAAAGGTGTGCCCCGTATCGTGCTGTATTACACACCCGAAACGGCGGCAAACTCAGAAGCGGCGCAAATGTATTACGACCGTTTTGAAAATGACCATATCAACATGATATCTCATGGTGATTGGGTGTTAGGTACATATAAAATAGCGTCACAAAATATGCTGTATAAAAACGGCTATACATGGAAACTATACAATAACGGTGTAGCGGTCAACGTTACATTATATGTACAGGGATTAACGCCTGTTATAGTGGTCAAACGCCCATCTGATAATTTTAATATCGGTGTTTCCCCGATTATCGGTAAACATAATATTGTAACAATGCCAAAACAGATAATACAGTGTGTTATCAATGGCGCAATGTTTGCCGAAACTTCTGAAATTGGTGAGGATTTCAGAGACATTGCAAAACACATTACGGGCGGTCAGCAAATCGTTAACTATATCGGTTAAGAGGTGATTTATATGTATACAGACGGTTTCCCAAAAACATTAAATGAACAAATCGATATTATATGGGATACACTGATAGACGGCACATACAGTATAAAAGACAGCAACAACAACATTATACTGTATGATTCCGACGTGTTAGGCTATCTGCAACAGCGTTACGGCTGTTATAAAACGCAAGCCGATTTTACTAATTTATGGCGTTTATACAATGCTTTACATTTAGCAGATTTTCAAAAAGCATGGGCGGCATGGACGGCAGAATATAATCCACTTGAAAATTACAACGGTATCGAAACAAATGTACGGCAGTACATGGACGGCGACGAAACGGAAACAATTACACACGGTAAAACTACAACAAATTCCACGGGCGCAGGCGGTATTGTTACGGTAACGCAAGTAACAACGTTTGACAGCACAACACCCCGTGACGATACCAAAACGACCAACACGGGAACGACCACGGCAACGGACAGCGGCACAACGACAACGGGAAAAGTAAAATCAGCCAAAAATTTAACGGTTGGTGAAACTACATACACCGCTGACAAAATCGAAGCTGAGACAAACACACGTCACGGAAATTTAGGCGTGACAACAAGTCAGCAGATGATTACAAGCGAAACTGAAATGCGAATGAATCCTATCACTATGTTGTATCTGGATACATTTGTATCTGAATACTGTTATTATGTATCATCTATGTGGGGGTGTTGCGAATGACCATATCACTGTATAATATTTCGTGTGCGCCTAACGTGGTCAATAAAACAGCGTTTCTGAATGACCCGTATGTTATTACGAACGTTCGACCAAATGACCCGTGCGATATGTTGAATCCGTCAATCATTCTGGATTGGTTCAACGGCATTGAGAATTACAATTATGTGTATATCAGCACGTTTGATCGTTTCTATTTTATAACGGGTGTAACACTCACAAGCGGCAAACGGTGTGTTATGTCGTGTGCAGTCGATGTACTGCACACATATCACGCCGATATAGTAAAATGCACGGGAACGGTGTTACGGTCCGAAAGTATCGGCAAACCCACTATGATTTCAGATAGTAAATTACCGATTCACACAAACGAAAGAACAATTGATTCTATCAATTTTCCTGAGACACCTTTTACCCGTACCGTTGGTTCACACTACATATTAACAACTATCGGCGGTTCACCGTCAAATTCTGGAGGTGAAACAGAATGATTAATTCAAGTATTTATGGTACACCCGAACAATGGACGAATGTTTCTGCAACAAGCGGTTGGAACGTTGAAACGATGAAATATAAAATTGCACGTTTCGGCGGCGGCGGAAATACGCTTGCGGACGGATACGGCTACGGTATCGAAATCAATAAACCTATTGATAAATCGTTATCGTGGTGCGGTTTGGGTAATTTCTCAACATGGTCAAAACTGGAATATCACAAAGTTGCGGCTGAATTTGAGTTAATCGCAAAAGACAACCGTTCTGTAACAAATTTTTCGTGGAATACGTCAAACGGTGGAAACACTGGTATTTATCTGACTGAAAAGACAAGTGTTGCAAATACAAGATACGGCGCATTACAGCGATTTTCGCCTAATGCGATTATGGGCGCAGGCAATAACACAAACTATAACAACGGTATAACACCGTTGTCGCAGATACCTATTAAAAACTGCGTTCTTGTTCCATATTTCCGAGTATGCCACACACTTCCGTCAAGTTCGTCAACGTCTGAAATAGGTTTGACAAATATTGTTGCGTGGGATTACTACGGCACAACGGCTTCTGGTAATCACACAACACACCCATATATTATAGCAATTTATTTTATGCCATATTATTTTTCTACAACAACATCAACCAAACGAACAACAACAAAATTTATAAACGGACATAGCATACTTGACGAAATCAATTTACAAAAAGATATACCGTTAGACATGGACGAACCCGACGGTGCAAAAAATAACGGCGTGTACGCATACAATATTTTCAAGCCGTATTCGGTTTTAAATGGTATACAGATTTTTGGTCATAGTTACAACGATTACGGATTAGGTGCTTCAAACGATTTTATATACTATAATAAACAGGCTTTTGCAAGTGGAACAAGCTCAACATTTTCAACTAATATTCACGGTGCTGTTTTATATCCTCATGAAAATGCACAAATGTCAACTGAGTATGCAAGCGGTTCATATTTTGTCAGATTTTACTATCTGGAATATTACGACGGTTTACAAGAATGGGTAAGAAAACAGCTTGCTTGTTTCGGCTTATTCTTTACGGACGTTAAAGCTGTTGCTGAGAGTGGCGAACTTAATGACGACGATATGCTTTTAGGCATACTCGACGATAACAATGTAGGACAGGGCTTTTATTCACACGGTGAGGATAACGAACTGCAAAAACAGTGGAATTGGGATACTACAAATGATTCAGATTATAACCCATCGGGCGGCGGCGGTACTGACCCAAATGTTTATAACGGCGTTATGGATACAGCAGGCGCACCCATTGCGTTAGCAACAGCAACAGAACGTTATGTTATTGCAGATACAAACATAAATAAACTGCTAACAAAATTATGGGATGTTATGGCGTTAGCTGACCCCACGACTATGGCAAAATCAGATTACGCACTTGATATGTTTCTCACAAATAACCCCATCGACGCAATTGTATCATTGCAGTATGTACCCGTAAAAGATATGGGTATGGGTTCGACAACCGTTGCATTAGGTAAATACGATACAAAAATTCCAGCCGCATATGCTGAAACGTCAGTTGTTGCAGACTGCGGTACGATAGAAATTTTCCCACGGTGCGGCGATAACTGGATAGATAGGGAAATGAAGCTAACGTTATATTTGCCGTTTTGCGGTGTTGTTGACCTTGACCCCGAAACATATATAAACCGCTATTGTAATGTTGAATATCTCATCGACTTAACAACGGGTACTTGTTCGGCGGTTGTGTCGTTTATCGCTGACAATGGCAACCGTGTAATAACAGACATTGCAAACGGTGTTTGTGCCATAGATTTACCCGTGACGGGATTACAACAGCAGACGCTCAACTCAGAATTGTTCAATGCGTCCGAAAGTACGAAACAATTAAAAGTGAACAATGCTTTTAAGGGGTTCAAAAGTTTAATGGGTGCAGTCAATTCTTTGCAGGGCAACCCCACGGGCGCAATTGATTCAATTTTAGGCGGTGCGGCTGACATTTACAATATTTTCCAGTCGGAAAAAATAGCCGATTACAATTTACAGCATACAATAATTCCCACAAAAATGATTGGCACGTCGGGCGGTTTAACGGGCGTAATGGCAACAATCAAACCGACTATTATATATAGTATACCCGTCAACGATGTAAATTATAGCACTTACGGTCATTCAATTGGATTTGCGTGCTGTGAATCGGGTGTGCTGTCTGGATATAGCGGCTATACTGAATGTACTAACGTTGATTTATCTGGATTCAGTGCAACGACAACAGAAAAGAATATGATACAGTCAGCACTTGCGGGAGGTGTATATTTATAATGGCGTTCAAGGTAAAGGATAAAACTATATATTTATCGCTTATGTCATTGGTAACGGTGTTGTTTGCGATAGTGTATACGGTGTTGGCACTCAACGACACACACGGAAATTATACCGAAACAACAAAAAATTTAATTCTTGTCATCGTGGGTGCGTTCTTTAACAACAGCACGAACATAAAAAACGACGAAACAAAAAAAGAATAATGTTTCACGTGAAACAATTAAGCCCCGTGTTAAACGGGGCTTTTTGTTTAGTCTTTATGAAGTATATGCTTTAAATAATCAACCGCAATTGATAATGTGAAATCAATCGGGGTAATTGCGTGATAACAGCCACATATTTGTTCGGCGGTATTGCCTAAATAGTCAGTTATCGGGGTTTTGTATTCATACGGCGAATCATCGTAAACACTTGCGAATTTGTGCGCAAACATATGCGATATTATAATTTCGTTGGATTCTTCTTTTATCCACTTCTTGACCACGTTGTAATATGTTAACGGTGATTCAATACCACGTTCGGCAATTTCTGACGGAATAGCGTCTTTCGGTAATCCTGCTATGACTGTTTCAACATTGCCACCGTGCATTTTTACATATTTCTTTGCGCCCATTGCTAAAAATTTCTCATATGTTTCACGTTCGCCGTTTTCGTCGGTATAGCACCACGCACCCAAATCACGCAACAAATCTATGTTTTCATTACCCTTGAAAACCTTTTCGTTTATTGCATATTGCTTTTCGTTGTAACGGTCAATTTCCTTTTCCAGTTCGTGACACGGTTTATAATACAGACTATCAGTATCATACTGTACTATTTTATCGGGGTATTTGCTGATAAAATACATTAATATTCGCCGTGCGTATGACGTACACCAAAATGCAATGTACGGATTAAGCCAACATTCACGGAATTGTTGTTTTATGGTTTTCGGGTTCGTAGCTTTAAATAATCCGACGTTTTCACTTGTTACATCGTCGTCAAATCCGTCGAAACTGTCTTGCGAACGTGTTGCAAGCACGCCGTAAAATGTGTTTACGTCACGTTTTGAATCACGATATTCAACAGTTTTTTGTTGCCCGTTGTGCTTCAAAACAGCTTTTTTTATGTAGCTGTCTTTTATGCCGTCGCTGAGCCATTCGGGTATTCTTGCGTAACGGTCAAACGCCCACACTTTCAACACGGTGATTTTCATTTTGTATATCATCATGTATGTTGATATATCAACATCGTTCATCACTACAATACAGTTTTTCGCTTTTAAAATCTTGCCATTGTAAACAATCATCTCATGGGGTTCACCGAATTTTTCTTGAAATGCTGTATCTTTATAATTGATGATTTTATGTTTGCTGAATGTGGCGTGATTTGTTTTGGATTCAAAATTCACTTTTGCTAAAATGAAATATGGTTGTTTGCGCTTTTTTGCTATGCTGTAATATGACGGTTTATATTCTTTCAGCCATCCCGACGGATATTTTTCATGAAGCAACTGCGCAGGATAATCACTTGTTAAATCTGCACACGTTATATTTTTCAAATCAGCACCCACGAAATCAATGTTACTACCGCATAAACCGCCCGAATAACCATACTCACGACATAACGTCCATTGTTCGGGCGATACAAAAATATGTTTGTTTTTCTTTTGTAGCAGTTCAATGTTATTTTTCGGCGGGTGTTTATAGCGGTCAGCGGTGTTTATGCGTTCGTCTGTTAGATCGTCGTCATTGCGTATCAGTTCTTTTAATTTCATCCGTACAAATCCGCTTGACGTATACGGCAAACGCAACGCCCCGTTATCCTGCAAATACGCTTTTGTTACGGCTTCATGCATTTCGGTCAATATGATAACGTCATTTATGCAATAGTGTTTTTCCGTTTCGGTCAGCGGTGTATATGCGGTGCGGATTAAATCATAATCTAAATCACCTTTTAATTTTTGTGTTGTCGTCCAGTTTTTTGCAATGTTGGCAAGTGAATGACCGAATAATCCGATACACTCACGAAATTGGATGTTTCCGAACTCGATGTATAAACAATCACGCTGAGACTTTGCAAACATTTTCGTGCACTCAAATTCATTCATCATTCGATATTTGATAAATGACCATTCGTGCGCAAGGTTTGCGACCCATATATAGCATTTTGCAGGGGATTCAACATCCATGTTTTTGTATGCAATAACATCTTGCAACACGTGGAAAAAATCAACGAACTGTTGCAACGTGCGATATATTGCATAATGTTTTGTACCCACGGCGATTTGAAACGTATAGCAAAAACAGTCTTTTACGGTTTTGTGTGTATCGTCGGTGTATATCGTTGTTGATTCAGTATCAAACCCTATACCCGTTTTAAAAACGGGGTTGACGACGGTTTTTGTTGTACCGTCGTCTTTTTCCTCAGTTACCGCTTGCGTAGTATCGTCTATCAGCGTCATTAATAACGCTTCTAATTCGTATTTGTTGTAATTTGTAAAATCAGTCATAATCTAACCCCATATCATATTCAGCGTAATCATCGTTATCATAGTCGTATGATTCACCCGTATTTTCGTCTGTGGAAACATCGTCAACGTTGTTCAGCCATGACATAAAATCTTTATAGGTTGCATATTTGTTACCGCCGTTATCGTATACTTTTTCCCATAAATTTGCACGGTATCCGCTGTCTTTCCACATTGGTTTTGACCAGTCCTGCGCCATGCCGATTTTTTCAAGGGCTTCATTTAGTGTGTACACCTCATCCCGCACGTCGTCAAATTCCTTGCGCAGTTCGGCTAACCATCTATAAAAATCTTTTGCTTTTTCACCACGTTCAATTGATGGAATATTCTGCAAATATGCTTTTTTCTGCTTTTCGTAACGCCGTTTCAGTATCTGCACGGGTTTGCGGCGGTTTTTTATCGCTCTTATTGTTTGGTGTTTTTTGCGGTTCTCAGCGGTGTTTTTGATTTGTACTATCGTTTGACCGTTTACGTGTTTATCACGTATGTCAAATTGTTTTAATGGCACTGTTGCCGCCTGATATTCAGCCGAACCCGTGCCGAATACTTTTGCAACCGTCTGTATATAGCTGTTGATACTGCGTATATTCAGCGCTGTTTTTGATAACTTTTTCGGCATTAATACTCACCCCTTGCAATGTAGTCAAACGCCAACACGGGCGCATATAATGCCATTACGATGTTATCCCATGAATACCATTTTGAAAGTTGTTCATAGTATTCAGCGACGCACATTGTAAGTATATCTTTTGTTGTTTTCATTTCGTTCACCTCAAAACATATAAAATTTGCCGCTTGTATGATTTCGCTTTTTTGCATAAAAATTGCGTTTGCGGTTTGTGTTATCTGATACGGGTTTCAATGGGCGTGTTTTCAAATATTCGTAAATATCACGCCCCTCATTATCAAGCCACTCAGCGGCGGCTTTTTTGCGTCGTGGGTCTTTCAAATCTTGCATTGCGCTGTATAACAGCGCATATGCTAAATTATCCCACGGGTTTTCGTACTTGTCATATTTGTTTGGCATACGGTAATTGCCGCACATTTCAAGCGGTTTTGTGTTTATTGGCATTGTTTACACACCCTTTACAGTAACGGTCGTTTTGTAGTCGCAAGCGTCGTATACAGTTGTGATTATTGCTTTTTCTGAAAAGCCGTTGACCGCATTGAAAAGAACTGTTGTGCTTGTATTGGTTGTGTATCTGATATCGGTGCCATGAGCCTCTGTGATATCAAATGTGGGTTCGTTCTGAGCGGTGAGAGTAAAGCTCTGCTCTGTGGTCTGCTCTGCTGTCTGATTTGTGTTTGTGTTTTCGTTCATTTTCATTTTCCTCCTTGATATTGTGGTTTTTGAACCTATAAAGAAATGAGTGTTTGGAATTGACTGTTTTACAGTCTGGAGGTCAGAGCTTTTGAGAGGAGCTCTCCGGAACCTCATTTTTTAGGAGATCAACCAAATGTTGGTACTACGGAAATTTCTATTATTGTGGTGTTGGTCTCGGGGTTGTAACGGCTTGCGTGATTGGCCGTTCTCGGTATGTCGTTTATTTCCTTGACTCTGTTTATCCGGGCTGTATCAATCCAACAGCCGGCTAATACAAACTTGTAAACGGTTTTTAGTACTGGGTAATTATCGTTCATTTTGTGGCCTCCTCTCAATTAAAGAGCATTAACATTATATAGTTTTGTCATACCGCCCTCACCATTTGTGGTGTAGCATTCATAACCATTATTAAAGTAGTTAGTAATAACCTTTTTAAATTCGTCATATGTTGAATTATCAACACCTTTGTTACAAGCTGTTACCCATCTGAAATACAGTTTATTCTTGCCTATTGGTGCATATACTACAGCATAATGACAATATTTGTCATTAACGATCGTTAAATTGAGATCAAGTGTTCTAGCAAGCATTACTAATGAATCAACTGTATACATTGCCTTGAATCGTGATTCATCATTACCAATACAAGCAAAGTATGATGAATTTGAGCATTCATGAGCAACCTGATTTACATAGTCCTTAATTTCGTTAACTTTCATTTTAATTACCTCACTTTCATTCAGCTATAACAAAATGATTAAAAATCACTTTGCATTTTTCATATGCTATTGATACGTTGTAAATACCATACATAAAAAATGTAAGCGCTTCACAGTATACACAGTCGTTCACACTATTATAAAATACTGCATATTTGTCATTTACAAAACCGATTAATTTAGCTTTATTCATTTTAATACCTCTTTATCCCCGTGTAGCCGATAGGACAGCTTTTGTTGATTTATTCAGCTTCTACTATGATATCAAGAAAACGTGTTTCATGATTTGCATAGAACTTTTTATACAGTTCGTGACATTCAGCTTCTAACACTTTTTCATCACCTTGAATTATTGTTTCAAGTCGTCGTGTTTCAAATCCGCCAATAATGGCTTCACTGTAAATTCTGTATCTCATTTTGTTCACCTCACTTTATTGTAACACTCAGTTCATTCATATTAATTGCACGGTTAAAACATACATTTGTAAGCACCGCTTTTTTGCCGTAAAGTTCAATGACTTTATCAACGTTTCCCGACTTACGGTCAAGATAATCAACTTTAAACGATTCAAATTCATCTGTGCTCAGATTATGAACTGTAACCTGAAATTTTGTGTCTGTGAAACATTTCTGTTTAAAAGTCTTAAATAACATATTATACCTCTTTCCCACGGTGTACCCGTGATTTATTTTCTATATATATTATACTGCTTTTTTAAGGTTTTTAAAAGTCAAATATTGCGGTGTCAGGTGGTATTTTGACCATTTATTGCGGTGTTGGTTTTTGGTGTGTGCGGTGTGGGTGTGTATACGGTTTGTATAGAGCGAGCCGTTGAATTATACAGATTGTTGTGGAATGGGTGATATTACAAATAGTATAATTCGAGAAAAATATTACAAAAGTGGGGTTCTTCTATCTATCCCAA
>Ga0209200_1003370_pt1 | contig 13755 bp, 12 predicted proteins | sample AD_UKC033_MetaG_FD_184406 | JGI IMG/M metagenome (GOLD analysis project Ga0209200, IMG submission 184406) | Active sludge microbial communities of municipal wastewater-treating anaerobic digesters from USA - AD_UKC033_MetaG (SPAdes) (version 2) | ecosystem: Engineered > Bioreactor > Anaerobic >...
TCCGGCATCGTTTCGAAGGAGGCGGGGAAGGGTGGATCATCGTCGTTCCCCGGAGAAACCCCGGGACGGGAAGCCTTCTCTGGGAGCAATCCGCCCTGGCGGGGAAAATACACGTTGCCCTGGGAACGACGGAGATCGACGTCCTTCTGGCTAAAAACGGCGAGGACCGGGTTATCGGGATGGGAAGCTCCGGGTACCTGGGGCAGGCCGCCTGGCGGCTCGACGGCACCTGGACGGTCCCGGAGGGAGAGGACCCCGGCGGGGGGTACCTGTCCGTCGTCGTCAACATGGACTATTCCTGGGTATTCCTGGACCGGAACTTTTACGGCTTTCTCGAGGCCTTCTGGAATGGCCTGGGAACGGACGAATACGACGAGGTCCTGGAGGACAGCCGTGTCCGGGAGCGGTTGGCCCGGGGCGATCTTTTCACCCTCGGGAAAACTTACCTGGCCGGTCATGTCCAGGTAGAACTCCACCCTCTTTGGAATTTTTACCTGACGGCCATCAACAACGTCGAAGATCCCTCGGGTCTCCTCCAGCCCCGTCTCGTCTGGGACGCCTCCTCTTCCCTTCGATTCACATTGGGGGGCACCCTTCCCTGGGGAGGGACGGGATCGGAATACGGCGGTTTCCCCATCCTGAACGGTCTTTTGACCTACGGCCCGGAGGCCCAGGTATTTTTCTGGGGGGCCTATTATTTCTGAAAGCGTCGCGAACTTAAACGCGCTTTAGGGGATTTCCCCCGGTATCGCCTCGATGTCCCTTCGATCATCTCAACTGTCCAGGAATTCAGGCGGCCCGTTTCCGGTTTTTTCGATTCTTTCGAGAAAGGACGCGTTTCGGGAAAGGGCCCGGTCGGGTCATAAAAAAGGCGGCCCTTTCGAGTCGCCTTTGTGCATTAACAACAGAATTTCGGGTGTAACCCCATCCTCAGCGCATCAGCGTGTTAATGAAACAGGTGCTGCCGCCGCCGGTGCCCCCGCTCCCCGCTTCGGCCCGCTTGATGGCGACGCCGAGGTCCATGGAGCCCTGCGTGTCGGATCCCACGAAGCTGATGAACGTTTTACCCACATCCATCTTGCCGGTTGGGATGGTTCCCGTTCCGCCGTCTCCGGCCTCGATGGTTGCCGTCACAAGGCCGTTTGCGCTTATGCCGGCCTGGCCCCCCGTGACGTCGACGGTCGCGCCGTCCGGGGCCGTGTATTTGCCTCCCGTTACGTTCCCGGCGTCGTCGACGGTGAAATTGCCATACAGCCAGTAACTGCCCGTGGCCGGGTTCGTTTCAAAGAGGTAGACATACCAGGTTCCTTCCAGGTCTTTGGTCGAGAAGCTTCCGCCGGCCTTGATGGCGACGGCAAGATCCTGGGAGTTCTGGGTGTCGATTCCGACCATGCTGATGACCGTTTTACCGGCGTCCATCTTGCCGTAGGGAAAATTGCCCGTGAGCCCTCCCTGGGCTACGACCGTTCCCGCCAGGAGGCCGTCCGCGTCCATGCTGACCTGGCCTCCCGTGACGTTGATGGTCGTGCCGTCGGCGGCCGTATAGCTTCCCCCGGTGAGGTTTCCTTCATCGTCGACAATTAAAGTGGCGTGTACCCAATATGTTCCCGCTGCCGGGTTCGTCTCCATGAGGTAGGCGTACCAGGTTCCCTCGAGATCGTCTGTCGAAAAAGATTTCCCGCCCTTGATGGCCACGCCGAGACCCAGGGAATTCTGTGTGTCCGCTCCCACGAAGCTGATGACCGTTTTGCCGGCGTCCATCTTGCCGGAGGGAAAGGTTGTCGTCCCCGCGCCCTGCGATTCAATGGTCCCTGATAAAAGGCCGTCCCCGTCCAGGCTGGCCTGTCCTCCCGTGATGTTGACGGTCGTGCCGTCGGCGGTCTTATACGTTCCGCCGGTGATGTCACCGTCATCGTCGACGGTGAAGTTGCCGTAGACCCAGAATGTCCCCGCCATGGGGTTTGTTTCCATGAAGTAGGCGTACCAGGTTCCTTCCAGGTCGCTTGTTTCGAATCCCTGTCCGAAGCAGGGGGTCGTGAGAAAGATCAGGCAGAAAATGACACTGAAAAACAGGAATCTTTTCATGACAGCTCCTCCTTTCTGTCCGAATTATATGGGGTTAAAGGAAAACGGAAAGCCAACGCGTCTGGTACTGATTGTCTGTAAAGGGCTTAAAAAAGTTTTTCCGGTTTCGGGTGTTCTTTGTCCGTGTCTTTCACACCCGGATGGTTTGATTGAATCTGGATGGAGAAGAAGGTTAACTCACTGAATTAAAAATAACTTTCGAAAAATTATAAGGGACTTTCGCAAAACTTTCAATGAAAAAATCAACCTTTATCTAAAACACGTAAAATTTCCGAGTTTGTTACAGGTGAATTGTCCGTTCCGGGTTGGACAGTTTTGGATATTCAGATTTATTTCAATTTCTTGTGTTGAATTACCATGAGCGTCTTGTTCGAAAAAATCTGTCGAATTTAAACAGAAAGGCTGTTACATTTTCTAGCAATTGCTTCCTCGGGATTCGTGACTTCCCGTCGATTTTTTTGATGGCGGCGGGTTCCCGTAATGGCGTTACGCCGTTTGCCCCTGCCAGGGATTTTTTCTCCCGGGGAAACGGCGGGGGCGGAAGGAATGTCACCATGTTAGAACCTCAACTCAGTGTGATCGTTCCCGTTTACAACGGTGAGCGTTTTCTTGCGGAAGCCTTGTCAAGTGTATGCAGCCAAAGCGTGATCCCCATGGAAATCGTCGTTGTCGACGACGGATCGACCGACGGGACGGCGAAAATCGCTCGTGACTTCAACCGGGTCCGCTATGTGCCACAAGAAAACGGGGGGCCCGCTGCGGCCCGGAACAGGGGGGTTCTGAACGCCCGGGGTGACCTGCTGGCGTTCCTTGATCACGATGACCTGTGGAGCCCGGTCAAGTCAGAGTTGCAGTTGCGGTGCTTGAGAGAGAATCCGGAACTGGAGATGGTATCCGGACATGTTCAGTGTCTGCGCCTGTCAGATTCGGGAAAGTGGGAACGGCATGGTCCGCCGCGCCTGATGCCCCTCTTCGGGGCGATCCTGGCCAGGCGGACGGCTTTCGAGAGAGTGGGGCCGCTTGACGAAATACGCCGATGCACCGAGGATCTCGACTGGTTCATTCGTGCCCGCGAAGTCGGTATCCGGACGGCCGCGGTGGAGGAAACGGTGCTTTACTACAGGCTTCACGGCGAGAACACGACGCGGGGATGGTCAACGGAGCAAGCCGGATATGTGCGCGCTGTCAAGAAACTCCTGGACAGGCGCCGGGGGTTGTCACGATGACCAGGGTAGAAACGCCGGCCACCAGTGTCATCATCCCGGTTTACAACGGGGCTCCGTATCTCGCCGAGGCCATTGAAAGCGTCCTGGCGCAGACCTGTCGATCCTTCGAGATCATCGTCGTCGACGACGGTTCCACCGACGGCAGCGCTGGGATCATCGCGAGGTACGCGGCCTTCGTCCGCCAGTGTTTCCAGGAGAACCGGGGAACGGGAGCGGCACGCAATCACGGGGTCGAGGCGGCGCAGGCGCCGCTCCTCGCCTTTCTTGACCAGGACGACCTGTGGGAGCCGGGAAAACTGAAGGCACAGATGGCGATGCTGGCGGCCGATGCCTCCCTGGACGCGGTTTTCGGCCTGGTAGGGCAATTCCACAGCCCGGAGACGGGGGAGCCGTTTCGCCGGCATGTCTTGTGCCCGTTGAAACCGGCGGCCGGTTACCTGCCTTCGGCAATGCTCATTAGAACAGAGGCTTTTCACAGGGTGGGGCCGTTCGAGGAGTCTCTGCAGCTGGCTGAATGGAGCGACTGGTTTGTCCGTGCCGTCGAATGCGGCCTCAGGATGGGTCTAGTGCCTGAAGTCGTGACAAGGAGACGGCTTCATCGGGGGAACAAGGGCCTTGTGTTCCGTCATTTCCGAAAGGAGTATCCCCGGCTTCTGAAAATGCTCCTGGATCGTCGCCGGCTGGCCACGGTCAAAACAATGACCTGAAAGGCGGACCGGTGCAGGGTTGCGTAACCCGGATCGTTCAGGTCCGTCGATCGGCCTGCCTGGGGCGAAATACACGCCTTGATGAAGCTCTTACGCGGCGCGTTTTTCTTTGACAGGGGAAATCGTCTTGACTTATAGTCCCCGGGAAACGTCATTTTAATCAAGATCAAGCACAGGCGTGACGCAAAGGGGGGGTCGGACATGACAGAAGGAAAGCTTTATCGCATCAACACTCCGCAGGTGGCCTACGAGGTTTTCGAGGACGAAGTGGTTATGGTCAACTTCGACAACGGCGCCTACTACAGCATAAACGGGACCGGTTCCCGGCTCATCGGCCTGCTCGGCCGGGGCGGCGTCGCGGAGGAGGGCCTCATCGTCCACGTGGAAGCTCTTTACGGCTGCGACAGGGCGACGGCGGAAGGGGATGTCCGGGCTTTTCTTGACGCCTTGCGGCAGGAAGGCCTCGTGGCCCCTCTCGGGGCGGATGAAACGCACCCGGAGACAGCTGTTTCCGTGGAAGCCGCGGCGGAGGGTCCTTACGAGGCACCGACGGTTTCCAAGTATTCCGACATGGAAGACCTCATCATGCTGGATCCTATTCATGAAGTGGACGAATCGGGCTGGCCGAACCCGAAACCCGACGATGGACCGCGGTGAGACCCGGTCATGTCTTCTCTCACGACACCGCCGGCCTTTCCGTCCATCCTCCGGGATCGCAGCGCGCCGGAGGCTTTCTTCCTGGATGTGCACCGGCATTTCGTTGAGGCGGAGGAGCGCGCGGGGCAAGAGAGCGCGCACTACTTCAGGGCCGGTGAACTGGTCTTCCAGCTCCGCTTCGCCGGCGCTCGCATGGTTCCGTTCCTCACCCCTGCCTTTGAGCACCTGCGGACAGAGCCGGTCGACGATCCTTCGCTGACGGTCTGCGTATGGGACAGCGGTTCCACGGGAGTGGCCATGCCGCCTCCTCCATGGTCGCGCGAGGATTTCATTTTCCGGGGTGAGATCCGGGGATACAACACGGACCGCTTCAGGACCGCGTACCAGCCCGGGCTCGACGCGCTCAGCCTCCTGGATCGGGAAAAGAATCTCGCCGTGTACTGGGTGCGGGGGAATAAGCCGGAGCCATACCGGGAAAAGCCCCTTCAGACGATTCTCTGCTGGTGGCTCGCCGGTCAGGGAGGCCAGCTTCTCCACTCCGCGGGTGTCGGTACGCCGGAGGGTGGGATCCTTCTCGCCGGCCAGGGCGGTTCCGGCAAATCGGTCACGTCCCTGGCGTGTCTGCGAGAGGGGCTTACTTTTCTCGGCGACGACTATGTCCTCGTTCGCGCCGGACCGCCGCCCCTTGCCGAGAGTCTTTACAATTCCGTCAAGATCAACCCGGACCAGTTGCCGAAATTTCCGGAGTTCGCCGATGCCGTGGTCAACCGGGAAACCATGAACACCGAAAAGGCGCTGATTTTCGCCCATCGTTGCGCGCCGCGACGCTGCGGTTCCTGTTTTCCCATACGGGCCCTGTGCATCCCCCGCGTTACGGGCCTCCCTGAAACGACCTTCCGCCCCGCGCCGGTGGAGAGGGTTGTCACCGCATTCTGTACAAGCACGCTTTTCGCCCTGCCCGGAGCCGGCCGCGAGGTTTACGAGCAGGTGACGAGGCTCGTCCGGCACGCGCCCTGTTTCTTTCTCGAGGTAGGAACGGTCCTCCGCGGTATTCCCGCGGCTGTCCTCGAATTACTGTCCAGGAGCTGACCGATGCCCTCCGAGTCTCCCTCTGTCAGTGTCATCATCCCCGTGCACAACGGTGCGGCCTTTCTTGCCGATGCCGTCGGGAGCGTTCGGGCCCAGCGCTACGAACCTCTCGAGATCGTCGTTGTGGATGACGGCTCGACCGACGACAGCGCGGCCGTGGCCGAGAGCCTGGGTGTGGTTGTCCTGCGCCAGCGAAACCAGGGTCCCGCCGCGGCGCGCAACCTCGGAATCGCGGAGACTTCAGGTGACCTGATCGGCTTTCTCGATGCCGACGATCTGTGGACCCGGCACAAGCTGGCCCTTGAAGTGCCGCCCTTCCGTCGTGACCCGGCCCTGGGAGTCGTCCAGGGGCTGACCCAGGAGGCGCGCGCCGTGCGAAGGGATGACGGCACAGTGTCCTTCGAGAATTTCCTCGAGCCTTTCGTCTCGGTCAGCCTGGGCAGCGCCCTGTTCCGCCGCGGGGTGTTCGCGCGGATTGGCACGCTTGACCCGAATCTGCGTTTCGCCGAGGATCTCGACTGGTTTATCCGTGCCCGGGACCTGGGTGTGCCGATGCTTTTCGTAAACTCGGTCATGCAGATCGCCCGGCGGCACGGCGACAATATCACCTGGGGAAAGAAAAAGCAGGAAAAGGATTTACTCAAGATACTCAAGCGGTCGCTCGACCGCCGCCGGCAGGCCGGCCCGGCCGGGCCTGTGCCGCGCTTCGGGGATTTCGCGGAGCCGTTCGTTCAACACCCGGGCGCGAGGGGGGAGGACCCGCCGTGAGAGTGCTCCTCTGGACGGAACTCTTCTGGCCCAGCATCGGCGGTATCGAGCTCTTCTGCATGGAACTCGTGAGAATTCTTCGAAAGCGGGGACATGAGTTCGCGATAATCACCTCCCAAAGCGGACCCGGCCTCCCGGCAGCGGATTCGTTCGAGGACACGCCGGTGTATCGCTTTCCCTTTCACCCGGCCCTGTCGCGGAAGAACCTGTCCGAGATGGTGGCCATCAACGGGCGGATCAGTGCGGTCAAGAAGTCTTTTCGGCCGGAAATCGTTCATCTCAACACCGTCCAGCCGAGCGTGTTCTTCCACCTGAAGACGAAACCCGCTTCCAACGCGCCATCGATGCTGGCGGTTCACACCGTGTTGCCGCCGGGTCTGACGAACGAAGGCCTGCTCGGTGTACTTTTATGGGACGTCGATTTTGTGACCGCCGATTCCACTGCCGTGCTGGATTCAATTGTCAGGATCGCACCGGAAACGGCTGCCAAAGGGTCCGTGATTCCCCCTGGCGTTGTTCCTCCGGCGCTGCGGCCGCAGCCCCTGCCCTTTGACCCGCCGCGCATCCTGTGTATCGGGCGACTCGTGTCGGGCAAGGGATTCGACCGGGTCATCGACGCTTATCCGGCTGTGGCTGCCCGGTTCCCCGGCGTGGAACTGGTGATTGCCGGGGATGGGCCGGAGCGTGACGCTCTCGAAAAACGCGCGGGGGGGAAAGCCAGGTTTACCGGGTGGGTTGAGCCGGGTGATGTTGCCGGGTTGATGAACACGGCCACGGTGGTCGTCATGCCGTCCCGGGAGGTGGAAGCGTTTGGTCTTGTTGCCGTCCAGGCGGGACAGATGGGACGGCCCGTCATTGCCTCGGACTTCGGAGGGTTAAGGGAAGTGATCGTCAATGGTTCGACGGGAATTCTTCTCCCCCACCCGGATGGCGCCGCACTGGCCTCGGCCCTTTTGCGCCTGCTGTCCCATCCGGAGGAGGCACGGAAAATGGGAGAGGCGGCGCTGCGGCGGGCAACGAGGGAGTTCACGATTGATCGTTGTGCCGATTCCTGCGAAAGGCTCTACAGGCGCCTGGCTCGAGACCGGGCGCTGCGGGAGGGCGGGGGATCATGAAAAAATCGCGGAACTCTCCGTGCGGGCCGTCGGGCGGCCCCTCGGCGGAAAAGGGGCTTTCGCCGGGGGTTCCCACGGAGGGGAAAGCGCCTTCGCTCGTCACGGTCATCATCCCCGTTTACAACGGCCGGCAGTATCTGCCCGAGGCGGTGGAGAGCGCTTTGGGTCAGACCTACCGGCCTGTCGAGGTGATCGTCATTGACGACGGGTCTACCGACAACAGCCTGGAGGTGGCTTCGCGCTACGGTTCCGTCCAGGTGTACCGGCAGGATCACGGCGGGCTCGGGGCGGCGCGCAACGCGGCCATGGCGAGAGCTACGGGCCGGTTCCTGAGTTTCCTCGATGCGGATGATGTGTGGCTGCCCGGCAAACTGGACCTGCAGATCCGTGCCCTTGAGGCGGATCCGTCTGTTGACATGGTTTTCGGTTACGTCGAGGAGTTCATCAGTCCCGAATTGGACGACGGGGCCAGGCGGGCCCTGCGCTGCCAGGAGGGTCCGCTTCCCGGTGTTATAGCGGGCACCATGGTCGTGAGGCGCTCTTCCTGCGACCGGGTCGGGCCGTTTGAGACAGGCTGGCAGGTGGGCGAGTTCGTGGACTGGTATGCCCGGGCACGTGAAAGAGGCCTCAGGAGCCTGGTTCTTCCTGAGGTCGTGATGCGCCGGCGACTGCATAAGTCGAACATGGGCGTTCGTCTCCGGGACTCGCGGGCGGACTATGCAAGGATACTGAAAGCCGCGCTGGACCGTCGCCGGAAAGCGGGAAAAGTGGAACCGTGAAGGGGAGCCCTTGTTCCCCCGCCTGGACGGGCCCCGGAAGGCGTTTCCTGGGTAAAGAGTGAGATTGCCGTGAACTCCGATGAAACAGCATTGAGCTGTTTTCCGAACCCCTTACAGGAACTTTTTCTCAAGGCGTGTCTCGCTTCCGGTGCAGAAGCCCGGGAAGCGTGGGAAAAGTGGCTTCCAGAGGCGGATTTGGAGCGGCTTGACTTCGGATCCAGCAAACTCCTGCCTCTCCTTTACAAAAATCTTCGCGCAGAGGGTGTTGAACACCCGGTCATGGGCCGCTTGAAAGGCGCTTACCGTGCCACGTGGTACCGTAACCAGATGATGCTCAACGAGGCATCGGCTCTTGCCGCCCTGTTCAGCCGGAAGGGGATCGACGTCCTCATGCTGAAGGGCGCGGCGCTGATCCACACGGCGTACGGCGACGTGGGAGCCCGGGCCATGGAGGATGTGGACCTGCTCATTCCGACGAAGAGAGCCAAAGATGTTTTCAAGCTGATCACCCTGGAGGGCTGGACGCCGGATCCCTGGCTGCCGCGGTTCATGGAAGGGTCCTATTTTGCCATCAAGCACGGCTTCAACTTCAGGCACAGGACCGGTCATCTCATCGATCTGCACTGGCATGCCCTGGATGAGTGCATCGGGCCGCAGGCCGACGATGATTTCTGGGTGGCGTCCCGTGCCTTGGACCTGCGGGGTTGGCCCGCGCGTACGCTCTGTGCCGCCGATCATCTTCTCCACACCTTCGCCCACGGTGTCCGGTGGAACCCCGTTGCCCCGCTCAGGTGGGTTGCCGACGCGTTCTGGTTGGTTCGCGTGGAAGGTGAAAAAATGGACTGGCAGCGCCTGGTCGAGCAAGCGCGACGACGGAACCTCGTCCTGCCGGTGAAAGCGGGCCTGCGTTACCTTGGCGAAGCCATGGGGGCGCCCGTACCGTCGTCGGTGCTCGATGATCTTGACGGATCAGCGGTGAAACCGCTGGAACATGTCGCGTTCCGTCTGCAGACCAGAGAACCGTCAGTGTTAGGGCCGCTGTGGCGCGCACGCCGCCAATATGCCCGTTATATCAGGGTCACCGCCGGTCAGGGGCTTTTTGTCAGGATAATCCGTTTTGTGCAGTTTCTCGAGGTAGGCCTGCTTGAATTTTTTCGCGATCATCTTGTGCCGGCGCTGAGACCCTTGCGGAGGAAGAGTCGCGCGCGACGACGATCCGCTGCTTCTGAAAAACCTTCCTGATTTCAAGCCTCCCGGCTTTCCGGGAAACGGGAGGATGACCTCTCGTGATCGCTCTCAAGCGATGGCGCCGGCGGGACCGCCGAGAGAAGCGCCACGATGTCCTTTCCGAAACGCTTGAGCTGCCGGGAGGAGAGGATCCCCGTCCGGCCCAGGGCATGAAGGTCCGCCGGGAAATGACGGCAGAGGGCCATGAGGGCCTCGTCGGAGAGAATGAGAAACCGGGCCGTGTTTGTCTCCCGGGCCTTTTCGAAGCGCCAGAGGTAAAGGCACTTCAGCCGCGCCTTTTCCCGGTCGTCAAGGTCGTCGAATCCGTCAAGCCTGCGGAATCCACCGGGGTTGTAGCTTTTTTCCCGCCAGCGGATGCTTTCCAGGGACTCGAAGATTTCGCCGGCCTGCTCGAGAAGACCCTGGTCTTCCAGTTCACTTTTCAGTCGCTCGTAGAGGTCGAAAAGAAGAAAGGCGTCGCGGGCGGCGTAGAGAAGCTGGTCTTCCGCGAGAGGGCGGGTTTCCCACTTGGACCGCTGCATCCTCTTGGACTTGGGGACGGTGAGGCCGAGATAAACCTCGAGGAGATGGGCCAGGGAGAGAAAGGGGCAGCCCAGGACGGAAGCCGCCCGATGGGTGTCGAAGATATTCCGAAAGACAAACCCGAAATCCCTGTGAAAGAGCCGGATGTCATTGTCCCCGGCGTGAAGGATTTTCAGGATGGCCGGGTCCCGGAACAGCTTCCCCAGAAACCGGAGGTCAAGGCCGGACAAGGGGTCGAAAAGATAGACGGTTTTCCCGTCGCAGACCTGGATGAGGCAGAGTTTCTCCCGAAAATAACGCAGGGAATCGTATTCCGTGTCCACCGCGAGGACTGGAGCGGCGGCAAGGGCCTCCCGTGACGACTCGACCAGGTCTGCGCTGTCGATCCAGAGCCAGTAGACGGGAGGAGACGCGCCGTTTCCGCTCGTCATGTTTTGGCACCTTCCTGTTTATTCCTCCGCCTCCCGGAAAGACCAGCGCTTTTGCGCCCGCCGGGAAACAGCGAATCGATACCCCCAGCTTCCCGCGAAGAGGAGAGCGGCCGAAAGCGGAAAAGTCAGAAGAAGGAGATCTCCGTGGTTTCCCAGTTTCAGGAAGAGACTCGCTCCGCCGCCGCCGATGAGGGCCGTCATAACACCAACATGATTAAATTTCAACCGGTCGGCGTAGAACCCCAGGATGACGGGGACGATGAGCCCGCCGGAATAGACGGTGTACCCTAAAAGGAGAGAGGCGATGACGCCCTTCATTTTAAGGGCGATGAGAAGAGAGAGGATCCCGACGGCTATGACGACGATCCGGGATACCCGGAGAACGGCCTTCTCCTTCACGGGGAAGCCGAAGAGCGGTTGGAGGACGTCCACCGTGAGGATGGTTCCCGTGGTGAGAAGACACGTGTCGGCGGAAGACATGACCGCCGCGAGGAGCGCCGCCAGGACGATTCCGTTGAGCCCCTGGGGGAGCGTGTGGAGCACCAGGGCTGGAAAGGCGCTCTCCGGGGGGATCTCCGGGAGGAGAATCCGCGCCGTCATTCCGATCAGGGTGAGGAGGAACGCCGCCGGAACGAGGAACAGGGCCGCGGTGACGAGGGCCCTCCTGGCCACCCCGGGGTTCCTGGAAGAAAGGATCCGGGAATAGATGTCCGGACCGACGAGATAGGCGGCGCCGACGAAGAGGAGAAAGGTGAGAAGATCCGTGGAGCTGAAGGCGGAAGACGTGGGAAAATCAAAGAAGCCGGCGGGAAGGGCGGCGGTCATTTTTTCCCATCCGCCGGCGGCGGTGGACCCGAGGAAAAAGGTCAGGAGAATCCCGGCGAAAATGATGAGGGATTGAACGACGTCAGTCCGGAGAATGGAATACTGCCCTCCCAGAACGGTGTAAAGGATGAACACCGCCGCGGCGAGAACCATGAACGCTTCCAGGTGTCCCGGCCAGAGGGCGGCGAGGATTTTGCCGGCGGCGATGATCTGGCCGGCGATGATTCCGAACCAGGCCGTGGCGATAACCAGGGAGGCGACGACCCGGGTCGATTTGCCGCCGTACTGTTTTTCAAGGATTCCTGGCAGGGTGTAGACGGCATATTCCCGAACCTTCCGGGCCATCCAGAACGCGAGGAGCAGAAGGCCCGCCGATCCGACCAGGAGCCACCAGGCCCCCACGAGACCCTTCTGGTAGCCCAGGCCGGCGAGACCGATGGTGCTCGATCCCCCGAGAATCGTGGCGAGAAGGGACCCCGTGATGAGGAAGCCGCTTCCGGCCCGGTCGGCGACGAAAAAGCTGTCCGGTCCCTTTATTTTTCGGGCGCTGTATGCGCCCACGAGAAGCATGGCGATGAAAAAAACGGTGACGATGAGGCCGTTCATGGGCATTCCTCCGCCGGTTCCGATGATATGAGGTCCCCCGAATACACCTGCCGGGTGTCTCCCGTGTGTTCCTGTCGTATAAGGAGGATTCCCGCGTCGTCCAGGCCCAGGGCGACGCCCGTGACCGGAGACCCGGCTCCCGCCACGGTCACCCGCCGGCCGAAGAGGCCCGACAACGCCATCCAGCGGTCTCTCACGGCGGAAAACCCGCCCGAGTTCACCTTCCGGTAATAGCCGTCGAAGAGACGGAGGAAGGAACGGATGACGGGAATCCGCGGGAAGACCTGTCCCGTCGACAGGAGAAGAGAGGTGGCCCGCCCGCGAAGCTCCCCGGGAAAGTCTTCCTCCGTCGCCGAAACGTTGATTCCCAGCCCGACGACGACGAAGTCGACCATGTCCAGCTCGGCGTGGCTTTCCAGAAGGATGCCGCCGATTTTGCGATTCCCGATAATGAGGTCGTTGGGCCACTTGATGGACACGGGGACACGGGACACCCCTTCCAGGGCCTCGGCGGCGGCGACGGCGGTGAGAACGGCGAGCCGGGGGAGCTCGCCGGGACTCAAGGGGGGTCTCAGGACGACGGAGAGATAGATGCCCTTTCCATGGGGGGAAACCCATGCCCGGCCTTTCCGGCCTCTTCCCGCGGCCTGGCTTTCCGCGAGAACCAGGGTCCCTTCGGGGCACCCCTTGAAGGCCAGGTCCCGCGCGACCTGGCTGGTGGAAGGCGTCTCCCGGGGAAGGATGATCTGCGCCCCCTCGAAGAGCGTCCCTTCCAGGTCCCTGGATATTTCCCGGGCGAGAAGGAAATCGGGAAGGGCGGTCAGGAGGTACCCTTTCCGGGGGGCGGTGAGGACCTGGAAGCCTTCCTTTTTCAGCCGGGTCATGTGTTTCCAGACGGCGGAACGGCTGACCGACAGCCGCTGGCTGATCCGCTCCCCGGAAACCCACATCCCCTGGTTTTCCTTGAGAATGGCGATCAGATCTTCCCGGATGGAATCCAAAAGTTTCTCCTGGCAAGAAATGGCGGCTACATATCACCGGGGCCGTCATATGTCAACCTTGCATATTTTAAAGGTTGACAAGACATGATTCGGATTTCCGGCCTCTTTGCCGATTGGCCGGGCGACGGCCCGGCGGGAGACGGCGGGGTTTTTCAGGACGGCTGTCCCCGGCGTGGGACAAGATAGCGGGGGACACGGGGAAGAAGCCACAGGAGAAAATCCCGGTAGGGGGCGGGATATTGGGGTATGAGGAAAAAACGGCGGAAGAGCTCGTCGTGGGCGGCGAAGGCCCGGAAGAAAGGCCCGGGGAAAGCGTAGAACAGTTTCGCCGTCATCCGGGAATAGAAGAAGGGGCGGTCGAATTCCAGGCGGCACCGATTCTCGTAGCGAACGAGGGGGCCTTCCCCGTCACCGGAAAGGACGGCGTCCGCCGCGGCCTGTCCCGCCAGCCTGCCCGACTGAAGCGCATAGGCGATCCCTTCCCCGGAAAAGGGGTCGACGAAGCCGGCGGCATCCCCCGCCAGGAGAACCCGGGAACGGCGGAGGATTCTCCGGAAGCCGCCCGCCGGGATCACGTGCCCCCGGGCGGGGGCGTCGGGAGGGAACCCGCACCGGTTGAGAAAAGACCTGAATATGGACCGGGCGCGGGCGGGATGTCTCGTGAAGGTTCCGATGCCAACGGAAAAGGTGTCCCCC
>Ga0209200_1003372_pt1 | contig 13750 bp, 9 predicted proteins | sample AD_UKC033_MetaG_FD_184406 | JGI IMG/M metagenome (GOLD analysis project Ga0209200, IMG submission 184406) | Active sludge microbial communities of municipal wastewater-treating anaerobic digesters from USA - AD_UKC033_MetaG (SPAdes) (version 2) | ecosystem: Engineered > Bioreactor > Anaerobic >...
ACATCATGGTCTGTCCAGACTCTATCCGTTACAAAGAAGACTTGGAGAAGGCGAACAATGTGACGATGAGCGAATGGGTCTGGAAAAAAGACATCGTGATTATGGTGAATAGCGCGGACTACGAGGATTATTTCGCGGCGAAGGGGGAGAACTGAGGTGAACGAATTTTTCGAAGCGGTAAAAGACTCCATTTACATCAATTTGATCTATGAAGACCGCTATCTGTTCCTGATCGAGGGATTCGGCCTGACCGTTTTTATGACGGTGGCCACTTTTCTTCTGGGAACGTTGATAGGCGCTGTTTTCTGCCGGGCTCGAGTAAGCCGGCGCTCTTGGATCCGAAAAACGGTGGAAATGATCGGCACGCTGTTTGTCCGTTTGCCCACATTGGTCTTGTTGCTGATCTTTGTTTACCTCATTTTTTCGAATATCGAGGCGGAAACAGTCCTCCTGGCGATTGTTGCCTTCGCCATGAAAACGGGTGCCTATATCGCCGATATCCTCTATGCCGCTTATAAAGCGGTGAATCCTGGAGAGATCGAAGCAGGAAGAACGTTGGGAATGAGCCGGTTGAAAGTTTTCAGGTTCGTGATTCTTCCGCAAATCATCAACTACGCGTTGCCTACCTACCGGAATCAACTAATCATCACACTCCAGGAGACCTCTTTGGTCGGCTTTTTCGCGATCAACGACCTCACTCGCGCCAGCCAGGTGATAACGAGCCGCACGATGGATCCATATATTGCCATAATCATCACTTGTGTCGTCTATCTCCTGATCGGCGCCGTTTCGAACTATCTTTTCAAACTGTTCGACCGTAAGAAACATCTCAAAGAAGGGCGGGATTACCGCATCGAATCCACCCTGTAAAAATGCGATACAAGAAATCGGTCCCCGCGATTAAAAGCCTAATACATCGAGGTGTTTTATGATATCCATCAGACAACTTAAAAAAAGTTTCGGAAATAACGTCGTTTTGGAGAATGTCAATGTTGAAATCAACAAAGGGGATGTTATCGGGGTGATCGGCCCTTCGGGTTGTGGAAAAAGCACCCTGATACGGTGCATCAACCTATTGGAGGCGCCCGATTCCGGCGAAATACGGATAGACGGCGTCAACATCGCGGAGAAAAACGCGCCGATCGACAGCATCCGGCAAAAGATGGGGATGGTCTATCAGAATTTTAATCTTTTTTCGCATAAAACCGTACTGGAAAATGTGATCATGGCCCCGATCCATTTGTTAAGAATCCCGAAAAAGCAAGCGATCGAAGAGGCGTTTTCTGTTTTGAAGATGGTTGGAATGAGCCATCGAGCTGACTTCATGCCCGATCAGCTATCCGGCGGACAGAAACAGCGCGCGGCGATTGCCCGATGCCTGGCTATGAAACCGGAGATCATCCTATTCGACGAACCGACAAGCGCATTGGACCCCACTATGATCGACGAAGTGCTGGCGGTCATTCGCAAGTTGGTGAAAACCGGGATCACCTCGGTCATCGTTACGCACGAAATGGGCTTCGCGCGCAATATCGCGAACCGCATTTTCTTCATGGAAGAGCGTGGAATCTACGAGGAGGGAACGCCCGACGAGATCTTCGACCACCCGAAACGTGAAAAGACAAAGATCTTCATCCAAAAACTAAAAATTTTCGAATACAAGCTTCAGATTAGGCAACTCGACATCTACGAATTGGCAGGAAAGCTATCCGAATACGGTCAAAAATACGATATCGCGAAACGTCAGATGAACGGCCTCAATCTCATCTTGGAAGAAATACTCGTCTTTCTCTCCCAGAATGCGGATCATAAAGATATGACATCTGTCATCGTTAGCTATCAAGAGGCCAACCAGCAGATCCAATTGGAAATCCGGTACGGAAGCCCTTCGATGAATGTGCTCGAACACCCGGATTTCGACGAGATCAGCCGCCAGCTGATACATGGATTGGCCACCGATATATCCTGCCTCCCCGGTGAAATGGGGTACACGCTGAAATTGACCCTTTGAACAGTATTTGGATAAAACCCTATAGCCCGTATGATACGGATCGTCGCGTCCCGTTTTTGCGCGGCAAGAGGTAAACCGATAGTCCTTCTTTCTCCCGGCCTATGTGCGCTTCGCCGATCTTTTCGGCGTTCACCTATTCTTCTGAAGAGTTTTTTCCTTCTACCGAATGGAGTAAAACCACCGTGAAACTCGTAAAATATTATTCATAGCTTAGATAACATATCATACCGATAACTTTACATCGGGTGCCCACAAATGAATAGTTCGCAAACATAACTGATGCTATAATAGAGGCATATTACCCTGTATCAAATCGGAGGTTATACGGTATGAAAATTACGACACGATTGCTGTTGGGGTTTTCTCTGATCCTGGTGCTGTTGGTGGCGAATTTTTTGATCTTTCGCGCTGTTTCCCAAAAAACGGAACGCGATAGCCAAGTGATTTTGGAAAACATCCAAATGACGAAAACACTTACCCAAGATAACCAGAATTTCTTCGAATTCGAACGTTTGATATTGAAGACCGTCCGCGATTTTTTGAGGGTAGGATACGTTTCGGACAAAGATCAAAAAACCGCTCTGGAAGAGGTCTATTTCCAAAATTATACGCAAGCCGTTGAAATGGCTGAAAAACACGGTTTCGCAAAAGAGATCGAGTCGATCCTCAATGAGTTGGACAATTTTATACAACAAGTGATGGAAGCCAAAGAAAAAGAGCTATCTTCCCAGCGGATTATGGACACCACGAAAACAGAGCGGATCCCAAAACAACAAGCACGGCTCTCAGAGATCGTTCGCCAGATCGAGGCCTATGCCAGACCTGATGCAGCAAAGGTCGCGGCGCTCGAAAAAATGCTGGTCAGCGCGGAAACCGCTTTTTCTGCCAAGGATTTCAAAGACGCCCTGACCTCTTTTACCTTCCGGGAAGTTGAGCAGCTTTGGGCTTCGAAACAATACGCCTTTGACGCTGCCATGGTTCAAGGGTGGGAATTGTTAATCCGAAGTTACCTCTCGAAATTGATGGAAGATTCGACTTTTCTCTACCAATTCAATCAAAAATTGGTTTCTGAGCAAAAACTATCCTCCTATCTGAAAAAAACAGAGTTGACGCCCGAAGAAACACGCGCGTTCATTGGCCTGGCGACCGAATGGGCTTATGGGAAAAGCTTCTCCGCATACGACGAATTGCATATCAACCTGACGATCACCCAGAAAGAGATCGAAGATACCAATACCAGTATCACCCGACTGCAGGACCGCCTCTATACGCAGAGAGAAGACGGATTAGTCATCGTCAACGAGGGGATGCAAACGACGGTCGCGAACTTCGAACAGATCGTGCAATCCCTCTCCGCGCAAAAAAGCAGGGAGATTGACGCCAACTTCGCATCCTTCAAAGAAAGCGTTCAGGAAACCCTCGACTCTCTTTCCGAGACAAACCGCCTCTTTGTGATGATTTTAATAGGAATGCTCGCCGTCACCGTATTGGTCATCCTTTGGATCGTTCACGGCATCCGGAAACCGCTGAAAACTCTGAAAGAAAAGGTACGGACGATGGCAGAGTTGGATTTGACGGTTGATTTCGCCACGAAGTCGAAAGATGAAATCAGCACGGCGGAAAATGAGCTCAAACATATCGTCACGGCCTTTCGGGAAACTTTAAAAGGCATCTCCGGGGCTTCCAACAGCCTTGGCGACGCTTCGGAGGAACTGCGCGCGTTAGCAGAGGAGTCTTCGCAGGGCGCTCAAAAAGTTTTGGAACAAAATATGGTGGTCGTTGGCTCCATCCGAACGGTGAGCGATTCGATCTCCGACGCGACACGCAATATCCGCGCGATATCCGACTCTACCAAGGAGGTCTCGCAACTGTCTTTGACGTTGTCGAAAGAGTCGATCGATGCGGCGAGACAAACGCACGCTGGCTCTACAGTAGTGGAGGAGATTGCGGCGATGGCGGCGAAAACGCGCGATAATACCGTTTTAACGTCCACCCGTGTGGCAACGTTGACAGAAAAAACGAAAAACGTCGGAGATATTTTGGATACGATTTCGAATATCTCGGAGCAAACAAACTTGCTCGCGCTTAACGCCGCGATAGAAGCCGCCCGTGCAGGAGAAGCCGGAAAAGGGTTCGCCGTGGTGGCGGATGAAATTCGAAAATTGGCGGAAGAGAGCAAAAAAGCGGCTCAGGATATTTCCAAGATACTCGGAGAGATCGAGAGCAGTGTTGTGGAAGCGAACGAAGCCACTCAGCTCACGGCCGGATTCGTGGACGAATTCAGCCGGAAAACCACCGAAATACAAAAACAATACGCGCAGATCCTGGAAAAGTTCAACAAAATCTCGTCGATCACCCAAAAAACCGCCTCGGTGACCAAAGAACAAAGTGACGAATCCGGCGATATTGCCCATAAGATGGAGAGCCACGCCAAGTCCTTGACCGCTGTCAGTGAAGACATCGGTTCGATGGTGGAGCAAACGCGCAATCAAACGGCGACTGCCGATAACGTTCTAAAATCGTCGGAAAGCCTCCTGCAACTATCCGGGGAATTGCAGCACGAAGTGGACCGGTTCAAAATCGAATAACTCTTGATCACTCGAAATAAGAACCACGAGAGCGCGGATGCGTTTACCTATGCTGTAAGGATAAGGATTACGTTTTTGTAATTGATACGGTTCACATAACTGCGGAAACACTTATAACTTGCACGAAAATACGGTTTAATGGAGCACTGACAGTTAAGATCGACTCCCCTGTTGTTCCTTTAGGAGTCGAAATGACGGATGTGCGACAACTTTGAGAGAATTGCGTTCGTATTCTTGATTATCGTCTTTTAAAGGTTTTCCTTAGCGAAAAGGTTAGCCATTCCCGCTTCTAGAGAACCTTAGGTGGAGCGCCTAACTTTAGTTAGGCTTCCCTTTCTTTTAGAACACCTTCGCGCTAAAGGGGCTAAACACGAAGGAAGGGATAAAGAATAAAGCATGCCCGACTAAAGCGGCGCTCCATTTATTGAACTTTCCACACAAAATGCTCCGCGCCGAGGAGATCGCGCGGGCTCGTTCTTCTTCGTCGCCCGCGCAAAGTGATACTTTCTTGAGTACGATAGAACATTTCCGAGCCTTCGTTGCGACTTGTCTTAGCCGAATCGAGGTTCTTCTGTTAGGAGGCCATTCGGCGCTCGGCTTAGTAGGAGAGTTGATAAAATCTTTTCGTTTAAAATTCGACAATTCGTTTCAAATACGGGCTTTTTTCGCCGAAACGGGGAACGATGAATTGCATGTGTTTGCGCGCTGGAATAGTTACGAAGCCCCCCTATACCATAGCGCAATCGCCCTTTCCCTCAAAAACCCGCGTACCTTGCACTCCTCCCGGCGGGGCGACGGAAACGTCTATCCGGATGGAGTTAGCCCGGTAGAGATGTCCATAAAGGGATAAAATGAATTCGGGTATCCTGATTCAAGATCAACGGCTTAAAAAGCCAGAAGGCGAAGATTAATCGTAACTTAGATATTCATCGAAGAAATACAGCAAGGAAGATAAGCCTTTCTTTTTTTTGGACGCCACGCTACTCGTAGATCTCGATTCGGTCTTTCCCGTTTTGTTTCGCTTTGTATAAGGCGCTGTCCACCTTCTCAAGGATTTGATGCGTCGCTTCTTCGCCCACGATCTCATATAAGCCGGTCGAGATCGTTATCGTATAAAGGGCGCCGGGCGCTTGCCGAATCCGCTCGGCGATACGTTGCATAATCCTCGCGGCCTCTTCGCGCTTTTTCCCGTTGAATAGAATGATGAATTCGTCGCCGCCAAATCTTCCGATCGTATCCTCTTTACGAAGTTCGTTTTTAAGGATGTCGGCCATGAACACGAGCGCTTTATCGCCTTCAAAATGACCATACGTATCGTTAATACGCTTGAAGTCGTCTACATCAAACATACAGACAGTCGAGGGAAAGTCGTCGGTTCGTTCAAGAATTTGCTTAACGTATTCGCTTGTATAGACGCCGGTTTTTTGATCTCTTATAGAGTGAAAATAGAGTTGTTCAAGCTTTTGATTCTCCATTCTGAGCCATGCTTTGTGTTTGGAGATTTCGATGATGATCAGGAAAATAACGGTGGAAAAATAGAGGAGCAATATCAAAGAAGGGCTGATCGAGAGCGCGTTAAAGTAATCGTTGTAGGTGATCAAAACCAGATTGGCGCTGGACAACAGCATGAAACTGGCTCCTATTAGAAAGATAGACGCAACCGTTTTATCTTTCTTGAGGTTTTTGATAAAAACCCCTATCCAATAAACGAAAAGAAGAATCAAAAACACATTCCAGGCATTATAGAATTTTTTGAACGACAAGATGTCTTGGATAATGATCGCCGCGGCGCCGATCCCCCCAAGGGCGATCCAGCTTAAGCGTAGTTTATCCCGGATCCCGAATTGAAGATGGACCATTCGAGACCCGAAAAACGCGGTCAGATACAGGCTGACCACGACGATTTTTTTATAAGTGAGGTAAGAAAAAGGCAACCAAACAAGCGTGAGGTAGTCCAGCGAGTAGATGCAGATGAAAAAAATCGAAAAGAATACGGATAGGTATTTGTAACGCTCTTTTATTTGCGTATTGACGATATTTAAGGAAAAAAGCAGATAAACGAGGATAAAACTGCTAATAAACGCAGCGCTGATGCTGGTCAGCGTAAGCCCCTCGGAGAACAGCGTTTTCCAGGTCATCATCTTGTTGTACCGATTCAAGTCCGTTATCAGGATTGGATACGCGGAACCTTTCGAATACTTGTGGCGCGCTTGGATGACCAGTTCTTTACCGGAATCAAAAACCGCGCGGCTGAATTGCAACCCCAGCATAGAACTCCACAAGTTGCTCCGGCCGCCCGTGAGGTCTCCGATCGCGCCGACGAAAGAATCGTCTATATACACCTCAAAGCCCTGGCTGTTGAGTCGGTAGAGGATCAGTCCCAGATGATCCCCTTCCAGACGACTGATATCGATTTGGTTTAACGGAAATCGATAAGTGTGAATCCCTTCTTCTTCGCCTTTTTGGAAACTTCTGTACGTGTAATCGCCTCCCTGCTCATCGATAAAACCGTATGGAGACAGGATCACGGTCGAAGCGTCCGCATTGAAGAAACCGTATGTTTTCTGTTGCACCCAGATACCAAATAAGAATATGGCGACACAAAAAAAGAGATACACGATGACGATCCGGCGAAAGGATCCAATGATCGGTTTTTTCAGACTCATGCCTGGTATTATACCGAATAAGAGGGTTAATCAGTATATTTGCCCGGAAATCGTTCATGAAAATCCGAACTCAAAAAGCAGCCGATCCGATTTGTCGATTTGTAACCCGTGAAGAGGTTTTCCCATACCTTTAAACTATGATATACTCCACCATTAACCATAACCGAATTCAGGAAATAAAAACACGTTCCGGCCGGTAGTCCGGAAGGGGGTTTTGCCCTCCAGTAACCTTCCCTCTTTGAGGGTCGTCCGTTTTCCTTTGTTTTTTGATGGAAAAAGGAGGAAGAATGGTTACTTTAACCGTGTTTTTTGAAGACCCTTTCTGGGTCGGTGTGGTTGAGCGCGCAGAAAATGACTGCCTTTCCACAGCGAAGATCGTGTTCGGCAGTGAACCCACCGACCGGTTGGTCTTCCAGTTCATTCTCGACAGTTACCAAACGCTTCGCTTTAGCGAACCGGTTCAGGGAGGGTTGACCGCTATAAAGGCGAAAAACCCGAAACGGCTTCAAAGAGAGATCCGCGACGCTCTTCTCCAAAAAGGAGTTTCCACCCGCTCCCAAATGGCAATGCAACAAGAGCGCGAACGACTGAAATCCCTTCATAAGTCGCAGAATAAGAGAAATCGCGAAGAGAATGAAAGAGAACGGTACCGGCTCAGACAGCAGAAAAAGAAAGAGAGACACCGCGGGAAATGAGAGAGCTTTTTGCGGCGCGCCTAACGCATGTTCGGCGTGATTCGAGAACCCGAAATGCTAAACAATCTATCCACTAAGGCTGCGAATGGACAAGGAGTATCGCTCGAAGAAGGGCTTGGAACGCCGGATTTTAGTTTAATGTCGAAAAATAAGGACTATTGTGAGGGTTATACGGTTGCGGAAAGAGAAAAATGAACCGAATTATCGCGGCTTATGATGCGCCTTTGGCGGAGCGCCGACATTCATGTCGGCATCGTTTTTTTTGCCTTTTTCCAAGATTACCGATGAAAAACGAAGAATTTCGTATTAGGGTCTTATGATAGGTTTTTCGGAACGTTCCGGCTAAGTTTTTCCCGTAGGTGAGACTTTAGGCGAGCATGATTTTTTCTCCGAACTATAGACGTTAATAGATACCTTAGAGGATAGGGCTGATAGCGCCGGGACTTATTCTTTGCGATTCGCTATCGGTGGCGGTTAGTGCTCATGCCCGACTAAAGTCGGTCGCTCCAACCGTCGGGGATGCTTCTAAGCGCAAAATTAAAATGACTCTATCCGTGAAGGGCACGAAGAACGTTACGATGCGCCTTCAGAAGGTGCGTAAGGTCTACAAAGAATTAATTAAGGGAGGAGAAAGGGTGGATTCAGTCAGCAAGACGGATTTCTGGAACCTAACCTGGGTTGGAAGGATGCGGCGTCTGGGCCGACTCGCAGAGGCAGCAATAAAAGAATTCGATTTGGAAGTAAGAGATATGCGGGTTCATTCCTTCGCAACGAATTTATTGTATCGGATTCGTTCACGTTCAGGAACGCGCTACATCTTAAGAATGGCCTATCCTGGGTGGCGCACCTTTGAAGATCTGCGCGCCGAGGCGGCCTGGTTGGATGCGCTTCATCGTGAAACGGACATCGGAGCGCCTCAAGTGATCCGCTCTCGAAAAGGCGATGTCATTCTCCCTATGAGCGGTTTCGGAGTCTCCGGCACATGGTATGCCACTCTGATGACTTGGATTGACGGGAGGCTTCTGGCACACGCCCTCACCCATGAAAACCTGGAGCGTATGGGAGAGCTTTTCGCCAAGCTCCATCGTCACGGAAAAGCATGGCTACCGCCGAAAGATTTCACGACGAAACGATTTGAAGCGTTTTTATCGAGAAGAGAGCCGGATATTCTCTTCAGCAATGGGACTTTACAAAGCTTCGCTGCTGAAGATAAACAGGCGTTTCTAACCGCGCGCGAGTGGGTCGAAAAGGAGTACAGTCACCTTCCTCGCAATGATTTGCGCGTGATCCATTGCGATCTTTGGCATGAGAATATCAAGGTGGATCACGGCAAACTGCGACCCTTCGACTTCGAAGACACGATCTGGGGGTATCGGCTTCATGATATCGCGATGGGTATGCTCGATCTTTTGGAAACGGTCGGGAATGCCAGATACCAAGAGCTTCTCCTGTCTTTGCGCTCCGGATACGAAAAGCTTCTGGAATGGCCGGAAGGCAATTTGGAAGTCTTGCAAATCGGCAGGCTTCTTTGGAAAGTCAATTGGACCGCCCGTTTCTCGAAGGATGACCTCGCTGGGATGAGTATAGCATACGGGGGGATCTTCCGAAACTTTGAAAGAACCGGGGAGCTCCGTTGGCCAGAACCGCTCAAGCAGCCTTAGCGCGATTCCCAATAGAATCATTCCGGGAGGGGTGTGAAATAAACCCGAAACCATCCCAAGAGTATAACGATACGCGTTTGGTACGATAGATGCGTGTATCGTATGCGCTAATCTTATTATGGAGGGATTCCGATGCTCGGAGCGATTGCGGGAGACATTATCGGCTCTGTCTACGAATTTTCAAATACCTCCGATAAACGTTTCGATCTATTCACGGCCCGTTCCGAGTTCACCGACGACACCGTTCTCACCGTTGCCGTAGCCGATGCCTTAATGCGAGGAGAGCCTTATCCATTTAAAGAGAAGATACGGCGATGGGCGCTCGCATACCCGCATAGGGGCTATGGCGGAAGATTCCAAAAATGGATGCATTCAAGCGATGACCAACCCTACGGCAGCTTCGGAAACGGTTCCGCGATGCGCGTCAGCCCGGTCGGATTCGCTTTCGGCGACGAAACCCAAACGCTGGCCGTCGCCGAACAATCCGCCACAGTAACCCATAATCACCCCGAAGGATTCAAAGGCGCCCAGGCGGTGGCGCTGACCCAGTTCCTCGCTCGCCGAAAAGCCAGTAAAGAGACGATTTCCGAACGCATTCAAAGAGATTATGGGTATGATCTTTCCAAACCGATCTCCGAGATTCGGAAGCATTACCGGTTCAATGAGACCTGCCAAGGCTCCGTACCCCAAGCGATACGCGCTTTTTTAGAATCCGAAGACTATGAGGACGCTATTCGCTTGGCCATTTGGCTGGGGGGAGACAGCGACACGATCGCCTGTATCGCCGGCGGCATCGCAGAAGCATTCTACGGAAGGGTTCCAAAAGCAATCGAATCAGAAACCCTCAGACGGTTGCCTCAAGAAATGAAGGATGTCATCAACCGCTTTTACGCGTGGAAACCCGGTTAAAGCCCGTAATTCCGCCGAGAGGGTTCTGATAAGACGCGAAAAGTCCGAGGCTATCTGCGCCTTCTTCGCGGTTTTTAGAGAGTTCCGTAGATTGCCGGTACCTGTACAATCGAAAGAAATAACCCGAGCCGGCGTATGGCGTCTACGAAAGAATCGTACTCCACCGGTTTCGTGATGTAGTTGCTGCAACCTAAGACGTGGCAATGCTCTACCTCTCGGGGATCGTCGGTGGTGGTCAGCATAATCACGGGAATCTTACGAAGTTCAACGTCCGTTTTGATCTGCTCCAGTACCTCGGTACCGTCCATTTTTGGCATGCGGATATCGAGCAGCAGCACATAGGCTTCTCCCGATTTACAGTGCGAACCAGGGCCCTGGCGAAAGAGAAAGTCAACCACCTCCTGCCCGTCACTGAAATGGATGATCTGATTAGCGATGCCTGCCCGGATCAGATTTTTTCGGATTAGCTCAGCATGCCCGTCGTCGTCTTCGGCGATTAAAATAATAACTTCCCGATTCATCGCATCGCTCCTTTCTTTGTTTTTCAAGCCTCATTAGCGGCTGTTTCTATTCCGAACCGGCGGGAGAATAACAATAAATGCGCTACCCTTACCTGGTTGGGATTCCGCCCTTATTTCTCCGTACATCCGCGAAAGCGCCTGTTTGGCAATGGTCAGCCCGATTCCTTCACCGGCGGTTTTTCCGGGTTCGAGCCGATGGAAGATCTCGAAAACGTGTTCAAGATGGTTTTCGGCAATACCGATACCGTTGTCCTCTACCCGGTACACCGCGCGATCCATTTTTATCTCGCCGCATACGCGTATCCTTCCCGCGCGATCAGGATCGCGATATTTGATCGCATTGTCGATCAGATTCGAAAAGACCTGGGTTACCTGAACGGCGTCACCCCGGCAATCGGGCAGTTTTTCCACGGTCAACGCGATGCCATGTTCTCGCAATGAGAACGAAAAGGATTCGACGAGTTGAGCGATTAGTTCGTTCATATCGATGTCTCCGATTTGCAGGGCTACTCGGCCGAAACGCGAGAGCTTCAGCAACCCTTTGAGAAGACGGTCCATCTGGCTGACACTGGCGCGTATGCGACCGATCGATTTTTCCATTTCGGGGATCTCCGCGTGAAGCGCTTTGCCTATTTTTTCGATATCTTTATCGCCGTCGAGCAATACACGGAGTTCCTTAAGGGAGTAATCCAACTCTTGGCTGAAGCCATCCACATTCACCAAAGGCGAGCGCAGATCGTGGGAAGCGACGTAAACAAGTTGTTCCAGCTCTTTATTCTTGGCGTCTATGATCGCCTGGACCCGCTTTGGTTCGGAAATGTCGGTCGTGATGGTGGCGAAACGGTTTTTTCCTGGCGAAACGACCGAGATGGAGAAATGCTTGTCCATGGGCGCGAAGTAAGTTTCGTAATGAAAAGGCTTACCGTTGATGCCCACTCCCGTGAATTCGGACAGGTAAGGCGGTTCCGGGGTGCCGTAGACTTCGTTGGCCAATTTGCCGATAGCGTCCTCGCGACGGATGCCGGTGATGCGCGTGAAAGCGGCGTTGCAATCGGTGATGCGGTAGTTCACCGCCTCGCCGGCTTCGTTGAAGACCACCTCGTGAAGCGCCACCATCTCAGTCATCGAGGCAAACAGCGCCGACAGCTTGGCTTCGCTCTCCCGCAGCGCCTCCTCCGCCTGCTTACGCTCGGTGATGTCGGTATGGGTACCGATCATGCGTGATGGCGCTCCCGCTTCATCCCTTTCCATGATTTTACCGCGCCCCTGAATCCACATCCAGGACCCGTTTTTACACTTGAATCGAAAATCGATGTCAAAGCGGTCCGATTCGCCGGAGAGGTGGGCTTTGATCGCGGCCTCCGCTGTGGGTAGATCGTCCGGGTGGACCCGCGCGGTCCAGCTCGAGAAGTCCTGAGGAAATTCCCCCGCCTCGTAACCCGCCATCGTGTAATACCGATCATCGAAAAACGCCTGGTTAGTGACCAGATTCCAGTCCCATACCCCCTCATTCTTGGCCGCCATGGCAAGCTCCAGACGTTCTTCACTCTGACGCAGGGCATTTTCCATTCGTTTTCGATCCGTGATATCTTGATGGGTACCCGACATCATAAGCGGTTTGCCGCCGTCCGTCCATGAAACGACCTTACCCCGACCGAGCACCCAGATCCATTCTCCATTTTTATGCCGCATTCGCGTTTCACATTCGTAGTAGTCTAATTCACCGCAAAAGTGTTTTTCGAGCAGTTCCCCGCTCGCTTTCAAATCTTCTGGATGCGCGAATTTTTTCCAGGTTTCTATGGAAACCGGGCTAATTTCCTCAAGGGTGTAACCGATGATATTCGCCCAGCGTTCGCTGAAAACTGTCTCTCCGGTCTGAACATTCCATTCCCAAGTCCCGGAACGGGTTCCTTCGATGATTCCCGCAAGCCGGTTCCGTTCGGCTTTCAATCTCTCCTCGGCTTTAATGCGTCCGGTAACGTCACGAGCAGCGGCATAAATGAGATTCCCCTTCGGATGGGAACGCCATTCGATGTACCGATAAGAACCATCCTGGCTACGGTAGCGGTTGGTGAAGCCTAAAACCTCATCACCACTTTCCAACTTTTCCATTGCCTCCAGCGTGGCCTGTAAATCTTCCGGATGCACAAAATCCGTGAATTTGTGTTTGTCCAGTTCCTCCGTGGAATAACCCAGAATCTCGCTCCACGCTTTGTTGGTTTTTACAAAATATCCATTTATATCCGCGATGCAGAGCAAATCAAGGGTTAAGTCGAAAAATCCTTCCAATTCGTCCGACTTTTTCTTACTTTTAGTGATATCGCAGAACAACGTCGTAAAAAACAACTTCTCCGTAGAATACACGTACACTTGGTACCATCTGCCGAAAAATTCTGAAAAGTGTTCAAACTCCTTCTCGCCACCGTTCAGGGCAATGTCGCCGCAAAAACCGATCCAGTCAAACCTGGCTTGTTCAATGCATGGAATGGCTTGACAAAAGCTTCTGCCAATCAGGTTCTCCCGTTTCATACCGGTCAGTCTTTCGAAAGCGGAATTGACCTCAAGGAACTCATAATCGCAGGGTTTGCCCGCATCGTTAAGAATGATGCGGTGGCGGGCATAGCCTAGGATCGGGTTACCGATGATGTGTTCCATACGTGTCCATGTTCTCCGTTCTCCTTAGCAAGCTCCTATCATCC
>Ga0209200_1003375_pt1 | contig 13748 bp, 10 predicted proteins | sample AD_UKC033_MetaG_FD_184406 | JGI IMG/M metagenome (GOLD analysis project Ga0209200, IMG submission 184406) | Active sludge microbial communities of municipal wastewater-treating anaerobic digesters from USA - AD_UKC033_MetaG (SPAdes) (version 2) | ecosystem: Engineered > Bioreactor > Anaerobic >...
CTTCAGCCGGGTCTGGCAGTCGTCCCCAGGCCCGGAGTCGAGGCTTCAGCCGGGTCTGGCCGATTCGCATCGAACACACCCCCCGCCTAAAGGCTCGACTCCGAGGTTCCGCCCCCGCCTGGAGGCTCGACTCCGGATTCTGATCCTTACGCTTTTCGCACCACCCGCGCTATAATGGACAGGCCATGACCGCACAAGCGTCTGGTGCGCCGGCAATTGCACCTTCCCGGCCCACCCACAACACCGCCATGTCCTCATCCTCCGACCCCAGCCCGCGCCTGCTGGACGCGCTGGCCAGCCTGAACCACATCGGCCGCACGGTCAACCGCATCGGCTCTGATCCGGCGGCCGACAGCGCGGCCACGTTGCGCCTGATCGTCGAAAGCGCCGTACAGGTCGCGCCCGACTCGTCGGCCGTGATCTACGCCTATGATCCGGCGGCTGGCGGCTTCGACCTGGCCTCGCGCGTCACGGCCGGCCCGCTGGCCGCGCCGGCGCCCGGCGACGGACCGCGGCCCGATGGGCTGGGCCAGCGGGCGGTGGATGAGCGGCGCACCGTGCTTTCCTATCAGGAAGCGGGCCAGGCCATCCATCCGGTTCAGGCCGGGGCCGGGGCGCAAGTCGCCGCCTGCTTCCCGCTGGTGGTGGCCGACACACCTCTGGGGATTCTCTACGTTTACCTGCCCCAGCCGCGCACCTTCAGCCCGCTGGAGCTGCTGATGCTGGAGAATTTCGTCAACCAGGCGGCCATGGCCATCTTCCAGGCCCGCCAACTGGCGCGCGTCCAGGCCGATCTGGCGCGCACCGCCGACGAGCTGACCCGCCTGCGCCGCGCCGATCTGCTGATCTCCTCCCGTCTGCGCCTGTCCGACACGTTGGAGGCGATCTTGCAGATGGCGTTGGAGGTGACGGGCGCGCACTATGGCATCTTACGGCTGGTGGATTCCGATGGCCGCAAGCTGCTGACAGCCGCGGTAGCCGGCGACCTGAGCCGGCCGGCCGTGGAGGCGCTGCCCATCAACACCACCAGCATCATGGGCTGGGCTGCCAGGCGGCGCCAGCCGCTGCTGATCCACGACCTGCGCGCCGAGCCGTGGGCGCGGATCTACTATCCGCTGGACCATGAGACGGCGATGCGCTCGGAGCTGGCCGTGCCATTGATCGCCGCCAGCGGCCGGCTGGAAGGGGTGCTCAACCTGGAAAGCCCCGCCGTGGGTGCGTTCAGCGAACAGGACAGCCGCCTGCTGCAGGCGCTGGCCACCCAGGCGGTGATCGCGATCCAGGAGGTGCGCCTGCTGGACGCCCTGCAAGAGATCGCGGAACGTCTGTTGACCCAGCCGCCGCAGCAGGTGTTCGATCGGCTGGTGGGCATGGCATGTGAGCTGCTCAACGCGCCCGTGGGCTCGATCTGGGTGCTGGCGCAGGATCATCTGACGCTGCAAGCCAGCAACAGCCCGGTGCGGCGCGGGGAACGGCTGTCCCTGCACCACAGCCTCACCGGCCAGGCGATCCTGCGCCGGGGTCCGATCACCGTCGACGATCTGAGCGCCGAGCCACGCTTTGCCCAGCGCGCGCTGGCAGCGGAGCATGGCTGGGCCGGCGCGTTGATCGTTCCCTTGCAGGCCGACGAGCAGACGCAGCCGCTGGGAGCGTTCAGCGTCTACAGCCGAGCCGGGGACGCGCGCCGCTTCGCAGAGGCGGAATGGGACAAAAAGGTGCTGACGGTGCTGGCCCGCCACGCGGCCATGGCCGTGCAGGAGGCCTCGCGGCGCGAGGCGCTGCGCGCCTCCGAAGAGCAGCGCGCGGTGGCGGAGACCTTCGCCGCGGTGGGCGACATCGCCGCCAACCTGCTGCACCGCGTCAACAACCAGGTGGGGCTCATCCCGGTGCGCGTCGAGGGAATCCAGGACAAGTGCGCGGCCGCGCTGGCGGCCGATCCCTACCTGGCCACAAATCTGGAGCAGATTCAGCGCAGCGCGGCCGAGGCCATGACCGTGATGCGCGACACCCTTTTTCATCTGCGTCCCATCCACCTGATGCCGGTTCATCTGGCGGAATGCCTGGCCGAAGCCATGGCGGAGACCGATCTGCCGCCGACGGTGCGGGTCGAAATCGCCGGGCTGGAGAGCTTGCCGTCGGTTCATGCCGGGCCGCGCCGCCTGAGCCTGGTCTTTGTCAATCTGCTGGAAAACGCGGCCACGGCCATGGAGGGCGCCGGCGTGATCAGCGTGCGCGGCGCTGTCAACGGCGCCTGGGTCGAGGTGCAGGTCAGCGACACCGGCCCGGGCATCGCGCCGGAGCTGCATGAACGGATCTTCGACTTCGATTTCTCCGGTCGTCGGGTGCATCCAGGCAAGCTGGGCTTTGGCCTGTGGTGGGTCAAGACGCTGATGGCCCGCTTCGGCGGCTCCGTCGCGGTGGCCAGCGACGGCCGGCATGGCGCCACCTTCACGCTGCGGCTGCCGGCCGCGGAGAAGCTGGAGCATCCGCAAACGGCGGGCCTGGACAACTTCTGATGCACACCCAAGCCCCGCGCGCCCTGGTGGTCGATGATGACCCCTCGTGGCAGCAGATTTTAGCTGAGATTCTGACCGACCAGGGCATGGCCGTGGATGTGGCCGGCAACCTGGCGGAGGCGACGGCCAGCCTGCGCGCCGCGCCGCATCGGCTGGCGGTGGTCGATCTGGCGCTGGGCCAGGAGGATCACCGCAACCAGGATGGCCTGAGTGTGCTGGACGCGCTGCGACGGCATGACCCCGGCTGCACCGCGCTGCTGCTCAGCGGCCACGCCACGGTGGAGATCGCGGTCAGCGCCTTGACCAAATATGGCGCCTTCACCTGCCTGCGCAAGGAGAGCTTCCGGCGCAGCGAGTTTCGCCAGGTGGTGCGCCAGGCGTTGGCCAGCGCGCCCGGCGCCGCCCCAGCGGCGAGCCTGGCCGAGGCCCTCCCGCCCCAGCCGGCCGCGTCCAGCCTTGCGCCCACCGCGTCAACCGCCGCCGCCGCGCCCGCCCTGGCGCCGGCAAGTGCGTCCCCAGAGCCGCTGCGCCGCGCGCTGGTGGTGGAGGATGACGCCGGCTGGCGCAGCATGCTGGCCGAGCTGCTGACCGACCTGGGCTTCGGCGTCGATCTGTGTCGCAGCTACGGCGAGGCGCTGGGCTATCTGCGCCGTTCCAGCTATGCCGTGGCCGTGGTCGATCTGACGCTGGCCAGCTCGTTGGCGCCCGATGACAACACTGACGGTCTGCGGCTGTTGAGCGCGGCCAGACGAGCGGAGGTTCCCGCGGTGGTGGTCAGCGGCTCAGCTCTGCCCAGCCACGTGGAAGAGGCCTACCAGGAGCATGGCATCATCGCCTTTCTGGAAAAGCGGGCCTTCGACCGGGCGGCCCTGCGCCGGGCGGTAGCGGAGGCCGTGCGGCTTGAAGGGGGCGAGGAGAGCGCGCTGACCGCCCGCGAGTTGGAGGTGCTGGCGCTGTTGAAACAGGGGCTGACCAACAAGGAGATCGCCGAGGCGCTGGTCATCTCCGAAAACACCGTCAAGCGGCACGTGAAGGGGGTTTTCCTCAAGCTGGATGTCAACACGCGCGCGGCCGCGGTGGCCAGGGGGATCAGCCTGGGGCTGGTCCATCGCTGACTCGACTCCGGAGCATGTTGGGAATCGCTGTCGCAGGCCATGTTGGTTTGCCCCCCCCTGCGTTGCTGTGCTATAATCCCGCCGTCATCGGCTGCTCCGCAGCCGGCCCTCAGGATGGCGCCTGCGCCATCCCGTGAAACTCACAAGGAGGTGACATTTCCGAGGCCTGGCGATGATACGAGCCCACGGCGGGAGCGCTCGTCGGATGCCGCACCCCCTGAACAGGTTCAGGATCCCCTGGACGCGGCGGCCCTCCAGCCTGCACCCCAAGCGCACGCAGCAGTGCGCCCCCCCTGGATTGTTCCAGCCCCCATCCTGCCACCCAATGACCTGGCTGCACATCGCGGAAGAGCGGTTTCGGCGCTCATGCCCAGATGCCTGTCAAGCATCTGACCGACAAGTTCTGTCTTCCCGGTCGTGCCATTTTCCCCCCTTCTGAGGAGTCTGCCGCTCATGGCAAGCGTAAGCTATCGCAATGTCTACAAGCGTTGGGGCGATGTCATCGCCGTCAACAACTTCAACCTGGAAATCGAAGACAAGGAATTCATGGTCTACGTCGGCCCGTCGGGCTGCGGCAAGTCCACCAGCCTGCGCCTGCTGGCCGGCCTGGAGGAGATCAGCGACGGCCAGATTCTGATCGGCGACCGCGTGGTCAACGACGTGCCGCCCAAGGATCGCGACATCGCCATGGTCTTCCAGAGCTACGCGCTCTACCCGCACATGTCGGTCTATGACAACATGGCCTTCGGTCTCAAGCTGCGCAAGATGCCCAAGGACGAGATCGATCGCCGCGTCAAGGAAGCGGCCGAGACGCTGGGCATCAGCCAGTTCTTGGACCGCAAGCCCAAGGCCCTCTCCGGCGGTCAGCGCCAGCGCGTGGCCGTGGGCCGCGCCATCGTGCGCAACCCCAAGGTCTTCCTCTTCGACGAGCCCCTGTCCAACCTGGACGCCAAGCTGCGCGTCCAGACCCGCGCCGAGATCAGCAAGCTGTGGCAGCGGCTGGGCACCACCTTCATCTATGTGACCCACGACCAGGTGGAGGCCATGACCATGGCCACCCGCATCGCGGTGATGAAGGACGGCATCTTGCAGCAGTGCGACACCCCCACCTACCTGTATGACCATCCCGACAACGTCTTCGTGGCCGGCTTCATCGGCAGCCCGTCGATGAACTTCTTCGACGCCACGTTGGTGGAGGCGGACGGCAAGGTCTGGGTGGACGGCGGCACCTTCCGCCTGGAAGTGCCGGGCAAGAACACCGAGCTGGCCTTGAAGCACAAGGGCAAGCAGGTGGTCTTCGGCATCCGCCCCGAGGACATTCACGCCCGCGAGTTCATCGCCCCCGGCATCGCGCCGGCCTACATGGACTCCACCGTGGATGTGGTCGAAATGATGGGCAGCGAAATCTTCGCCTATCTGATGACCGGCAAGAAGAACTTCGTCGCCCGTCTCGACCCGCGCACCCGCGCCCATGTGGGCGAAGCGCTGAGTCTGGTGGTCAACATGGACAACATGCACATCTTTGACCCCAAGACCGAGCAACGCCTGACCTAGTCTGGTCTCTCCGTGATCGCTAAGGGCGCGTCCATCAATAACCTGCCGCTTTGGCCGGTCTCCTGACCGAGCCAGCGCAGATACTCATTCACCGACGCGTCCTGAAGGGGTAGATCGCCTGCGCGGTCTACCCCTTTCTTGTTGCCGACCGGCCGCTGCTCCGCCCCTGGACGTGCGCGTTGCTCTGCACGCCAGCCGTGACTGCCCAGCCGCAGGCTCCTCCGGGTTCACCCAGTTCCTCTGAGTTCTCTTTCCATGCAAGCACTCGTCACCGGCGCCAGCGGCTTTGTCGGCGCCAATATCGTCGCTGCGCTCAACCAGGCTGGCTGGCAGGTGCGCACGCTGCTTCGATCCACCTCGTCGCGGGCCGCGCTGGAGGGCCTGAGCTATCAGCCGGTCATGGGCGATGTTACCGACCGGAAGTCGCTGGCCGCGGCCATGCAGGGCGTCGATGCGGTCTTCCACGCGGCCGGCGTGGTGGCCGACTACTGGAGCCAGGACGCGGCCCTGACCTACCGCGTCAACGTTAACGGCACGCGCAACGTGGTGGAGGCCGCGCTGGCGGCCGCGCCGCGGCCGCGCCTGGTTTTCACCAGCTCCCAGGCCGCGCTGGGCTTCGGCGCAGGCCAGGCCATGCTGGACGAAAGCCACACCTTCAACATCGCGCCGGCCATCTATCCCTATGGCCACAGCAAGCATCTGGCCGAGCAGGTGGTGCAGGGCGCGGTGCGGGCCGGGCTGCACGCGGTCATCGTCAACCCCTCCATCGTCCTGGGCCCCAGGGACGTCACCCTCTACAACAGCCAGATCCTCCTGAACATCCAGGCGCGCCGGCTGCCGCTGGTCCCGCCAGGGGGGATCAACGTGGTCGATGCGCTGGATGTGGCGACCGGCCACCTGCTGGCGCTGGACAAAGGAAGGCCCGGCCAGCGCTATCTGCTGGTCGGGCACAACGTCACCCTCTTCTACCTGGCCAGCCAGATCGCGGCCAGCCTGGGGGTGCGGGGGCCGCGGGGGGTGCTTCCAGACCCGCTGATTGGCCCGCTGGCCGCCGCGCTGGACCAGGCCAACCGGCTCTCGCCGCGCCGGCTGCCGCTGGCCGGCGACGTGCTGCGCTTCGGCAGCCGCTTCTTCTATGCCAGCAACGCCAAGGCGAAGGCCGAGCTGGGATGGCAGGTGACGCCGCTGGAGGAGACCATCGAACGGGCGATCGCCTGGCTACGCGCGACCGGGGCGCTGACGCCGGGGTGATGCGCCGCCCCGCCCGCGGGGCTAGTCCGTCTCGGTGGCCTCGTTCAACCGAAACGCATCGTGGATCTTGCGCACGGCCTCGTCCGCGTCGCCGCGGGCGATGACCAATGAGATATTGCACTCGCTGCTGCCCTGGGCGATGGCGATGACGTTGATCTCGGCGTCGCCCAGCGCGCCGAAGATGCGGGCGGCAATGCCGGGGGTGCCCTTCATGGCCGCGCCGACGATGGCCACGATGACGATGCCGTCCAGCGGCCGCACCTGGTCGATGTGGCGGTTGGCCAGTTCCTGCGCCAACTCAGCCTCAAGCTGGAACACCACCGCGTCCCGCTCGCCCTCACGAATCACAAAGCTGATGCTTTGCTCCGAGGAGGACTGGCTGATCATCAGCACGTTGGCGTTGGCGCGGGCTACGGCCGTGAAGGTGCGGGCGGCGATGCCGGGCACCCCCAACATGCCGCGGCCCTCGACCGTCATCATGGTCAGCCCCTTGATCACCGAAATGGCCTTGGCCACATGCTTGCTGGGCTTGGGGTCCTTGACGACCAGCGTGCCGGGGTGCTCGGGCTGAAAGGTGTTGAGCACGCGCAGGGCAATGCCCCGCTCCACCGAGGGGAGAATCGTCTTGGGGTGCAGCACCTTGGCGCCGTAGAAGGCCAGCTCAGCCGCTTCGATGTAGGAGATCTCAGGGATGGTGCGCGCGCCGGGGACGATGCGCGGGTCGGCGGTCATGATGCCGTTGACGTCGGTCCAGATCTGCACCTCGTCGGCGTTCAGCGCCGCGCCCAGAATGGCGGCCGAATAGTCGGAGCCGCCGCGGCCCAGGGTGGTGCTGATGCCATCGATCGTGGCGCCGACGAAGCCGGTGACCACCGGCACGACGCCCCCCTGCAACAGCGGGCCGAGCCGGCGCCGGGCATGCTCTGTGGTGGGCTCGATGATGGGATCGGCGTTGCCAAAGACGCTGGTGGTGACGATGAGCTCGCTGGCATCGACCCACTCGGCCGCGACGCCGTGGGTGCGCAAGACGGCCGCCAGCAGCGGCGCGGCCAGCCGCTCGCCGGTGCCGGAGATCACGTCCAGGCCGCGCGCGGTCAGCTCGCCCAGCACCTCGACGCTGCGGCAGAGTCGCTCAAAGGCTGCCAGGCGGGCCTCGAACAGCCGCCCCAGGGCGGCCCGCTCCACGCCGTCGGCCACCAACTGGCCGGCCACCATCTGATGCTTGGCCATCAGCTCATCGCGGGCCTCGCGGTAGGGCCGGCGGTCGCCGGCCGCGGCGGCCTTGGCCGCGTTGATCAGAATATCAGTCACGCCGCTCATGGCTGAGGTAACGACCACCACCTGGCCGTCCTGCTGATGGGCGTTGGCTACGATTTTGGCCACCTGGCCGAAGGCATCGGCGCTGCCGACCGATGTGCCGCCGAATTTCAAGATGCGCATACGATGGTCACAAAGCTCCTTGTGCGACAGAATTAAACTCAGTAGAACACGATTCTCACGCAAAGCCGCCAAGAGAATCTGCCCTGTGCGGCCTTTGCGGGAGGCATCAATCGTAAGGGACTGAGCCTGCATGTGATCGGGAAAGCGTCTCGCCCGGCTCTGCGGGACGCGTTGCGAATTCAGGCAATGAAAAGCCCCGCCATCAACGATGCGGGGCTTGCGAGCGGAATCGATTCGATCCACATCTCTCATCTCCCAGCTTGCGCTGACGGAATTGGCACCATGGGGCGGGTTGGTCGGTGGGCAGATCGGTCATCTGGCGGTTCGCCGCCATCTTGCCAATTTGCCCCTTTTCCAGTCGCCAGTGTCCTGGTTGCCGAGGCATCATCGGGCCGGTCCCTACGCCTCTCTGGATAAGAGCAGTCAAGGCCTATGGAATTGTGGGCAGGATGGTAACACAAAGGATCACTTTTTGTCAAAAGTTTTGGCACATCTCGAGTGTGGAGGGCCTTGGCAGTTGCCAGGTGGCGCCAGGCAGACGAGGATGGCGAAAAACAACAAAGGCACAGCAGGCGCACTCAGCCTGCCATGCCCTTGTGGTGCTCATGCATTCAGAGACCGACAAAATAGTGCGTGACAAATTGTCACCGCCAGAAAACCGAAAGACCCATCGTCGGCCAATGCATGATGCCCGCAAGTATAACACAAGTTGAATGCAGATTCAAGACAGTTGCAATGAAAATGGTCGGCCAGTTTGCCGCGCCTCCAACGCCAGCAGCAGCAGTTGCGGATTGCCCTCCGGCCAGTCCAGCGCATGCACCTCATCCAGGGGGACCCAGAGCAGCTCACCCTCCTCGGAGGCGCGCGTCGCGCGGTCGCGTGCCTGGGCTGTGAACACGAAGACCATGACGCCCGGCCGCGCGCCATCGGCCAGCGGTTCAGCCTGGCCCAAGCGGCTGTCAATATGCACCACGCCGGCCAGCCACAGGTCATGCACCATGAGGCCGGTCTCCTCGTAGATCTCGCGCACGGCTGAGGCGGCCACATCCTCGCCCGCCTCGACATGGCCGCCGACGCCGTTGACCTTGCCGGGAAAGAGGCGCTTGTGCTGGCCGCGCTGGATCAAGAGCACGTCGTCGCCGTGCAGGATGAAGCAGAGGGTGCGGGGGACGGCAAGGTAGCGCACGGGTTACTCCGGTTCCAACAGCAGCACCGGGATCTCCCGTCCACCGGCGCGCTCGCGGTAGGCGTTGTAGCCGGGATAGGCGCGGGCCGCGCGCTGCCAATGAAGTTCCCGCTCAGCGCCGCTGACCTCGCGAGCGATGTAGGGCCGCGCCGGTTGGCCGTGGAAGGTCAGCAGCGCCCGCGGGTTGGCGCGCAGGTTCAGATACCAGGCGGGATGCTTGGTGTTGCCGAAGCTGGAGGCGATCAGCGCGACCTTCTCGCCGTCGGGGAAGGCCAGCAACGGCACGGTGCGGGGCTGGCCCGATTTGGCGCCGGTGGTGGTCAGCATCACCACCGGCACGTGGCTCATCGCGCTGCTGACCGTGAAACGGTTGCCGCTCAGACGCAGCACGGCGCGGTCGAGGCGCGGCAACAGGCGGCTGGCCAGCTTCGAGCCATAGCGGCTGGACGCCACCGCCTGCGCTGAACGCTGCCACCAATGGGGTTGGGAGGAATGTGGGGACATCATGGGAATGTGGGACGGCTCGGTCGGAGACCGGCCTGAGCGGGCGGGTGGGTTGTGGCTCGGTCGGAGACCGGCCTGAGCGGGCGGGTGGGTTGTGGCTCGGTCGGAGACCGGCCTGAGCGGGCGGGTCACCTGCCGACTTGGGCGATGGCTTCGACCAGCAGCCGGTGCTCGAGGCTGTGAATGCGGGCCTCCAGGTCGTCCAGGCTATCTGTGGGGTAGATCGGCGCCTCTGCGCTGACCACCACCGGCCCGGCGTCCACCTCCGGTACGACCCAATGCACCATCACGCCGGTGTGATCGATCTCGCCGCGCTGGAACGCCTCGTAAGCGCGCTGGATGGCATGGGTTCCGGCAAACTGGCCGGGCAGCGCCGGGTGCAGATTGAGCACGCGGCCGGGGAAGCGATCCAGAAAAGCCGGGCTGAGCACGTGCATCCAGCCGGCCAGCACGATCAGATCGGGGGTGTAGCTCGCCGCCAACCCGGCCAGGTCCGCGTCATACTGCACGCGCGGCCTGCCGGCGTCGCTGTAGGGCTTGAGCGGGAAGACCACCGTGGGGATGCCGGCCTGCTCAGCCCGCGTCAGGCCAAAGGCCGCGCCGCGGTTGGACACCACCACCACGATCTGTGCGTCCAGCCGGCCAGCCGCGATGGCGTCGATGACAGCCTGCAGGTTGCTGCCGCTGCCGGAGATGAAAATGGCGAGTCGTTGAGTCAAGCGTTGGCTCGCATGGGGCTTACGCTGCATGGATCACACTGTTCCGCTCGCCCGCCGCCACCTCGCCCACCAACCAGCCCTCGCCCAGCACATGCAGGGCGGTCGCGGCCTGTTGGGGCGCTGTGACGATCAACATGCCCAGTCCCAGATTGAAGACGTGCGCCATCTCGGCGTCGTCGATCTGGCCGGCGCGCTGGATGAGATGGAAGAGGGGCGAGATGGGCCACTGGCCGCGGTGCAGGTGGATGGCCGTGCCCGCGGGCAGGATGCGCGGCGGGTTGTCGATCAGCCCGCCGCCGGTGATGTGGGCCAGTCCCTTGATGGCGACGCCAGCGGCGCGCAGCCGCTGGATCTCAGCCAGGTAGCAGCGGTGCGGCGTCAGCAGCGCCTCGCCCAGCGGCTGGCCCAGCTCCGGCGGCGCGGCGTGCAGGTCCCATCCCTCGAAGACGCGGCGGGCCAGCGAGAAGCCATTGGTGTGCAGCCCTGACGAGGCCAGCCCGATCACCGCGTCGCCCGGTTGGATGGTCGAACCATCGATGATCTCGCGGCGGTCGACGACGCCGACGATGGTTCCCACCAGATCGAACTCACCAGGCGCGTAGACGCCGGGCATCTCGGCCGTCTCGCCGCCCAGCAACGCGCAGCCGGCCGCCTGGCAGGCCGCGGCCGCGCCAGCCACCACCGCGGCGATCATCTCCGGATCCAGCCTGCTGCTGGCGATGTAGTCCAGGAAGAAGAGCGGCCGCGCGCCCTGCACCAGGATATCGTTGACGCAGTGGTTGACGATGTCGTGGCCGACCGTGTCGAAGCGGCCCAGCGCGCTGACGATCTTGGTCTTGGTGCCCACGCCGTCGGTGGAGGCCACAAGAACGGGCGCCTCCATGCTCCTCAGGCTGGCCGCGTCGAACAGCCCGCCGAACGCGCCGATGCCCAGCAACACCTCTGGCCCGTAGGTGGCCCGCACCGCGCCCTTCATCAGCTCGACGGCGCGACTGCCCGCGGCGATATCCACACCAGCGGCTTGATAGGTGGCAGCGCTCATGGCTCAGGCGTAGATGCGCCGCAGCTCGTCGGGGCTTTTGGCCATTTCAATGCTGCTGTAGATGGTGCGCAGGATGACATCGTCCTGAATGCCGTAGATTTCAGGGAGGAGGAGCAAGCCCTCGCTGCCGAATCTGAGCTTCAGGCCCAGCTCAATGGCGCTCAAAATGCCTTCCCGCCGGCCTTGAGCAATCCCTTGCTGCAGCCCCTGGTTGATCCCCTGCTGCATACCCTGCTGCACGCCGATGCCAATTCCCTTCTGCACCCCTTGTTCAATCCAACGTTCCGCAATTGTTGACATCACAGTAACTCCTTCTGGCCAGTGTTTCTCCATAGACTGCCGCAGATCGGCTTCAGTCATTGTGTCGCTGCCGGTGATGAAGTAACGCAATACCGTCGCGACGAACTCTGCGGTGCTTTCGGTCTGCGACAGCTTTTCCATCAGGTCAAAGATCTCCGGTACCTGCTCAAGCGCCTGGCGATCGCGGATATGCTTCATGGCCAGCAGCGCCAGGCGCAGCATGGCCTCGCCTCTGATATCGGCGTCGCTGAACTTGCTGAGATCGACCAGGCAGTAGCGAAAGTCGGGAAAATAGCTCAGCAGATCGGCCGGCCCGTCGTACATGCCCGCCAAGTTGATCGGAGTGCGCCACTCCCATTGGCCATGATAGACCACCAGGGGAATGATCGGCTGCAGGCCGCCCGACGGCTTGGGCCAGCGCTCCCAGATGCGCACCATGTAGCGCAACAACTGGAAGGCGACACGCACGTCTGGATAGCTCTTGTGCTCAAACAACACATAGACGGCAGCCGGGCGGTTGTCGTTCAGCCGAACGGCAAAGAGCAGGTCGGAATAGTGCGCCTGCAAGCCTCCGTCGATGAACGTATCCGCCATGGGTTCCACGGAGGAAAGGTTCACCAGCGCGGCGGCCTCTGGCGGCAGGTAATGGCGCAGGAAATCAGTGGCCACATCCTGCCGCGACAGAGTCTGGCGGAAGAAGCGATCGTGTGGATTGCTCAGCGTCTGGGCCATGGCGCTATTTTAACTCACAATCGCCTTTGCGCCAATGTCGCGACGGAAATGTATCCCCTGGAAATGGATGCGCTCTATGCCGCGGTAGGCGCAGGCCAGCGCGGCCGGCAGGTCAGCGCCCACGCCGGTGACAGCCAGCACACGGCCGCCGTCGGTCAGCAGCCGGCCTGTTGCGTCCAGCCGCGTGCCGGCGTGAAAGACCGCCACATGGGACAGCGCATCGGCCTCGGCCGCGCCGGTGATCTCCCGGCCCTTGGGGTAGCTGCCGGGGTAGCCCTCGGAGGCTGCGACAACTGTCGCGGCCGCGCCAGCCGACCAGCGCACGTCGGCCTGCGCCAGCGCGCCCTCCAGACAGGCGTCGATCACATCCACCAGATCGCTGGCCAGCAGCGGCAGGATGACCTGGGTCTCCGGGTCGCCGAAACGGCAGTTGAACTCCAGGACGGTGAAGGGTGAACGGTGTTCGGTGAACGGTGAACGGTGAACGGTGTTCGGTGAGCGGTCGCCGTCGGTTGAGGCTCCGTGGGTCGAGTAGGCGTCTGCGCCGTATCGAGACCCCTCCGTTCCGTGGGTCGAGTAGGCGTCTGCGCCGTATCGAGACCCCTCCGCTCCGTGGGTCGAGTAGGCGTCTGCGCCGTATCGAGACCCCTCCGCTCCGTGGGTCGAGTAGGCGTCTGCGCCGTATCGAGACCCCTCTGCGCCGTATCGAGACCCCGTGAGCATGATGCCCGCATACAACACGCCGACGTAGGGCATCCCCTCGGCCGCCAGGCCGTCGATGGCCGGCTGCAAGACGGTGCGGCGCACGGCCTCCAGCAGATCGGGCGTCATCAGCGGCGCCGGCGCATAGGCCCCCATGCCGCCGGTGTTGGGACCCTGATCGTCGTCGAAAACCCGCTTGTGATCCTGGGCAGTCGGCATCAGCGCCACCGTGCGGCCGTCGCTGAAGGCCAGCACCGACGCCTCCGGGCCGGCCAGCCGCTCCTCGATCACCACTTCGTCGCCGGCCGCGCCGAACTCGCGGTCGAGCATGATCTGACGCAGGGCGGCCTCGGCCTCGCCCAGCGACGCGGGCAGAATCACCCCCTTGCCGGCCGCCAGCCCTGACGCCTTGAGCACCACAGGGTAGTCAACCCGGCGCAGATGATCCAGGGCCGCGGCGAAATCGGTGAACGTCGCATGGCGGGCGGTGGGGATGCCGTGGCGGACCATGAAGTCCTTGGCGAAAGCCTTGGAGGCCTCGATCTGCGCGGCGGCGCGGCTGGGGCCAAAACAGCGCAGCCCGGCGGCCTGGAACGCGTCGACGATGCCTTCGGCCAGCGGCGCTTCCGGTCCGACGATAGTCAAGGTTACGCCGTTGCCTGTGGCGAAGTCGATCAGGCCACGGAA
>Ga0209200_1003376_pt1 | contig 13742 bp, 13 predicted proteins | sample AD_UKC033_MetaG_FD_184406 | JGI IMG/M metagenome (GOLD analysis project Ga0209200, IMG submission 184406) | Active sludge microbial communities of municipal wastewater-treating anaerobic digesters from USA - AD_UKC033_MetaG (SPAdes) (version 2) | ecosystem: Engineered > Bioreactor > Anaerobic >...
CCGTCGACGAGCTTCGCGTGGAGCCCTTTCCACAACCAGGAGCGAGGGACCCGTTCTTCCAATTGACCGGCGGACTCCCGGACCAGACGCTGGATGGCCGTCGGCTTCAGTTTCGCCCGGGCGCGGCGTCGGCGGCCAGTTCCCACTGCAGTGCCGGATACTCGCCTTCCGTCATCGCCCAGATGGAATCGAAGTCCCACCCGGCTTGTTCGAAGGTCGCCTGTTGCTGCATCTGCTCCGTGGTCAGACCGATCCCGCAGGAGGTGGAATCCGACCCTGCGCCGACGGAAACCACAGACAATTGCGAATCCCAGAAGCAACCATCCATCGGAGCATCCAAAGACGGACTCGCTTGGCCGAAGAGTCCGCCTACCACCGGCGCAGTCCCATCGCTGGTCGTCGCAGGGATCATTTCGCAGGCCGCGTAACTGTTCAGCACACTCGTTCCCACAATGGCACCTGCCAGGCCGCCGGCCGGCGAGCCCGTCACCGACCCGCGTGCATAACAGTCTGCGAGCAGGCCGCCCGACGAGAGAAGCGCGTTGCCGACCAGACCTCCGGCCGTCTGCTCGGCAACAACCTCACAGGTCGCTGCACACCGGAGGATCACTTGACTCCAGGCGTAAACGTGGCCAACCAGCCCCCCCACATAATCGCGGCCAACGACCACGCCGCCGGCGCGACTCTCCACAATGCAGCCTTGCGACAAATCGCCCCCCAGGCCGCCCACGCGGTGATCGCCGCGGACTTCGGCTTGGGCCTCGCATCGGCTCACCGTTCCGCGCCAACTGCTGCCAAACAGTCCCCCCACGAGCGTGGTGCCGCGAACATAAACATCGGTCCGACAGTCCATGAGAATCCCGCGCGACAGGTGTCCGACGATGCCGCCGGCGCCGGTGGTGCCCGAGACCTGGCCGGTGGCCGAGCAGCGGAGAATCGAGCCCCCGAGGCAACACCCGGCGATCGCGCCCACGCCATACATCGAGCCGCCGACCTGGACATCGCGAAGGTGCAGATCCTTGACCAGACCCGAGTGCCAGCCGATGAGTCCAATCCAGGACCCCTGTTCCGGCAACATGCAGAGGTTGCGAATCGTGTGTCCTCCGCCGTTCAAGACGCCGCTGAACGGGATGAGCCATTCCCCGGTGACGCTGTCGTGTGCATTGCCGGCGATGAGCGCGTCGTCGAACACGCACCCGCCGGGCAGGTTGGGGTCGAGATCGAGATCGTTCACCAGCACGTAGCATTTCGTCAACAGGTCCGCGCTCGAACCGACCGCGAGCAGGTCTTCGATTGTCGCAATCTGATACGGATCGTTCGGCTCGCCTGTGCCGCCGGCGAATTCGTACGCACGCCCGGTCAGGCTACAGGCCAATGTCAGAATGATGATTAGCGATGACTTCTGGGTGGTTCTCTTGTTCGTGGACATGGTGCTCCCTTTCACATGCTCTTGCTTTGTTCCTTATCGCTTTCGCAACACGTGCGCGCACTGCCCTCGGGATGCCTGATGCGTTCAGGCGATCTTTGCGTGGTGTTCCGCTCTGGGAACGCCGCTACGCCGTCGCGGCGCCAGAGGATGTCAATCGAGATAGCCCATCACCACCAGCGCCGGCTCCTGGTTCGGGTGGATCATCGTACGAAGCTCCTGGCGGGCGAGGGCCAGGTCCTGGCGGGCCTGGGCACGGAGCTGTCGCAGGGCCGCGACCTTCACCGCAATCTCCGCGGAGGGAACGCTCTCGCCCAGCAGCATGTGATTCAATTCCTGGCAGAGGGCCTCCCCCGGCGTCATTTCCATGGCGTTCTTCGGGCCCATGGTCCACGTCTTGCTCCAGGTGTTGCCGGGCGAGCCCATGCCTCCCGGTCCGGCGCCGAAGGCCGCTCCTCCCCCCCCCCCGCCGCCGGACGCTCCTCCGAACATGAAGCCCTGCCCCTGGAAATTGCCGCTGCCGGAGTCGGAGTTGGGACCGGCAGAGACCTCAGCCTCCGCCTTGAGCCTCTCGATGCGGTCGAGCTTCGGCTTGATCCGCCGCCACTGCTCGTCCGACGCGCGGAGCGATTGCTGGATCGCCCGATTCCGGCCTTCTTCGGCCTGTCGCTGCATTTCCTCCATCTGTTGTTGCATTTCCTGCATCCGCTGGGCGTGCTGGGCCATCATTCGCTGTCCGAAATCCGGCCGGCCCCCCAGCGTCGGCGGCGAGGTGTCCTGCTGCCAATCGGACTGGCCTTGCCGCCATTCCGGCTGGCTGCGGATTCGAGATGCGTTCTGCGTCTGCGATTGGGAGTACGCCGCCGGCACAGCCACCAGCGCCAGCACCCCCACGATCGCGGACACACGAGTCAGGCATTTCACGGTTGGACGTCGCATAGGCATACCTCCTGAACAAACGCTCTTGCTGCCTATATTAGCGAAGACCGACCTGCTTTGATTCAGAATTCTCCTGAAATTGTGCGACGTCAGTACGTGAAGGATCTGACCATCTGGCGGAACGGGCCGAAGTCGAGTTCGCCCCTGGCGAAGGCGTCGATGTCGGCCTTCCTCGCCTGCATCGTCAGGACGGTCGTCGAGGGGACACGACGCCCTGCACCCACCGTCGCCGCGAAGTCGCTTCCATAGACCTCCCGATACAGCCTCATCGCATCGGCGTCGCCTGCCCGGCTTGCCCCCTCGTTCTGCGCGACAACCGTCAGGATTATCTGCTCGTTCGGATCGATGTTGCGGAGATTCGCTGCGTGCTTGAGGCTCCTGAGCAGTTCGTCCTTGAACTGGTCGAACGTCATCCGCGGCGTCTGGGCGCGTGCCCCCAACGTCCTCAATCCCGGCGGCGAACGCAGCTTCTGCCGGGCCTGCTCCCAGACCGGATCGGCGGGCTCCTGCTGCGTCTCGCCCTCCGTCGGCTGTTGCGCCGGGAACGAGTACGGGAAATCCACCTGCACGATGAACACCACGGCAGTGCCCTGGAGATACAGCGCCTCGACCGTGCGACCTTCGTCGAAGAAGCTGCCGTAATCGCGAAGCACGCCCAGGATCATCCTGGGCTCGTTGAGCTTGTCCTTGAGGATGCGCAGCATGACTCGCATATCCTCCATCGTCTCGGCGATCCTCTCCGGCGCCGTATCCCTCATAGGAACAACCAGGACGCCACCCGTCGAACTGGGGGCGCCTGCTTGCGGCAATCCTCGTGGCTTGGCTGCAAAATCCTCGCTGTTCTGATTGCCCCTGACGGGGGTGTACTCGCGCATTGGCGGCGTGAAGTTGAAATCCTCCCTGTAAGGGACGACGACCCCTGACCAGCCGTGATCCACCTGCACACGATAGAGGCCTTTCTCGTCGGTCACAGGGTCACCGGGCAATCCGCGCATCAGCACTCCCGGCGCACCGGCGTTTCCGGAGATCGTGAAGGTCATGAGGTCGCCGGTGTAATCCTGATTCGTCTGAGACGACACGACCTTCCGGAACTCCCTGAAGACCGGCGTGAATGCATAACCCTCCTTCTCCGGCGTGACCGTGCCCGACCAGCCGTACTCGACCAATGTGACATACCGGCCATCCGAGTCCGTCACGACACTCACAGGGAAGCCCTTCATCACCACGCCGGGCAAGCCGACGCTGCCCGAGATCTCGAACGTGATCCTCTGCGCTTTGTAGTTCTGATTCCCGTGATCGGCTGTGACCTGCGCATAGACCCTTTCAGCAGGCTCGAACCAGTATCCCTCTCGCGCCGGCGTGACCGTGCCGGACCAACCAAACTCCACCAGCACACGATAACTGCCGTCCGGTTTAGAATGAACCTCCACGGGCAGGCCTTTCATCGCCACGCCGGGAAGTCCGACGTTGCCAGAGAGCGTGAATGGGAGCACGCGGGGCGTGAAGTACACGGTATCGATCCTGCTGGTAGGACCGAAGGCGACGAAAGGCGGATCAAAGGCATAGCCTTCCTTGATCGGCATCACGTAGCCATTCAGGTCGTTCGGGACTTCAATGGAGAACCCGCCCTGATCGTCCGAGACCGGATCGCCCGGCAGACCTTTGAACTTCACGCCCGGCAGACCGACGGTCCCCGAGATGGTGAAGGTCTTTCGAGGGGTCTCTGTTGAAGTGCCGCCCTGCGACCGCGCCACCCCGCCCAAGCCGGGCGCCAACAGCGCAATGAGCGCGACGATCATGATGCTTCGATTACCGCGTGTCATAGTTCTACCCTTTCGTGGTACGCCGTCCATCTGAGAATGGTGGGCAAACGTCGCGGCGCCGTTTGGAGTTCCGCCTTCAGGCGGGTTAAGACCGCGTAAACGCGGAACTCCAAACAGGCCATACGCCGATATGCTACCCACCGAATTAGGTGGGTGGCCACGCTTGTGTCGAGGGCGTCCCGCCCTCGAATCGCGGGCAGGATGCCCGCGACACGCTCATCATGCCCACCATTTTAAGGTGGACGGCGCAGTAGGGTGTGCCGTGCACACCATCTTTATCTGCTCATATCTCGTCGTTCTTCTCTGTGACCTGTGTGCCTCTGTGGTGAATCCATCAATTCTGCACGCGGGTCGGCGGCTCCTCCGCCAGCGCCGCGACGGTCCGCAGGCCCGCGCCGGTCAGGATCTTGATCTGCTCGAGCGCCTGGGCCACCTGGCGACGGTCGGTCAGGCGAGCGGCCTCGATGACCTCGACGAGTTCCGCGAACCGCTGGTCCAGGAGCTTCTCCGAACTGGCGGTGAACTGTGACGAAAAGGTCCGCAGATCCCGACTGATCTGCTCGGCCACCTCGACCCGCAGTTGCGTATCGCTGCTCGCAAGGGCGGCCTCCAGCCGCTCCTGGAGTCCCTCCAGGACGCTCTCGCGAATCGCGGGCGTCAGCGACGCGACGATGGACGCCTGCAAGTCCGCGTGGAGTTGCTCCACGTCCACCGGCTTCGGGGCAGTCATTCGCCCGATCACGATGCCCGCGCCGAGGATGAGCACCGCCGCAGCGGCGATCCTCGCGACCCCCCTGACGACCCGGATGATCCCCCCAAGTCCCGCATGGTCCGGCGTGGTTGCCTCCAACGCCTGGATCACCTGGTCCTGGCGGGCGGTCATCCCTGCGGCCACCTCCGCGCCCAGTTCCGCCAGCTCGTCGCACTGGCGTTTGACGTCTTCCAGGTATCGCCGGCAGCCTTCGCAGCGGTCCAGATGCTCCTTCACGGCCTGCGTCTGGGGACCGTCCAGGGCTCCCAGCAGGTAATCGACGATCCCATCCCGCATATCCGGGCAAGATCTGTTCATGGCGTATCTCCTCGTACAGTCAGCATTTTGTGCAATCTCCGGACCGCGGTTCGCAGCTTCAGATAGACGCCGGAAGGCGAGACTTCGAGCCTCTGCGCGACCGTCTTCACATCCTGGCCGTCGAAGTAGTACATCACCAGCGGCGCCCTGAGATCCTGTGGCAGCCGGGCCACCGCCCGCTCCAGGTCCTCATGGCCGGACCCAGGCGCAACCTGTTCGGTCGGCCTCTCGCCATGGAACGTCTTGTCTGCGACCTTGCGTTTGCGGAGCTGGTTGATGCTCAGGTTCCGCCCGATGGCGACGACCCAGCTTGCGAACTGGGCGCCGTCGCGGAGCTGGCGGATCTGCTCGAAGCCCTTGAGCATCGCGTCCTGTGCGACATCCTCGGCGTCGTGGATACTGCCCAAGACGCCCAGGCAGACCACGAAGACATGGTCGTAGTGCCGACGGACCAGTCCCGCATATGCGGTCCGGTCGCCCCCGCACGAGGCCGTCACCAAGTCTCTGTCGCTGCGTTCGTCCAAGCCAAACTCCGCATCTGAGTTTCACTATAGAGACAGTCCCCGACCCCCCAGTTTACACAAAAAGCCGGACCTCTTTCACAACTTCTGTGAATTCACTCGCCTTCCGGATCGGATGGGCAGACTCCTCAGGCAGCGCAGCTACGCCTGAAGGAGCCTCGTACGGAGAAATGGAGCCCTTCCATCGTGCGGTCTCTATTGGAGATCAGGAGTGCCCCGCGCGGCGTGCCACACCCTCAAGACATGAACGGCAAGTCGGATGCAAGCTCGATCCGCCCGAGAATGCGGTTCGCGAGACTGGCCGCAGCAGCCGGGTCATCCAGGGCGATAAAGCGTACGATCTCCCGGAGATCTTCAGCGGCCGTTTGAGACCAGACTATCGCGAAAGCCATTCCCTCAGACTCTCCTTGACTTCCTCATGAGCAACGACCTTCCCCGACCGGATGTCCGCAAGGCCCTTGTCGATGGCGGCCAGAAAACGGACCCGCTCCTCAATGTCCTGCCCGGCCCAATGGAGAAGCGGGATAACCGCAAGAGGCGAGCACAGCGAGCAGAAGGGATCGCGTTTCGCCAGTGGATGATCCCGGCGAAGCCCAAACCGCTCGACAATCCGATGACATCTCGTTTGCGCCACGGTATAAGAAAGACGTCTGTTTCGCCGGAAGATGAAATGGGGACCCGCACTTGGAGAGTCGTGAAATGGGCAGAGAACTGAATCGTCGTGAGTTCCTCAGGGCCGTTGGCCTGGCGGCCGGCGGGATCGCGATTTCCGGATTCGCGAGCACGCCGCAAGCGTCGGCAAGCAAGGATGCGAATCGCCCACCTAACTTCGTCATCATCTTCTGCGACGACCTGGGCTACGGCGACCTCGGCTGTTATGGGCACCCAACGATCCGCACGCCCAACCTGGACCGCATGGCAGCCGAGGGCCAGCGGTGGACCGATTTCTACGCGGGAGCGTCGGTGTGCACGCCAAGTCGGGCGGCTCTGCTGACCGGGCGACTGCCCATTCGCAGCGGGATGTGCAGCGACGTCCGGCGGGTCCTGTTCCCGGACTCCGCGCGAGGCCTGCCCCAGGGCGAAGTCACCATCGCGGAAGCCTTGAAGCCACAGGGCTATATTTGCGCCTGCGTCGGCAAGTGGCATCTCGGCCATCTGCCCCAGTATCTGCCCACCAACAATGGCTTCGACTCCTACTTCGGCATCCCCTACAGCAACGACATGGACCGCGTGGGCGGCCCCAAGGGGCGCGAGGCCTTCTGGGACCCGAAGTCTGAGTACTGGAACGTGCCTTTGATGCGGAACGACCGGATCGTCGAGCGACCCGCGAACCAGAACACGATCACGAAACGATACACCGAGGAGGCGGTGGGCTTCATCGAGCAGAACAAGGACCGGCCCTTCTTCCTCTACCTGGCGCACAACCTGCCGCACGTGCCGCTGTTCTGCTCCGACGGTTTTCGCAGCACGAGCGCCCGCGGCCTGTACGGAGACGTCGTCGAGGAGATCGACTCGGGCATCGGGCGGGTCCTGGAGACGCTGCGGCGCGAAGGGCTTGCCCAGAACACCTTCGTCGTGTTCACCTCGGACAACGGGCCCTGGCTGGCGTACGATCAGCATGGGGGCTCCGCGGGCCTGCTCCGCGAGGGCAAGGGCTGCACCTTCGAAGGCGGCGTGCGCGAGCCCTGCATCCTGTGGTGGCCCGGCACGATCCGACCCGCCGTGATCCACGACATGGGCGCGACGATGGACCTGTACACGACGATCCTGCGACTGGGCGGCGCCGAGGTCCCGACCGACCGCGTGGTCGATGGTCTCGATTTGCGCCCGGTCCTCTTCGGCGAGGGCCCCAGCCCTCGTGACACGATGTTCTACTACCGCGGCACGAAGCTCTACGCGGTCCGAAAGGGCGCATACAAGGCGCACTTCACCACGCAATCCGGCTACGGCGGCGACAAGCCCGTCGAGCACGATCCGCCCCTGCTCTATCACCTCGGGCACGACCCCTCGGAGAAACACGACATCGCCAAGGACCATCCCGACGTAATTGCGGCCATCCGTGCGGAGGTCGAGCGGCACCGCAGCCAACTGGTCCCAGGCGAGGACCAGCTTGCCGAACGGATTGCGAAGAACCCGTAGCGTAGCGAGGGGATCTGGGTTAGAATGCCGCCGATTACATTGAACCCGATGGCCTTGGAGATTGATTGCATGGAAAAACGAACCGCGTTTCCCCCTGTGTTCTGGGTTGCCAACAGCATCGAGGTCCTGGAACGATTCGCCTACTACGGCATCTACATGGGCTTTGCCATCTACGTGAGCGACCATCTGGGTTTCAGCATGAGCAAGCTCGGCGTCATCCGGACGATCTTCCTGCTGTTTTCCTACCTCATCCCGGTCATCTCCGGCACGTTCGCCGACCGGTTCGGCTTCAAGAAGGTCCTGATCGTTTCGTACCTGGCGTACCTGCCATCGATCCTGCTTCTGCTGTTGACGAGGTCCTATTCCGGGATTGTCCTGACCATGCTCAGCATCGGCCTGGCCGCAGGGATCTTCAAACCGCTGATCTCGGGCACGGTTCGCGCCGTGACCGACGGGACGAACAAGACCCTCGGCTTCGCGATCTTCTATGCGATGGTCAACGTAGGCGCCTCGTTCGGCCCGATCGTCGCAGGCAGGCTGCGCGTCATCTCCTGGAACTACGCTTTTGGCGCCGCGGCCCTCGCCATCGGGCTGATGCTGGTCATTACGATTCTGTTCTATAAGGAGCCGCCGCGACAGATCGAAGGGGTCACGCTGGGACGCAAGCTCAAGGAGATCGGCATGACCCTGGCGGACGTGAGATTCTCCACGTTTCTCGTGCTGCTGGGCGTGTTCTTCTGGCTTCCCTTCTGGGCGTTCTTCAACCTCTGCGCCCTGTACGTGGAGAAGGCGACCGACACTGCGCAATTGTACGTGAGCATCAAGAGCGTGTTTGGAACCACGTTTGCGAGCCTGTTCTCCGCTGAGGACGAAAACCACGTCCGGCACATCCTGGGCGAGACCATTTCCCACACCGGCTACATCATCATGGTCTTCCAGCTCCTCGTATCGAGGATCGTGGAGAAGGCCCGTCCCATCCCTGCCTTCCTCTGGGGACTGGCCATTGCGGCGGGCGGCTTCGTGGTCCTGGGCCTTGCCCCCGTCTTCTCGTCGTCGCTGGTGTTCCTCGGGATCTTCCTGTTCGCGGTCGGAGAGATGATCTCCTCGCCGAGAATCCAGGAATACATCACCTGGATCGCGCCCAAGGAGAAAGCGGGCCTGTACATGGGCTCGAACTTCCTCGCCACCGCCATTGGCGGCCTGCTCAGCGGCGTGACGTACGACACGCTCTACGGCTGCCTGGAGAAGACCGGACATCCCGAGTACGTCTGGTACGTCCTGGCCGGCAATGTGCTCGTCGGCATCGTCGCGATCTACCTGTTCACCAAGATCGCCGGCGAATTCCACGAACAGCAAGCGTAGGGCTCGGCACTCTCTGTCGTCGGTGCTTCGCGGAGGACCAGGTACGGAGGGCGCCCGAAGACCAGGAATTTGCGGACCTTTGGTTCTTGACTCGGACGCGGGTTGCCGTTATAGTGTTTGTTGTGGTATCAGAGACGTTGCGTTCAAGACTGGGATAAGACGCGGAGAAAGCGAGCGAAAACGTGTGGATTGGCCGAATCGAGAGACGCTGACTACTGAGCAGAGGAGTCCGTCGTGTGTGAGAATAGGCCTGCTGTCGACAACGGTCCGGATCATCAGACGCACAAGCCCGACAACGGTGTCTTCAGGAACACGGAGATCGTGATCGGACTCGTCGGCGCGGTGGGTACGCAACAGAAACGGGTGGCTGAGGCAATCGCAGACAGACTCAAGGCATTCCAGTATGACACGAGACAGATCAGCGTATCGCGTGATGTCATCAGCGTGCTGTACGACGACATTCCTTCCTCGTTCATGTCAGAATTCGATCGCATAAGCACATTCATCGACCGAGGTAATCGAGCGCGTCAGTCGTCGGGTGACAATTCGATTCTGGCAATGGGGGTCTGCTCGGAGATCTTTCGGGCAAGAAAGCGTGACGATCACGGGAACGTTGAGCCCGGACAGCGCATTGCCTACATAGTCAGTTCGCTGAAACACCCGAAAGAGGTGAGACGCCTTCGGCGCGTCTATGGCGACGGGTTCTACCTCTTCGGGATCTACTCCAGCAAAGACATGCGTCGTGACTATCTGGTGAACGAAAAGGGGATGGATGGGACGCAGGCGGAAGACCTGATCAAACGAGATGAGGACGAGGTGGAAGGCCACGGCCAGCACACCCGTGACACCTTTCATCTCGCAGATTTCTTCATTCATCTCAGCGATCACGACGCCGCTTGGAAGAACAGTCTGTGGCGGATACTCGATCTTGTCTTCGGGAATCCCTACATCACGCCCAACTTCGACGAATACGCCATGTTCATGGCATTTGCTTCTGCCTTGAGATCAGCCGACCTCTCTCGCCAAGTGGGAGCGGTCATAGCCCGCGACAATGAAATCCTCGCCACGGGCGCCAATGACTGCCCCAAGCCCGGCGGTGGCTTGTATTGGCCCGAATACGACCGCGAGACATGTGAATACGCGGACACCAAGAACGGACGCGACTACAAGCGCGGCGAAGACTCCAACAAAAAAGAGCAACGAAAGATGATCGATGAGATCCTGTCGCGACTTGACGAAGGGGTCGACAAGTCGAAGGTCGAAGCGGCTCTCCTGAGGAGCAGAATTGGAGATCTCACAGAATATGGACGCGCCGTCCATGCCGAAATGGAAGCCCTGTTGTTCTGCGCGAGGAATGCCATCGATGCACGCGGAGCCACCTTGTATGCGACCACATTTCCTTGCCATAACTGCGCCAAACACATCATAGCCGCGGGGATTGCACGAGTCGTGTACGTGGAGCCCTATCCGAAGAGCAAGGCGTTGGATTTCCACGACGACGCTATCGAGCAAACTGAAAGGCCCAATTCACCCCTCCTGGCGTTCGAGCCGTTTGTTGGCATAGGGCCGAGAAAGTTCTTTGACCTGTTTTCTATGAGGCTCAGTGCCGGGTACGAATTGGCACGTAAAGATCAGGATGGGCGCGTTTTGCGCTGGCAACGTGCCGTGAGTTGTGCAAGAATACAAATGCTGCCCTACTGCTACTTGGACCAAGAGGTGGATGTGACGAGGAGATTCGCTGAGTATCGGCTGGGACTGGAGAGTAGAAATGGAACAGGCACGGGACAACAGTGAATCGTCTGGTGGCGGCCGCACCACGCCCCCAGAACCGACGGAGCGCAACTGCTCTGCACATTTTGCTGAAGCGAGAAGAATCTTCGAAAGTTGGCCGGAGTGGAAGAGAAACATAGGGCACAGACTCGATCCAGGTGAAAGCACATCAGGGTCTGCACACAACCCCACAGAATAGGGCGCTTTCGCGAGGGAGTCTCGGAGGCTATCGCCTGCTGTGTCAATCACCCGTTGGCGGAACGGGTAATGCCCAGTTGGCTCCGTTTCCATCCACTATCGGCCGGCGGTGGTGCGCCGTTGCTTCAGTTCCCGCCAGGTGGTCAGGATGATGCCCTGGTCCTTGATGAAGGCGCGGACGTCCGGGTCGAGCATCAGCTTGAGCTCCGCCTCGCGGGTCGCGCCTGAGCCGGAGATGTGTTGGAAGACCTCCGTCGGCGCGGTGCAGTGGACGATGATCTCCGTGACGCCGGGCTTCATCTGACGGAGCAATTCGATCAACTCCCGCCTGCGCTCCGCGAAATCGCTCGCGTTCGTCGGCCTGGTCACCAGGTCGTCGATCACAGGCAGGCCCGCGTCCCAGACCTGCTTCGCCAGGACTTCGAGCATCGGACGGAACAGGCCGACCTCCTCGCCGATGTGCTGGAGGTGGCCGGCGAAGATGAGGACCGGAATCCGTTTTTCGATGCCCACCTTCACATACCGCTCGATGAACTGCGGCTGGAAGCACGTACCCATGTGACTGTCGAGATGCGTCGGCTGGATCCCCATCGCCAGGGCTTTGTCGAGCTGGGCGCGGATCTCGGCTTCGACCTCGTCGGGCGTCGCGTGAGCGACCACGTCGGCGACATCGTGCCAGAGGTAGCCGTGCTCGTCGACCAAGCCAGGCACGACGGACTGCCCTGCCACCGGTCCCCACCGGTAGTTCTTCCACTCCGCGTTGAGCGTCAGGTGGATGCCCGCGTCGGTCTGCGGATGTTCCTTCACATAGGCCGCGAACTGCGGCACCCAGGGACACGGCATCATCACGCTCGTCGAGGTCGCCACTCCCTGCTCGATGGCCTGCGTCGTGCCCTTGTTGGAGTCGTAGGACATGCCGGCGTCGTCGACGTGGAAGATGACGACCCGGCTCCCGCTGGGCCAGCCGAGCCGCTCGGCATAAGTCGCCGGCTGCACCCTTGCTTCGACACGACTTGCCAAAATAACAGTGACCGCTGCAATCGCCTGGACGCAGTGACTTGCCGTCATTCGATTCTCCTTTCACACCCGTCGAGGGCGCTCAATGAGAACCTGCACGCGCGGTTTTGTCCAGTGCTTTTGCCAATTCCGCTATGCGGAGTTCCAACCGCTTGATCTCCCGCTTGACGCTGTTGCGGGCCATCATCTGCCAGGCAAAGACCTTCATCAGCCCGATGAACTGCACGAGGCAGACGAAGATCGACGCGTACATGATCTGGTTCTGGGCCTCGTCGGTCTCGAAGAACTTCATGGCGGTGTAGCCCGCGGCCACGAGGAAGACGATTGCCCAAAACCAGATCAACACCGTGGTGGACAGCATCTTGCGGCTGTAGAAATCGCCGATCATCGAGCGGATCGAGTCCTCCCTGGCGTCATCGTATGTGTCGTCGAGGATCTTGCGGATATCGTCGTTCATTGTCGCGTCTCCTTCATTCAGGTGTGTCGCCCCAGAGGACCTTCAGTTCATTTCGTGCCGCGTGCAGTCGCGACTTGACGGTCCCCTGCGGGACGCGCAGGACCGCCGCGATGTCGGACAGGGCAAAACCCTCCAGGTAGTAGAGCGTCAACACGGTTCTCGCTGCATGGGAGAGCCGATGCACCGCGCCGTTCAGATCGCAGGCCGCGACAGCCGCTTGCGGGCCGTCCGCCTGGCGGGCTTCCCGGTCAAAATCCGCCGGCAGCGACGCCATCCTGGAGCGTTTCCTGATCCAGTCGTCCGCCTTGTTCGTCACGATCCGGTAGACCCACGGGCCGAAGCGGGCCGGATCGTTCAGCCGGGAGATTCCCCGGACGACGGCCAACCAGCTCTCCTGGGTCACGTCCCAGGCGGCATGGGAGTCGCCGGTGAGCCGCAGGGCGTATCGCCACAGCCGCTTCTGCCACCGCCAGACAAGCTGCTCCATGGCCTTGCGGCTGCCGTCCTGGCAATCCATTACCAGCAATTCGTCAACAGGTTGCTCTGGGTCATCGTCCATCTGTATATTCAGTCTCTCTTACCGTCCCGGCGGTTCATCTTCACGCGGAAAAAGGCCGGACGACCCCCTCTGCACCATGTTTTTGTCATGGGGGCTTGTCTTTTGGACGATTTAGCGTAGAATCAGGATTCCAAACGGTGCAGGTGGGCCGTTGGAGAGGTGTCCGAGTGGCCTAAGGAGCGGTCTTGGAAAGGCCGTGTAGGGTTTATCTCTACCGCGGGTTCGAATCCCGCCCTCTCCGTTATGCCGGATAGGCATTCTACAAGTCCCTGAACCTCAGGGACTTGTAGCGTTTTCTCGATTCTTGACGGGCCCATTGCCCTCAAATTGCCCTTAGAAGGTGTTTTGAAAGTCTCAAGGGATGCCTTTCTGTTGTCCGATAACTCACTGTAAAGGACATCGGATCGGAAAGGATTCCCGATGAGTGAGAAAGTCTATCCCAGTGACATGAGCGACGCGCAG
>Ga0209200_1003377_pt1 | contig 13740 bp, 11 predicted proteins | sample AD_UKC033_MetaG_FD_184406 | JGI IMG/M metagenome (GOLD analysis project Ga0209200, IMG submission 184406) | Active sludge microbial communities of municipal wastewater-treating anaerobic digesters from USA - AD_UKC033_MetaG (SPAdes) (version 2) | ecosystem: Engineered > Bioreactor > Anaerobic >...
TTTTGGCGCAAAGCAGAAAAGCTGAAACGGCCCACGGTGACACGAACGGGCTGAGAAGATTCGCTAGCCCCTTTTTTGAGACACAAGGCTTTTAGAAATTGAGAGACAGCCTGACTTTCCCTGGTCAATTCATTCCCAATTACAAGCACCGCATTTCGGACAACGAAGGTTTAAACCGCATAAAATACCTGTTGTAAGTTCGTTGGCTAGTATTTTGGAAGAAAACGCACCAACAATCCCCAAATGAGATTTTAGGTATGCAAGACCCAATTGGCCAATCAAATTGCCGGCTAATTTTATTGCACTAGTTTCTTTCCCGCAGCTACCGCAAGTAAAAGACATAAACAACCCCCTTTATTGCTTAATAAGACAAAAATTTCACCATTAAAGAATTTGACGCTTTAAGCATCTCTTCTTTGGATCCGCAAAAAATAGGTTTCCCGCCACTATGACCACTTCCTGGCCCAAATTCTAGTAAGTAAGAGCAATAACTAAGCGCAAATGGGTTGTGTTCGGCAATCAGCACTGTTGCACCATGTTCTACCAAATCATATAAAATGCGAATAATATTCAATATGTTATTTTTATCTACACCACGAAATGGCTCATCTAATAAAAATAATTGCTTTGTCTTGTATTTAAGAACACTACTAGCGAATTTTATACGTTGAGCTTCGCCCCCAGATAAGTTTGACGTAGGCTGAAAAAGGGTTAAATAGCCCAAGCCTATAAAAGATAATAAATTTAATGTCTTTAATAGTGATGAGTAGGTTTTGGGAATTCTAGATATCAATTCGTCGATGCTTAAACTCAAAAATTCGAAAAAGTTGAACCCATCATACCGAAGTTTTAGTGTGCGTTCCGAAAATCTTTTGCCACAACAGGTTGGACAAACCAATGTATCTTTAATATAAGATGATTCGTCTTCCAAAATGCCAGTGCCAAAACAAGTTTCGCATTGCCCCTTGCCTTTAGAGCTGAAAACAAAGTGTTCTGGGTTTGCCTTTGTTTTTTCTACAAACAATTTCTGAAAATCCTTAAACACATTGCTTGCTGTTGCAACAATAGAATATGCATTACCCCTGATTGGGGACTGATTAAAATATTGAGCATCATCAGCAAACTTAGGTAAAATATTTCTTAAAAAAGTAGATTTACCAGACCCTGAAAGGCCGCAAACCCCAATAATGGTGTTTAAAGGCACTTTAATATTAAGGTTGACTATATTGTTGCTATTGCCATTGGTGATTAGCAGATTTTTAGTCGATTTATAAAATTTGTAATTAGATGCAGCAAATTCAATCTTTTGATTATCTGTTGTAATTACGTAACCACCATTAAGCCCACCACCAGGGCCCAAATAAACAACTTTATCGGTTATTTTTTTTAAATAATCATTGTGTTCAATTATGATTATTGTGTTTTTTTTCTTTTTCAAATCAGAAATTGAACTTGCAATTGCTGGCCACTCAGAAGGATGGAGACCTGAAGTTGGCTCATCCAATACGTAAAGAAAGTTTGTGAAATGCGAATTAACAGCTTTGCCTAAGCGAAGCCGCTGTAATTCACCGCCAGAAAGAGTGGGTATGGCCCTGTTAAGGTGGAGATACGATAAATTCAATGCAATGAGCGTTTCTAGGAATTCAAGTATTTTTTTAAACGGTCGGCTCTCATTGGTTTTTTTTGACCATTCCTGTTTTAAGTTAATTATCCATTTGTGAAGGCTCTCGAAATCCATTAGATACAGCTCACCAATATTTTTCCCATACAAATCAAAAACCAAACTTTGATTTGCAAATCTTGTTCCTTTGCAGGCCGAGCAAACAACAGATGAGAGGTATTTTTGTTTGTGCTTAGGCAAACTTCCCTTTTCGAGTTCTTCAATCATCTCAAAAATAGGGCCTTTATAATAACCCGTTTTTCTGTGTTTCCGCTTATTAGAAGTGAACTCTACCCTATATTTATGGTCTGATTTGCCATTTAAAAAGAGATGTTGATGTTGTTCACTAAGTTCGTTGAATTTCTTTGAGTGGGATATGCCAAGTTCTTCGCAATATAATGAAATAAGTTGCCTATACAATTCAATAGAAGAAGCCTTCCAACATCGAAAAGGTATCTCATTGAGCTTGCTAGAATATTCAATAATCAACATTGGATCTGGAGCAAAAGTGTTGCCACTACCGTTACAAACAGGACAAGATGAAGTGCTTGTGTTAAACTGAAAATGTCTTTGGGAAACCGAATTTTTTATAGCAAATAGCTGTTTAAAGTATATGTCTAAGCTAAAATAAGTTGCTATAGTTGAATGAGGATTTCTATTATAATTTTCCTGTTGTAGGCAGACGCTTGGTAAAATATTGCTAAATTCTCGAAGAGTATAACGAGAGACATCCTCGCGTGCATTTAAAAGCTGAAACAATTCATCTTCACTAATCTTATGGATAGTATCTACAGCAATCGAGGACTTGCCACTACCACTTGGGCCAGAAAACATTACTGTCTGGCCGTGAGTTATTTCTATATCTATATTTTTTAAATTATTGGTAGTGACGCCAAAATATTGTAATTTCAAGTAGAATCTCTTCAATCGACAAACTTATTAAGAGGAAGGTCTGGCAGCATTCTCGTATAGATCCCAAACAAGCCAGCGAAGAGTTTCTTTCGCATGCAAACAAAATCTCTCATCTAGGCAAAAAATCGAACCCAAATTTCGCTCAGCATTCATTGGACAGCCACCGCCGCAAATGCCTAAAGCTTCACATGTTTGGCATTCCGGCATTCTTAAAGGGGTTCTTTGCGCCCATTTTTGAAAAATTGGATCCTTTGATGGGTCAAAGTCAAAATTCTGAATAGTTGTTGGGAAATCTTTTTTACTTTCTAGGTAGCCATGACAGACACCCACTTGCCCAGAAGGCGAGAAAATAACCTGGTTCCCCCCAGACGCACCACAATCGAATGGATATACTTGCGAAGAACTGAATGCTTTAACCTTTCTCATCATTCTATCTTCATAAAGACCGCGTTTTCTAAATTGTTTAAATGCATCAATCAAAAAAGCTGCCGCATCCTTGTTGTATTCTGAATATGGAGGATTGCTCCCACCGCCTAAAAGGATGTTAAAGCCTATTGATGAGGGTTCTAGTTTTAAAAGAAAATCAACAACGGAATCATAATTTTTAACAGCAAGCTCAGAAAGTGTCACAGATAAGCTAAAGCCTATACCTTCGCTTTTGCACAAATCAATGGCTTTCTTTGTTTGCTTAAAAGCACCTTGTTTGTTATGAAAAAATCTGTTTGCATCATTTATTAGCTCTGGGCCATCAATTGAAATACCAATACCGAGGTCAAGCCGTGTTAATTCTATCAGCCGCTCTTTTGTTAATAAAGTCCCGTTTGTAACCATTGAAAGCCGGGTGTTTTTCCAAAGTGGAGAGGCGTTTTTTCGATGTCGGATTTCAGTTAAAGCATCAACCAGCACATCATAATTTAATAGGGGCTCCCCACCGTAAAATATAATGTCTTTTTCTTCATGTTCTGACGGATATAAACCCAACATTCTTTCGAAGAAATCGAGCGATTTGTGTGCTGTCGCTCTGGACATCATTTCTTTGGTGGGTAAATGTTCTGGAGCCCTTTCAAAGCAATATTTACAGGCTAGATTGCATGTTTCTGCCAAAATAAAATATGCAATCTTGATTTGAGGGCCAGGTATACTCTCGACAAACCCGCTTATAACGTCATCGTCTCTATTTGGACAGTTGCTAATGACACGATTTTCTACGAGCAAATCTAGAATTTTTAGCACATCTACGCCGTTATCAAGCTCTAAAATGTCTTTTTCAGCGTAACTTTTATTATCTTTAAGCAAACAAACTATTGTGTTATAAGTATCTTCGTCAAGAAAAAGGGGCCGCATTTTTAATGAATGAAAGCATGCTACAACCCCATTCTTTTTGTAAGAATGAGAAAATCTAGAGAAACGAAATTGGTTATAAGACATTCAGCGTAAGCTTCTATTAGAAAACAAAGCCCGTTGTGGTGCTACGACAGGAGCAGGAGCATGTACATGAGTTGCATGAAACACAAGCACATTTTGCTGCCGTAAAGTCGGCCGACCTACAAGAGCATTGGCAACTGCATCTACAGCCGGTACATTGGGCCATGCAATCCTTCGCTGAAGAATGCAGCGGTGGTCCGAGAAAATTGGTCAAGCCTATAAGTGATGAATCAGTATAATTATAAAAACAGGAGCATCATCATGACAAAACGACCAAGACGAAATCACGGCCCCGCTTTCAAGGCAAAAGTGGCATTAGAAGCTCTTAAGGGCGAAAAAACTCTTTCGGAACTTGCTCAGCAGTTTGAGGTTCACGCGAATCAGATCATGCAGTGGAAAAAAGAGCTTCTGGAAAGGGCAGACGAGCTGTTTGAAAAAGGAAAACGCAAAAACGATGGGCCAGATATCGTTGAATTACACGCTAAGATCGGCGAGCTGACTATGGAGAACGATTTTTTATCGGGTGCGCTCGGTCGCATGGGGCGGCCGAGCGGAAGCAAATGATTAATCCAGATAATGAACTGACAATTTCGCGCCAGTGCCAGCTTCTTGGCCTCTCTCGCTCATCGTTCTACAGCCAGAACAAAGCCGTTAGTCAGCAAGAACTCGATCTTATGCTTGCGATTGACAAGATTCATCTGGCACTACCGTTCTATGGTGCCAGAAAGATCCAGGTCGAGCTTAACAACCGTGGTTTCTTGATAGGCCGAGGCAAAGTCAGACGGTTAATGCGAAAAATGGGCTTAGAAGCGATTTATCGTAAGCCCAAGACGTCAATTCCCAAGTCTGGCGACCATATCTATCCGTATCTGCTGAAAGATCTACAGATTGAGAGAGTAAACCAGGTCTGGGCAACGGATATTACGTATCTGCCGATGGCTAAGGGGTTTGCTTATCTGGTCGCGATTATAGACCTTTACAGCCGAAAGGTAATGTCATGGCGGTTGTCAAATACGATGGATGCATCGTTTTGCATAGAGGCGCTGGAAGATGCAATTCAAAGATTCGGCCCGCCGGAAATCTTTAATACCGATCAGGGCAGTCAGTTCACATCAGACTCATTTACAAGCGTTTTAAAGGCCCATGGCGTTAAGATCAGTATGGACGGCAAGGGCCGATGGGTTGACAATGTTTTCATCGAGCGCCTGTGGCGTAGCGTCAAATACGAGGAGGTTTATTTAAAGGCATACCAAACAATGCAAGAAGCAAGGCAAAGCCTGCGGTCTTATTTTATTTTCTACAACCAGAGCCGGTTTCATCAAACCCTTGACTACCAAACACCAGACATGGTTTACTTTGGAAAGCCCGAGGTCAAACTGGCAGCATGAGAATCACTTATAAATCACAAAAACTTGACCAGCAAATCTGGCCACCGCTGCCCGAGGTCAAACTGGCAGCATGAGAATCACTTATAAATCACAAAAACTTGACCAGCAAATCTGGCCACCGCTTGCTCCGTTACATTTAGGGCAATTTTGCTATAGTCTTGTTTGCTTGGCGTAAAATACATAAGATCTCCCTTTTGTTTCAAACTCTCATCAGTAAACATTATACAGGTAATTTTAGCATTGTGTCAACGAAACAAAAATCGGCTGATAATCAGTCTTTTGATCTTAAAAGTTATGCAAATTACGCAGCTGTTGTGTAACACCTTAAATTGCCAGCAGTAGTGCTACTTTTATCCTTTAATATCCGATTATATTACAGATTCCTTACTACTTATGCCAAGAAAGCTTTTTAGAACTGCTTTTGTATCAAGAATGCTGTTCGAAAATTTGTTCAATTCCTAGTTTCCATGCGGGTGCTTCGTGGGCTGTTCTTATAGAACCACACTTTTCAAGAAGTTCGCGAATTAACTGCACTTTAACTGTGCCAGACCTAAACATGGCTTCAAAAAAAGATTTGAAGTTTTCAAGTTTTACGGGAATGATGTCCAGCTTCATTTTGCTATCATCATTTGTATACCAAACACCGATTCGGAAGGTTTCTGCGGTGTTTGAGTCGATTTTGTTGGCTATGAATAAGCCGTAAATAGGTTTTCCAGTGCGCTCTTGATGTTCTATGACAAGATTTGCGACATGGCGGCGCACTGGCTCGCCTTCGGCAGCTTCTTGTCTGGAATTTGTTGTAAGAGTTACCTCAACAACAAGAACAAAGTCAGCGAATTCAAAAATCAGATCAGGACCATTGCCTGGTGCTGTGCCAACGGGTAAAAAGTCTTGGTCTATTTTAAACCGACGAGCTTCATAAGGCTTGTTTACCAAGCTATCTATGGCAAGAAAAGCACGCCACAACACCCATTCAAAGTATGCTGGAACTTCAGCCTGTGGAACCTTTATTTCTTCACCATTTGAAAGCGTTTTAGAGCGCCGCGGATTGCTGATGAGTTCCATATAAGCTGCGATTTCTTCCCACTCAGCTGCTTGCTTATTGGCGTATTCTTCTTCGTTTTTCTCTGCTAATAACCCCTCAATGTTGTGCCTGATTACTGCAATTTCAGCAGGAGAGTTGACCGGCTTATTTGAAGCATCAAAAGGAATACCGCGTTTATTGAGCTGCTGCAAAAGATCGTCAAGAACCGACAAAGCTTGGTCTTTGTCATCGGTAGGCAGGCTAGCGCCCTTACACAAGTTCACAAAATAAGATTTGTCAGAATCTGGAGTGCTTTTATCTTGAACCAGTTTTTGTATAAAAACATGCTTTTCAGGAGCCAGTGAAATGCCTCGCCCCTTGCTTTTAACAAGACCTGTCGCTTTTATGTAACGAAAATTAGTATCAGCATAGTCGTTGAAGGTGGTTGGTTGATAATCGTAGTATTCTGCCGCTTCTTCACGCGCGGCATTGTCAAATTGCCGTCTATTTGGCGCATCATCCCTGCGGGCTCTCAGCTCAAGTATCCGACTTATAACAGATTGAAGATCATCATCGCTACTGGTAAGCTGCACAACCAAAGCCATCTCGATAAAATTGATATGGCCTTCCCCGGTTTGGCGTTCAAGCTCCAACATAACAGAAAGAGTATGTCGAAGAGGTGAAAATACTGGGAAGTTAAAGTCTCGCTCAACAGGGGAAGGAATGTAATGAGCAGCCAATGATCGCAGAAAACATTCCTGCATTGCCGGCACTGTTTCAGCACGGACTAAACGCAAGCCATTCGGGGTAATTGTATCAACCGGGCCTATCTCAGCCTGGGAAAACTCCAATGACGAAGAAATTGTCGGGTAAAGAAAACCCAGCTTGCTTAGCGCAGACCGCCACTTACGCCCTACGCTATAAGTTTCATCTTCTCCAAGTTCTACTACGCCGCATTCACCCAGCACCCGGCGAAAAGCTATTTCTTGATCTCTGCCGTGCAAATTTCCCTGTAACTGCGACGATGCGAGAGCAACCAAACCATCTCTTAAGCGAAATGGGCTGCGAACTGTAGTATTACCAAAATGCCAGGCCTTCATGCCGATTGTTCTATAGAGGTTGTCAATGTCGCCAAGCGATTTAAGCGGTCTTTTACAGCAACAGCCTGCGACAGTATTTCAATTGAAATATCGGCCAGCAAAGGATTTTGAGCCTTTGCCAAGGACATGAGTTCCTGGACAAGGAAGTCTGCAGAATGACTGGCTTTCAAAAGATTTTCTCTATCAGTTGTATTCAACAAAATATCACCTCAATAGCCTATAAATAGGAATTCTTTTACATCATTGTTGTTATTTCCGACTTTGTTTCCCTGGTTTCCGAAGGAATACTTGTAATCAACCGGCACTACTTCGACTTTTTTGTATTTACTCATTATTGAAACCATTTCATCCTGGCTGGGCAATGAATTTGATGAGTAAGAAACAAGCAATATATTGTGTCTGAACTTTTTAAACAGATAATCAAAAGCTTCGGCGGCACCCTTCCTTGTCGAAAAAGGCGTGGGATAAGACTTAAACTTCTTGGTTTGGGTGTGTTCCTGAATTTCAACGCCCTGCCAATCTCTGGCCAGTCCTTCAATAAAGTGATAACGGCGAACATACTCATTGTCGCCAAGAGGTGTGTAATAAGGCGGATCAATATAAACCAAAGCCTTTTCTACCAAAGGCAATTCCAGAGCATCGCCCTGGCGCGATTTATTCTCTTTGCCATTCGAAAATATAGCAGCATTTATGGCTTCAACAGCTTCAAGAAACTGGTTTCTCAGACTCAAATGAATATCTCGACGGCCATCGTCGTAACGCATACCGACATAAGTAAAAATGCCTCTGGGCCGTTTTTTTGTGCAGGCGCGAATGAGGGCTGCCATTGCAATAGCTTTTTTGAAAGGGTTCCGCAAGGCCTTTATATTAGCGCGAAGAGTATCAATCAATCTGTTGTCTTCATCAGAAAAATACAGATCTTTGAATTTTGTTGCCACAAAATGATCAGAGCGGCCCTTTTCTTCGAGTAATTTTATTAAATCTGCATTTGATAGAGTAACGCTGTTGTTTTCTATCATTGCTTTTGAAAAACACGCAGACATGGCCATGTGATCATTAGAAATGACCTGCTTCTGTTGCGATTTAAACATGTAGCCAACTATGCCACTACCGGAAAAAAGATCAACGGCAGTTTCAAAACGAAATTGAGAGGCTACACCCCAAATTTCTTTCAGCAACTTGCTTTTAGACCCCATAAATCTTGTTGGTGGATACATGGCAACCTGGGCTGTTAAAGGTTCTGGCACCAATCTTAAGTTCAGTCTTGCGGGCGGCTTTATTTCGACTATTACGTCTTCGCCGACTCGCTTCCCGCCATTACAGCTGATATGCCGTTTCGTACTGATCACTTCCATGCCATACTTGCCATAAAGTTCAGTAACTAATGGATGATTTGAATTGGTAAGAACAATGTGACAACCAAGTTCATGTAGTCGCTGGACTTCTGTTGCGAGCTCCAAATGATCTTCTTCCAGAAACTGCTCTTTTGTATACCTCTTAAAATCAGCATAAACAGAAACCGGTAAATAAGGCGGATCTAAAAATATAAAATCGCCGGGTTCTGCATAATCCTTTAAAACCGCTTTATAATCGCCTAATACTATGGTAGCGCGGCGTAATAGAGCAGATGCTGCACGCAAGTTGTCTTCGTCCTGGTAGCGCGGGTTTTTATAGTGACCAAAAGGAGTATTGAATTGTCCTTTTTTGTTAACTCGGTAAAGGCCATTAAAGCAGGTTTTATTAAGAAAAATAGTTCTGGCTGCAGCCTGAACAGGTGATAGTAAAGTTGGTTCCTGTGCCCTTACCTCATAAAAGGCTTCTTCTGTGTTTTTATATGATTTGAGGGCCTTGATCACGCCATTAACATCTGACGCAACCATCCGGTATAAGTTGATTAACTCCGGATTGCTGTCGGAAATAATTGCCTGGCTCGGTCTGACAGCAAAAAATAACGCCCCACCACCAAAAAATGGTTCAATAAATTTTCCGTATTTTTTGGGAATTTTGGGTAACAATTCGCTTAACAGCTGCGATTTACCACCTGCCCATTTTAAAATAGGACGACCAGGTAGTTCAACAGTCTCAAATGTCAAGTTAGTATGTTTCAAAACCATAAGTTATTAGCCTTGCACTTTACACGATAAAATTTCCTAATACAACCTTCGACAAAAAAGAGCCGCAACTCTAAGAATAAATACTTTGCCAGCATTGGTTTCAGGAGGCCCCTGGGGGCCGGTGGGAGGGATTGCGCCATTTTATACAGTTCCTTTAAAACCGTTTGGCACACGGCCCCAATGTCCAGATGACGCGGCGACTGAGACAATGAGGCGCGGGAAGTTGGAATAATGACAATAAATGACAAGCAGTAGAGGCTCGGCCGGGTCAACTGGGCATTGCGGCGATCTGCGGAAGCCCGAAGGGCTTTCCGGGAGGTGGCAGGTGTGGAGGCGGCGAAGCTGCCGGATCGCTGCCACCTCGACAGGACGCGGGCCGTGTGCCTTTTAGGGCGGTAGCCGCGTTAGCGGCGTGCGGCTCATCATTACCCCTGGCAAGTTTGCATAACGTTTTGTTATGTAAAGCCGAACCTGCCGGGTTCCCGGCAGGCAGAGGCCGGAGAGGGGCGATGTAAAGCCCCGCAGGGGTCGAGCCTGCGGGAGCAGGCGAGAGGCAAGGTCTGATAAGCGCGCTTATCAGACAGTGAGCATTGCAATTATCGTGACGGCAGGAGGCCGGCGCGATAATTGCGCGAGCGGTTTGCCCGGTGCCTGGTTTTGCGGGAGCGAAACCAGGCATTACATCGCCCCTCGGAGCTTGCCAGGGGTAATGATGAGCCGTGGCCAGACGGCTTTGCCGGCTGGACAACCGCCCGGAATTCCGTGTTAGGAACTGGCGCAGCCCTGGGTGGGCGGGGGATCTAAACGGGCTTCCAGCGCGACGACGCTGAACCCGGCTCCGGGATCGCGGCGGCGCTCCAAGCTGGAGGCGGCCAGGGCTCTGACTGGTCGCCGATCTTTTTCTTCCAGCAAGCGGCTCCGGGTGCGGCCTGCTTTTTCTGCGCCGGATCGCACCGAAAGTCACTGCGAACCGGACAGCGGCCCCAATGTCCGGACTGCCGGGGCGACTGACAGCAAGGCTAACAAAAAAAGCGCCAGCCGATGACAATAAATGACAAAGGCTGAGACCAGGCACCGGCAGGCAGGACATTGCACGCTCCTGCGGAAGCCCGAAGGGCTTTCCGAGACCTGGCTAAAAACGGAGGCGGCGAAGCTGCCGGAGTGTTGGCCAGGTCAACAGGACGTGAGCCGCGTTCCCTTCAGCACCGCTTTCCCTTTCCCGGCCTGCTTTTCTTTGTTTCTGGTAAAAAACTATTGTAGTTTGAGAACAGTTTTGACCCTGAAAATGTCATAGTTCGTCTGCTTTTAGTTCTTAATGCAGACTATTTCTTGTTTACAGCTTCGCGCAAGCCTTTGCCTGGAGCGAACTTAACCAGCTTCTTTTCCGGAACCTGGACTGGTTTTCGGGTGTTGGGATTGATGGCGGTCCTGGCCGGTTTCAGCTTTGTGTAAAATGAGCCGAAACCAATGATCTGCAGGCGCTTTTCCTTTTTCAAATTTCGCTCGATGATTCCCAGCAGATTGTTAAGAATGTCTTTGGCTACTGAATGAGTGAGTTTGGATTTCTTTGCCAGGTCTCTGACAATTTCCATTTTGGTTACAAGATTATCGTTAGAAGCGGTTTTCTTCATGTTTTTATCCTTTACCGACTATTGTAGTTTGAGAACAGTCAAAATTCTGCTGCCATTTTCAAAGTTGGCTGCACAGGTTTGCCGGCATTGATTTCGGCAAGACGTTGCAAAGCAATACCTTCCATAGCCACATTCAACATGATTTTGCTTCCGAGACCCTTTTTCAAAACGATTTCTTTGATATTATCAGACATTTTGGCTATTGCCTCCGCCTGGAGATCCGATCTGGAATTTTCCGAGAGGCTTTCAATATATGCCTGAGCGCGTTTTTTGTTTTCTTCCTGTTCTTTCCGGCGCTTTTGTTCGGCGGCTTCACTCTGAGCCATTTCCTGCGCTTTCATAACCTCTTGAGCCATGACTTGTCGGGCGGCTTCTTCGTCTTCCTGCATTGCAAGGCCGTAATCATTCTGCAAGGCCTTCAAAAGATAGGGCCGGTAATTGCTTTTCGCGTTTTTGTTGGTATAGCGGATGTTCCGGGCCACATAATCAACGCCACGCATCTCATAAAAAGCGATGACTGGTTCAAGAATAGTTTTCTGGGAGCGACGAGCCACAGGTAAAAGCTCGATCAAACCCTTGATTTCAGGCTTATCAGGTGTTGTAAAAGTTTCATTAGCGGTCTGTTGAGACATTAAAACAGATTTTGAAACAGTCTGTTTTTTAAAACACAAAATAGTCTGACCAGCTTTTATTTGCCGGGTTTCCAAAAGAAATTGAGTGTCAGTGCAGCGATTGATACGGTTAACCGCTGTCTTGATTTTTGGAATAATGTGAGCTGGAAAACGTTCTTTCATCGGGATCTTTTCAGCCATCTTGATAGCATTGATTTCCCAAGTATCGCGGCCATGAAACGATTTGCATAGAATTTCATAGAGCCTGGTAGCCAGTGGAGAACGTAACTTTTTGAATTCAGCAAAGTTGATATACTTGAAAAAACCTTTTCCCATCATCATTGTCAGGAATTCTTGAGAAAATCTGATATGCAGATTCTTTGTTGTCTTATCGATTTTCCAAGAATCTATAACGCCAAAGTTAATTGAAGAGTAGTTCTTACCATCATAGAAGCTGCCTTCAAACTTAACGCCAACCATTTTCCAGCGTTCAAGACTGTCTTCAAGCCGATCATACCAGACTTGAGAAGGCACCAGGCTGCAATCTTTCAAAATCTGGTATCTGGTTAAAACCATTTCCGGCGCATAGTTGCTGCGTTGGCTCTGTAAAAGCAAATACAAAAGAAAGATCCCATCGGTTTTAACAGGAACTTTGTAACCAGCTCGATAAACATAACCTTCGCGATCAGACCAGGTAACACCGCGACTGTTTTCCGCCAAACATTCATCTTGAAACCATAATGGGTATTCCAAAAGATTTACGCTATGTTTGATTAAATTTTTATCCACCTGGTTGCCTCCGCTAAAAACATTGTAGTTTTCTAACTCCGACAAAATAGCATATAAACAGAACTCTTGGAAGTGAGATTTTTACAATAAAATTCAAAAGCAACTATTGTAGTTTGAGAACACTTTTATTGTAGTTTGAGAACACTTTTATTGTAGTTTGAGAACACTTTTATTGTAGTTTGAGAACAGTGCTGTTTTCGCAAACGCTTACTACAAAAGGGTTTGAGGCGGGTGTTTTTAAGTGGATATATTTTAGATAGTACTTTAGATAAACTTACGACTAGAGGACTTAGAAAATTTGTAAACCAACCTGGCATATCAAATTGAAAGTTCGTTTGTCTGTTTTTTTGAAAAAATCACTCTCAAAACAGCTAAAAAAGAAGTTATTGAGTGACATTGCCAGCTATAACATGCAACAACAAACAATTTGAACAACAACTATTGTAGTTTGAGAACACTTTTTTCTGGAAACCCTTATCCAGTCAGCAATTCGCAAATTCAGAGCTATTGATGTTTGAGAACAGTAGTTTTGAATCTCCCCAAAAAGACAATTTTAGTGTCTGGCAAGTAGAGAGGTCGAAAAACAAATTTCGATTCCGTACAGGGCACGCCAGAGGGTCTAAAATCGATTTTTAGATAGCGGGTTATTTTGATGTATTGCTGTGCCCTTTTTTTGGCAGAAAGTGAAAAAACCGCTTCCAAACAGCTTTTTACTTAACAGGTTTACAGAATAGTTCTTATCGGTAAGTTGAGAGAACCCTTTCCAGCACCGGTTTTGTTTAAAACCGGTGCCTGGTTAAAGATACACTTCCGGAATACACTCGAAGCTGTAGAAAAGTTGTTTCCGTGAGTTTCCGTAGGTTTACCGTAAGCCACGTAAAGGTAAAAAATCGCTTTCCGTGGGTTTTTGTGTTTTGCCTGGTCGAACTGAATGGTTTTGTTATTGGTTAAGGTTTCCGGGGTTTCCGTCGATACGTGAAAAAACACTGAAATTTCTTTCCGTGGAATACGGAAAGCAGTATTGGAGAATGCGATGACTACTGAATACGTAAAGCTCACGGAAGCCGCACGGAAGCTGACAGTGCA
>Ga0209200_1003381_pt1 | contig 13732 bp, 7 predicted proteins | sample AD_UKC033_MetaG_FD_184406 | JGI IMG/M metagenome (GOLD analysis project Ga0209200, IMG submission 184406) | Active sludge microbial communities of municipal wastewater-treating anaerobic digesters from USA - AD_UKC033_MetaG (SPAdes) (version 2) | ecosystem: Engineered > Bioreactor > Anaerobic >...
CGCCACCGAGATCGTTCGTCGAACGCGGGCGCGCCTCGGGCGCGACTTCATCATCATCTACCGGCTTTCGATGCTGGACCTGATCGAGGACGGCTCGAACTTCGAGGAGGTCGTTCAGCTCGCACGGGCAATCGAGGCAGCCGGTGCCACGCTCATCAATAGCGGCATCGGCTGGCACGAGGCGCGCATCCCCACCATCGCAACCTGTGTGCCACGCGCTGGCTTCGCCTGGGTGACGCAGAAGCTGAAGGACCACGTCCGCATTCCGTTGATCGCCACCAACCGCATCAACACACCCGAGATTGCCGAAGGCATTCTTGCCGAGGGTAAGGCGGACATGGTGTCGATGGCCCGCCCCTTCCTCGCCGACCCCGATTTTGTGAACAAGGCGGCCGCCGGGCGCGGCGCCGACATCAACACCTGCATCGCCTGCAACCAGGCCTGCCTGGACCACACGTTCAACGGCAAGGTGACCTCCTGCCTGGTCAATCCGCGTGCCTGCCACGAGACCGAACTGGTGATCGAGCCCACCAGCTCGTCGCGCAGCATCGCGGTAGTCGGTGCCGGCCCGGCGGGCCTGGCCTTCGCCACCACCGCAGCCGAACGTGGCCACAAGGTCACCCTGTTCGAGGCCGGGGCTCGCATCGGCGGGCAGTTCAATATCGCGATGCAGATCCCCGGCAAGGAGGAGTTCTCGGAGACGCTACGCTACTTCGGCCGTCGCATCGAGCAGACCGGCGTCGTGCTCAAGCTCAACACCCGTGTCTCCGCCGCCGAGTTGGCCGGGAAGTTCGACGAAGTGGTGCTCGCCACCGGCATCGTTCCCCGCCAGCCCGACATCGAGGGCGTGGACCATCCCAAGGTACTCGGCTACCTCGACGTACTCAGGGACAAGAAGCCCGTCGGCCGCCGCGTGGCCATCCTCGGGGCAGGCGGCATCGGTTTCGACGTCGCCGAGTACCTCAGCCACGCAGGCGTGAGCCCGAGCCTGGAGGCATCGAAGTTCTTTGCCGAATGGGGCATCGATGCACGTTACGCGCGCCGCGGCGGGCTCATGACGCCCCAACTCGAAGCCGCCCCGCGTGAGATCGTGCTGCTGCAGCGCAAGACCAGCAAGGTCGGCGAGGGCCTGGGCAAGACCACCGGCTGGATCCACCGCACCGCGCTGAAGAACCGCGGCGTGAAGATGATCCCAGGCGTCACCTACCACCGCATCGACGACGCTGGCCTGCATGTGACGATCGGCGGCAAGGACGAGATCTTTCCGGTCGACAACGTGATCCTGTGCACCGGACAGGAACCCCAACGCGAACTTCAGGCAACCCTGCTCGAGGCCGGCATGCGGGTGCACCTGATCGGTGGCGCCGATGTCGCCGCCGAACTCGACGCCAAGCGCGCAATCAAGCAGGGGATGGAACTGGCCGCGACGATCGAGAACAGCTCGGCACTCACCCCTGCAGCGTCAACGCCTGGCCAACTTGGTGCTGCGGCCACCCGCAGCATCCCCCTGCCCCAGCTCGATACCCTGCGCATCGCCATCGAAGGCAAGGTGGCCGTGCTAACCCTGAACCGCCCCGACAAGGCGAACGCGATGAACCTGCAGATGTGGCACGACATCCGCACCGCGATGCAATGGGTCGACCGCACGACCGCGGTGCGTGTGGCAATGGTGCATGGTGCAGGCGACAACTTCTGCGCGGGGATCGACCTGCAAATGATGATGAGCATCCTGCCCAGCGTGAAGGATGCTTGCGAGGCCCGTACGCGCGAGAACCTGCGCAATCTCATCATCGACCTCCAGGACACACTGAGCAGTCTTGAGCGCTGCCGCAAACCGATACTCGCCGCCATCCACGGCGCCTGCGTCGGTGGCGGGGTGGACCTGGTCGCCTGCGCCGACATGCGTTACTGCTCGGCAGACGCGAAGTTCTCGGTCAAGGAGATCGACCTCGGCATGGTCGCCGACGTCGGCAGCCTGCAGCGCCTGCCACGCCTGATAGGCGACGGCATGGTGCGCGAACTTGCCTACACCGGACGCAAGGTGGACGGCGCGGAGGCTGCGCGCATCGGCTTGGTCAATCGGGTCTTCGACAACCCTTCTGCCCTGCTGGAGGGGGTGCTGCAGATCGCCCACGCAATCGCCAGCAAGTCACCACTGGCGATCCGCGGCACCAAGGACATGCTCAACTACGCCCGCGACCATAGCGTCGCCGACGGTCTCGACCGTGTTGCAACCTGGAACGCCGCAATGCTGATGTCCGAAGACCTGCAGGCTGCGATCCGCGCCGGGATGACGCGTCAGGCACCGACGTTCAGGGACTGAGCGCGCCGAAGCCGAAGCCGAAGCCGAAGCCGAAAATGGCAGGGCCCGGGGGATACCCGGGCCCTGCAAGTTCTGGTGGGTGCTGACGGGGTCGAACCGCCGACATTCGCCTTGTAAGGGCGACGCTCTACCAACTGAGCTAAGCACCCGCGCTGTCGCCATCGAGCAGATGACGAAGCTGCAAAGCCTGCTAGTTTACAGCATCTTTGAGCCCTTTACCAGCGCGGAATTTAGGTACCTTGGCTGCCTTGATCTTGATGTTCTTGCCAGTGCGTGGGTTGCGTCCGGTTCTTGCTGCGCGGTCACCGACGTAAAACGAACCGAAACCGACCAAGGTCACGGTATCGCCTTGCTCGAGTGCCTCGGACACCGAGGCGAGCGTGGCATCGAGTGCGCGCGCCGCATCCGCCTTGGTCATCGACGCCTTATCCGCAATGCTTGTGATGAGTTCTTGTTTATTCACTTGGACCCTCCGAATGGATGCTGCGATCAGGTACTGCGATGGACTCGAACCGACAGCCCGTCGGGCAGCATGACGCACTGATGCACGGCAGGGCTTGCAAACCTGCGATCGTTATAGCGCGCGCAATTCCACGCTGTCAACGACGAAGCCGCAAGGCCCTCGCGGACATTGCGGCTTCGAAGACGCGGGCCTGAGCGGCCCGCGACCACCCCTCCAAGGGGCCTCAGTGCGCGCGCAGATTCGCTGCGGCCGATCCACCCGCTGCATGCTCGCCGGTCACGCCGGTCTGCGCCACCGGCTCATCGCCTTCCGGCAGCGGCTCGGGCTTGCGCTCAAGCGCCAGTTCGAGCACACGGTCGATCCACTTGACCGGAACGATCTCGATCGCGTTCTTGATGATGTCCGGAATCTCGGCGAGATCCTTCACGTTCTCCTCCGGAATCAGCGCGGTGCGGATACCCCCGCGGACGGCAGCCAGAAGTTTCTCTTTCAGGCCTCCGATCGCAAGGACCTCGCCACGCAGCGTGATCTCACCCGTCATGGCAACGTCGCAACGCACCGGAATCCCAGTCAGCACGGACACGAGCGCTGTCGAGATCGCAATACCTGCAGACGGACCGTCCTTCGGGATCGCCCCTTCCGGCAGGTGGATGTGAATGTCGCTCTTCTGGTAGAAATCGGGATCGATCCCGAGCGACCGAGCGCGCTTGCGCACCACAGACAAGGCCGCCTGGATCGACTCCTGCATGACCTCACCCAGTTTGCCGGTGGTGACCACCTTGCCCTTGCCCGGCAGCTGGACGGCCTCGACAGTCAGCAGTTCGCCGCCAACCTCGGTCCAGGCCAGGCCGGTGACCTGGCCGATCTGGTTCTCTTTCTCCGCCATGCCGAAGCTGTACTTGCGCACGCCGAGGAACTTGTCGAGGTTCTTGGCATTGACCACGACCTTCGTGCTGCGGCTACGCAGCACCAACTGCTTGACCACCTTGCGGCACACCTTGGAAATCTCGCGCTCGAGACTACGCACACCCGCTTCGCGCGTGTAGTAACGCACGATATCGCGTACTGCTTCCTCGGTGACCGACAGCTCGTCACGCTTGAGCCCATTGTTCTTCATCTGCTTGGGCAGCAAATAACGCTGGGCGATGTTCACCTTCTCATCCTCGGTGTAACCCGAAAGACGAATGACCTCCATACGGTCGAGCAGCGCCGCAGGAATGTTCAAGGTGTTTGCCGTGGCAACGAACATCACGTCGGACAGGTCGAAATCGACCTCGACATAGTGATCCTGGAAAGTGTGGTTCTGCTCCGGGTCCAGCACTTCGAGCAGCGCGGAACTCGGATCGCCACGGAAATCCATGCCGAGCTTATCGACCTCGTCGAGCAGGAACAGCGGGTTCTTCACCCCGACCTTGCTCATGTTCTGCAGGATCTTGCCCGGCATCGAGCCGATGTAGGTACGGCGATGGCCGCGGATCTCGGCTTCGTCGCGCACGCCACCGAGCGCCATGCGAATGAATTTGCGGTTGGTGGCCTTGGCAATCGACTGCCCAAGCGAGGTCTTGCCCACTCCGGGCGGTCCGACCAGGCACAGGATGGGCGCCTTGACCTTGTCCACGCGCTGTTGCACGGCAAGGTACTCGAGGATGCGTTCCTTTACGCGCTCGAGGCCATAATGGTCCTTGTCGAGCACCGTTTCGGCCTCGGCCAGGTCCTTGCTGACGCGCGACTTCTTCTTCCAGGGCAGACCGACAAGCGTGTCGATGTAGTTCCGTACCACCGTGGCCTCGGCCGACATCGGCGACATCAGACGCAGCTTCTTGAACTCGGCCTCGGCCTTGGCGAGCGCCTCCTTGGGCATGCCCGCGGCCTTGATCTTCTTGTCCATTTCCTCGAAGTCGGCACCTTCCTCGCCTTCCCCGAGTTCCTTCTGGATCGCCTTGACCTGTTCGTTCAGGTAGTACTCGCGCTGGCTCTTCTCCATCTGGCGCTTGACGCGTCCACGGATGCGCTTCTCGACCTGCAGGATGTCGAGTTCGCCCTCCAACTGGGAAAGCAGGCGCTCGAGGCGCTCGGCGGTATCGAACATCTCCAGCACTTCCTGCTTCTGCTCGAGCTTGAGCGGCAGATGTGCGGCAATGGTGTCGGCAAGCCTGCCGGCTTCGTCGATGCCAGCCAGCGAGCTGAGGATCTCCGGCGGAATCTTCTTGTTGAGCTTAACGTACTGGTCGAACTGCGCGATGATCGCGCGCCGCATGGCCTCGAGCTCGTTGTTGCCGGCCTCGACCGGCACGACCGGACGCGCGGTGGCGACGAACACGGTGCGCAGGTCGCTAACCGAATCGATATGGGCACGCTGCACGCCTTCGACAAGCACCTTGATGGTGCCATCAGGCAGCTTGAGCATCTGCAGGATGTTGGCGATGCAGCCGATCGAATACAGGTCCTCGACCGCAGGCTCGTCCTTGGCGGCCGACTTTTGTGCGACGAGGAGGATGCTCTTGCCGTCCTCCATCGCGTTCTCGAGTGCCTTGATGCTCTTCGGACGACCGACGAAGAGCGGAATCACCATGTGCGGGAACACCACCACGTCGCGCAAGGGCAACAGCGGCAATTCAATCGCTTCTTTGGGGAGGTCAGCAGGACCCGGCATTTTTTATTTCCTTCATGAAAGGGTTCCGCTCATCTATGGGCGGGCCCCAGGAATTCAAGTGGCGGGCTGCAACAAAGGCCCCGCGCTCAAGGCGCGGGGCATCAAGCCTCAGTTGGCTCCCGACACCTTCTGCTGATCAGCATAGATCAGGAGCGGCTTGCCACCTTCCTCGATCGTCGATTCGTCCACGACAACCTTCTCCACACCGTCCAGCGTCGGCAGGTCGTACATGATGTCGAGCAGGGCCGCCTCGAGGATGGAGCGCAGACCGCGCGCCCCCGTCTTGCGCTTGATGGCCTTGCGCGCCACTGCGTGCAGTGCTGCGGGGCGGATCTCGAGCTCCACGCCTTCCATCGAGAACAGCTTCTGGTACTGCTTGACCAGTGCGTTCTTCGGCTCGACGAGGATCTGGATCAGTGCCTCTTCATCCAGTTCCTGGAGCGTCGCCACCACCGGAAGGCGGCCGATCAGCTCGGGAATGAGACCGAACTTGATGAGATCTTCCGGCTCCACCTGACGGAAGGTGTCGGTAAGGCTCTTGGTGTCCTTGCTCTTCACCTCGGCACCGAAACCGATCCCGACCTTCTCGGTACGGTTGCGGATCACCTTCTCGAGCCCGTCGAAGGCGCCACCGCAGATGAACAATACGTTGGTGGTATCGACCTGGATGAAATCCTGGTTCGGGTGCTTGCGCCCGCCTTGCGGCGGAATCGAAGCCACCGTGCCCTCGACGAGCTTGAGCAGGGCCTGCTGCACGCCTTCGCCCGAAACGTCACGGGTGATCGAAGGGTTGTCGGCCTTGCGCGAGATCTTGTCGATCTCATCGATGTAGATGATGCCCTGCTGCGCCTTGTCCACGTCGTAGTCGCACTTCTGCAGCAGCTTCTGGATGATGTTCTCGACGTCCTCACCGACATAGCCAGCTTCGGTCAGGGTCGTGGCGTCGGCCATCACGAAGGGCACGTCGAGCAGGCGGGCAAGTGTCTGCGCGAGCAGCGTCTTGCCCGAACCCGTCGGCCCGATCAGCAGGATGTTGCTCTTGGCCAGCTCGACGTCGTCCTGCTTGGCCTCGACATGGCGCAGGCGCTTGTAATGGTTGTATACCGCCACCGCGAGGTTGCGCTTCGCCTGCCCCTGCCCGATCACGTACTGATCGAGGATCTGGCAGATCTCGCGCGGAGTCGGCAGCGAGCCCTTGACGCCCTCGGGGTCGGACTTGCCAACGATCTCGTCGCGGATGATGTCGTTGCAGAGCTCGATGCACTCGTCGCAGATGAAGACCGAGGGGCCTGCGATGAGTTTGCGGACCTCGTGCTGGCTCTTGCCGCAGAACGAGCAGTACAACAGCTTCTCGCTGCCTGCCTTCTTGTCCGACATTGGGAAAATCTCCTGAATCAGGTGTCGTCGCGGCTGGTGAGGATCTTGTCGACCAAGCCGTACTCCACCGCGGCCGCGGCGGACATGAAGTTGTCGCGGTCGGTATCCTTCTCGATGCGCTCCATGCTCTGGCCGGTGTGCTTGGCCAGCATGCCGTTCAGGCGCTCGCGCAGGTAGAGGATCTCGCGCGCATGGATCTCGATGTCCGAGGCCTGGCCCTGGAAGCCGCCGAGCGGCTGGTGGATCATCACGCGCGAATTGGGCAGGCAGTAGCGCTTGCCCTTCTCGCCCGCCGCCAGCAGGAACGCACCCATGCTCGCCGCCTGACCGATGCACAATGTGCTGACGTTCGGCTTGATGAACTGCATCGTGTCGTAGATCGCCATGCCGGCGGTGACCGAACCGCCGGGCGAGTTGATATAGAAGTAGATGTCCTTGTCCGGATTCTCGGACTCGAGGAACAGCAACTGCGCAACGATCAGGTTGGCGGTGACGTCATTCACCGGGCCGACGAGGAACACCACCCGCTCCTTCAGAAGGCGCGAATAGATGTCGTAGGCGCGCTCGCCGCGACCACTCTGCTCGACCACCATCGGGACCAGGCCGAGACCGACCGGGTTCCAGTCGCTGCTGTGCTGGGGTGTTCCTTGCATCATTCGTCAGACCCTTTGCGACTTTAAGCCGCGTTGCCCATCAATTCGTCGAACGCCACTTCCTTGTCGGTGGCATCAGCCTTGCTGCTGACCCAGGCGACGACGTTGTCTTCGATGACCACCGCCTCGGCTTGAGCCAGACGCTCGGGTTGAGCGTAATACCAGCGCATGAGTTCCGCGGGATCCTCGTAGCTCTGCGCCATTTCCTCGACCAGCGCGCGCACCTGCTCGGGCTTGGCATGCAGTTCGTTGACCTTGACCAACTCGGCCATGATCAGGCCCAGCTTGACGCGGCGCTCGGCCTGCTCACCGAACCAGGACGGATCCACCGGGATGTCCTTGGTCTTGAGGCCGCGCATCTCGAGGTCGCGACGTGCGTTCTCAGCGAGTTGCTGCGCCTCGGCCTGCACCAGCGCCTTGGGCACTTCGATCGGCGTCACAGCGATCAGCGCTTCCATCACCTGCTCCTTGACGCGAGCCTGGATGCGGCGCTTGACCTCGCGCTCGAGATTGGCCTTGACCTCCTCGCGCAGCTTGGCAACCTCGCCATCGGCAACGCCAAGCGACTTGGCGAAGTCGGCATCGACCACCGGCAGCACGGCCTCTTCGACCGCCTTGACGGTCACTTCGAACTGAACCGCCTGGCCGGCCAGGTGCTGGGCATGGTAGTCGGCAGGGAAGCTCATGTCGAAGGTCTTGCTCTCGCCCGCCTTGAGACCGAGCACAGCGGTCTCGAAATCCTTGAGCATGGCGCCAGCACCGATTACGAACGGGAAGTCCTGGGCCTGACCACCCTCGAACACTTCGCCGTCCTTGCGACCGGTGAAGTCGATAAGAACGCGGTCACCGTCAGCGGCTGCACGATCGACCGCGCTGAAGGTGGTGCGCTGCTTGCGCAGCACATCGATCGTCTTGTCGACCTCGGCATCGCCGACGGCAAGCACCGGACGCTCGATCTTCTGGCCGGTCAGTTCGCCGATGGTGACTTCGGGGTACACCTCGAACACGGCGCTGAACTCGAGCGCGCCCTCGCCCTGCGCCTCCTTGGGCTCGATGCGCGGGTAGCCCGCCACACGCAGCCCTTGTTCGCGCACCTTGTCACCGAACGCCTTCTCGACCGCCGCACCGACGGCCTCACCGCGGGCCTGGCCGCCATGCGTCTGCGCCACGATCTTCATCGGCACCTTGCCCGGCCGGAACCCCGGCATCTTCACCGTGCGCGCCATGCGCTTGAGGCGTGCATCCACCTCCTTCTCGATGTCAGCCAGCGCGACGGTGATGTCGATACGGCGCTCCAGCGCGCTCGGGTTTTCCTGGTTCTGCTCCATTAAATCGATCCTGAGAAGTCAATAAGTGCCAATGAATGCGTCACGGCCGTCGCGCTTGCGCACCCGCAAAGTCTTGCGTTCGCAACGTCGCCAGCATGAACACGATGAACGAAGAGCGGAATTCTAGCACAGCCCCTGCGGCGCACCGGAGGCGTGATCGCGAGTGAGAAAAGCGACACACTTCCTGCGAAAAAAAGCCGCGCACAGACTGGAACTCACCCCCGCCGAACTGTTCTCATCTACTGACCCGGTCGGCATGTCCAATGCCCCGGCGAAGGCCGCGCAGACGGCCCCCTGCTGAACCATCCGAAATGGCGGCCGGACCTTGTATACGCGCCGCCCTGGCTCGCACAGGAGAGACGCCATGACCATCTTCAATGCCTACCAGGCGCGCTATGAGGCTGCACGCGAGGAAGAGATGTCCCTCCAGGACTACCTCGAACTCTGCCGCGCCGACCGCATGGCTTACGCGACCGCTGCCGAGCGCATGCTCACGGCCATCGGCGAACCCGAGCTTGTCGATACGCGGCTCGACCCCCGCCTGTCGCGCATATTTTCCAACAAGATCATCAAGCTCTACCCCGCCTTCCGCGATTTCTACGGCATGGAAGAGGTCATCGAGAACATCGTGTCCTACTTCCGCCACGCCGCCCAGGGCCTGGAGGAGAAGAAGCAGATCCTCTACCTGCTCGGCCCTGTTGGCGGCGGAAAATCCTCACTCGCCGAGAAGCTCAAGAGCCTGATCGAAAAGGTGCCCTTCTATGCCATCAAGGGCTCGCCGGTCAATGAGTCGCCACTCGGGCTGTTCAACGCCGCCGAGGACGCGCACATCCTCGAGGGCGACTTCGGCATCCCGCGCCGCTACCTCAATACCATCATGAGCCCGTGGGCCGTCAAGCGCCTGCACGAGTTCAACGGCGACATCACCCGCTTCCGCGTGGTCAAGCTCACCCCCTCGGTACTGCGCCAGACCGCCGTCGCCAAGACCGAGCCGGGCGACGAGAACAACCAGGACATCTCATCGCTTGTCGGCAAGATCGACATCCGCAAGCTCGAGCAGTACTCGCAGGACGACCCGGATGCCTACAGCTACTCGGGCGGCCTGTGCCTGGCCAACCGCGGACTGCTCGAGTTCGTGGAGATGTTCAAGGCGCCGATCAAGGTACTGCACCCACTGCTTACCGCCACCCAGGAAGGCAACTACAAGGGCACCGAAGGATTCGGCGCGATCCCGTTCGACGGCATCGTAATGGCCCACTCGAACGAATCCGAGTGGGTGGCATTCAAGAACAACAAGAACAACGAAGCCTTCCTCGACCGCATCTACACCGTCAAGGTGCCCTACAGCCTGCGGGTGTCGGACGAGATGCGCATCTACGAGAAGTTGCTGGCGCACAGTTCGTTGTCCGAAGCGCCGTGCGCGCCCGACACCCTGAAGATGATGGCCCAGTTCGCCGTGCTGTCGCGCCTCAAGGAACCCGAGAACTCGAGCATCTTCTCCAAGATGCGCGTCTATGATGGCGAGAACCTCAAGGACACCGACCCCAAGGCAAAGAGCTACCAGGAGTACCGCGACTATGCGGGCGTCGACGAGGGCATGACCGGGCTGTCCACCCGCTTTGCCTTCAAGGCGCTGTCGAAGATCTTCAACTTCGACCACCGCGAGGTCGCCGCCAATCCGGTGCACCTGATGTACGTGCTCGAACAGCAGATCGAGGCCGAGCAGTTTCCTGCCGAGACCGAGGCGCGCTATCTCGGCTACATCAAGGAATACCTCGCGCCGCGCTACGCCGAGTTCATCGGCAAGGAGATCCAGACAGCCTACCTCGAGAGCTACTCCGAATACGGCCAGAACATCTTCGATCGCTATGTGATCTACGCGGACTTCTGGATTCAGGATCAGGAGTTCCGCGACCCCAACACCGGCGAGATCCTCGACCGCGCCGCGCTCAACGAGGAGCTGGAGAAGATCGAGAAGCCGGCCGGCATCAGCAATCCGAAGGACTTCCGCAACGAGGTGGTGAACTTCGTGCTGCGCGCCCGCGCCAAGCACGACGGCCGCAACCCGAGCTGGACTTCCTACGAGAAGCTGCGCGCAGTGATCGAGAAAAAGATGTTCTCCAACACCGAGGACCTGCTGCCCGTGATCAGCTTCAATGCCAAGGCCAGCGCCGACGAGCAGAAGAAGCACCAGGACTTTGTCGACCGCATGATCGACAAGGGTTACACCGAGAAGCAGGTGCGCTTGCTGTGCGAATGGTACCTGCGCGTTCGCAAGTCATCCTGACGTTGCCGGCCGGGCGGAGCGGGGCTTGACGCCCCGCCCGCCTCTTGCGTGATACGGGGAGGAGACATGGTCCGCATCATCGATCGACGCTTCGACAGCAAGAACAAGAGCGCGGTCAACCGCCAGCGCTTCATGCGCCGTTTCAAGCAACAGATTCGCAAGGCGGTGAGCGGAGCCATCCAGGGGCGCTCCATCCGCGATCTCGACAACGGCGAAGAGGTCTCGATCCCCGCACGCGACCTGGCCGAGCCGTCCCTTCATCACGGCCGTGGCGGTGTCTGGGAGCAGATCTTCCCGGGCAATGACCAGTTCAGCAGCGGCGACCGCATCAACAGGCCGCTCGGTGGGGGCGGAGACGGCTCGGGCAAGGGCAAGGCCAGCAACGAGGGCGAACATGAGGACGACTTCGTGTTCCAGCTCTCGCGCGAGGAGTTCCTCGAACTCTTCTTCGAGGACCTCGAGTTGCCACGCCTGATCCGCACGCAGCTTGCCAAGGTCACCGACTACAAGACACAGCGCGCCGGCTTCAAGTCCGACGGCGTGCCTGCCAACATCAACATCATCCGCTCGATGCGCGGCGCGCTTGGCCGCAGGCTTGCGCTCGGCTCGCCCTACGCCGCACGCATTCGCCAGCTTCAGGAGGCCCTTGACGATGCACTGGCCCGCCAGGAGGCAGATGAGGACAGCGACGAAGACACGCTGCGCGCCCTGCGCGAGGAACTCGCCGCGCTACGCGCCAAGGTCGAACGCATCCCCTTCATCGACAGCTTCGACCTGCGCTACAACAACCGCATCAAGGTGCCACGCCCCACCACCCAGGCGGTGATGTTCTGCGTGATGGACGTGTCGGGCTCCATGGACGAGGAGCGCAAGTCCATAGGCAAGCGCTTCTTCATGCTGCTCTACCTGTTCCTTACCCGGACCTACGAGCACATCGAAGTCGTCTTCATCCGCCACCACACCGTCGCCAAGGAAGTCGACGAGGACGAGTTCTTCCACTCCCGCGAGTCCGGCGGCACGGTGGTATCGAGTGCACTGGTGATGATGCGCGACATCGTGCGCGAGCGGTATGCCAACGGGCAGTGGAACATCTACGGTGCGCAAGCCTCGGACGGTGACAACTGGGACAACGACTCTCCAGTGTGCGGCCGGCTGCTGGCAAATGAGATCCTGCCCTGGTGCCAGTACTTTGCCTACGTCGAAATCACCGCTGGCGAGCCGCAGAACCTGTGGCGCGAGTATGCCCGCCTCGGTGCCGAGCACGACAACTTCGCCATGCAGCGCATCGAGTCGCCGGCTGACATCTACCCGGTGTTTCGCGAACTGTTCAAGAAGACGATCGCATGACCACCATGACCTCCAGAGCGAAAGCGCCCGCACGCAAGCCCCCCCTGCCCTCAGGCTCCGAATGGACCGCGGAAGCAATCGAGCGCTACAACGCGGAGATCGCGCGCGTGGCGGCCGCCTACCGGCTCGATCTGTACCCGGTGCAGATCGAGATCATAACCGCCGAACAGATGATGGATGCCTACGCCTCGGTGGGCATGCCGGTCAACTACCACCACTGGTCCTTCGGCAAGCACTTCCTCTCCACCGAGAAGGGCTACAAGCGCGGCCAGATGGGTCTGGCCTACGAGATCGTCATCAACTCCAACCCCTGCATCGCCTACCTGATGGAGGAGAACACGCTGACGATGCAGGGCCTGGTGATCGCCCACGCGGCCTACGGCCACAACAGTTTCTTCAAGGGCAACTACCTGTTCCGCACATGGACCAACGCCGACGCGATCATCGACTACCTGGTGTTTGCACGGAACTACATCAGCGAATGCGAGCAGCGCCATGGCGAAGAGGAAGTGGAACTGCTGCTGGACTCCTGCCATGCGTTGATGAACCTCGGCGTGGACCGATACAAGCGCCCGCCCAAGCTGTCGCTGGCCAAGGAAAAGCTGCGCCAGCAGGAGCGCGAGGAATACCTCCAGGGACAGGTCAATGACCTCTGGCGCACGCTGCCTGCCCATGACACCCGCAGCGGCCCGCGCGAAGCACCCCGCTTCCCGCCCGAGCCGGAGGAGAACCTGCTCTACTTCATCGAGAAGAACGCACCGCTGCTCGAACCCTGGCAGCGCGAGGTCGTACGCATCGTGCGCAAGATCGCGCAGTACTTCTTCCCGCAGCGCCAGACCCAGGTCATGAACGAGGGCTGGGCCACATTCTGGCATTACACCCTGCTCAACCACCTCTACGACGAAGGCCTGCTGGCCGACAGCTTCATGCTGGAATTCCTGCAGTCGCACACCAACGTCGTGTACCAGCCGCCCTACAACAGTCGCTGGTTCAACGGCATCAACCCGTATGCGCTCGGCTTTGCGATGTGGCAGGACATCCGCCGCATGTGCGAGCACCCCGACGACGAGGACAGGCGCTGGTTCCCCGAAATCGCGGGCAGCGACTGGCTGGACACCTTCGACTTTGCGATGCGCAACTTCAAGGACGAGAGCTTCATCGCCCAGTACCTGTCGCCGAAGGTGATGCGCGATTTCCGCATGTTCGCGGTGCTCGACGACGACCGCCAGGACAAGCTGGAAGTCTCGGCCATCCATGACGACAGCGGCTTCCGCCGTGTGCGCGAGATCCTCTCCGACCAG
>Ga0209200_1003383_pt1 | contig 13727 bp, 7 predicted proteins | sample AD_UKC033_MetaG_FD_184406 | JGI IMG/M metagenome (GOLD analysis project Ga0209200, IMG submission 184406) | Active sludge microbial communities of municipal wastewater-treating anaerobic digesters from USA - AD_UKC033_MetaG (SPAdes) (version 2) | ecosystem: Engineered > Bioreactor > Anaerobic >...
GTATCGCCGGGGCCCAGTCGATGCTCCACCTGCGGGCGCTCTATCTGAATGGCGATTGGGACGCGTTTCAGTGCTATCGCATCAAGACCGCCACGCGGCAATTGTATCCCTATCGTCCCTTTGTACATCGTCTACACAGGAAAACAGGGTAGCGGGCGGCAAGTTACGCCCTTGCGAAATAGTAGTTGACAAATCCACTGCTCTGGGTTTATGCTAAGGATGTTCGTCCTGCTGGCAGTGGATTGAGGGGTGATCCGTTGTCGTGGATATCCTGCCCGTGGTAGGAAGCGGTTGCGGCGCAGGGTCGCATTCCAGAGCAGGCTCCGATCCGGGAGGACTGACACACCGTTTTTCTCCTCCCCGGCCCGTTCATCTGAAGCACAGTGCGGTCGGCAAACGGATTCATCGCCCCCACAGGGGCGTCTTTCACAGTGCGGGTTCCTGACTTGTAGACTCCGGGATTCTTCGTGGAGGATGGAGAAATGAGGCCTCGGACGAATCGGACGGTGTTGTTGCTGGCGTGGATGAGCGTCCTTCTTGTGGTGAGCCCGGGGGCCTTCGCCGGACCGACCTTGCCTTCGCTGAGTGGATCGGTTGCCACCTTCACAGGCGACCAGTCTCACGGAATTGCCAGCGGTGTCGATGTATCCACGCCGCCCTACACGACGTTCACAATCTATGGCCTGACGACCGACATTGTGCCCGCGGCATATACCCCTGGCGTGAAGCTGTTCAGTCAATCCGCCAAGGGCTCCACCGGCGGGGATGGCGACATCTTCAGTTCGGCCGGAAACGGCGGGGCGGGGGAGGCCGGCCGGGACTTGACTGTCAACTACCACGGCGGCACTCAAGCGATCCGGACATCCGGCCTGTTCGCCTACGGCATTGGCGTCCTGACCTACGCCGGAGACGGCGGCAACGGCGGCGACGACTGGGGTGTTGTGGGCTACGGCGCGAACGGCGGCCGGGGCGGCACGGGCGGCCTGGCGATGGTCTGCAGCGACGCCGCATGGCCCGCCGGCGCGGGCAGTGTCATCCTCTACAGCCCGAGCACCATCGAAACCACCGGCTGGTTCGCCCCAGGGATCTACGCACTGAGCAAAGGCGGTGACGGCGGTTCCGGCGGCGACGGCGACGGGGTATACGGGGAAGGCGGAAATGGCGGCAAAGGGGGCAGCGGAGGACCGGTCTCGATCCTCAATAATAGTCGGATCACCACCACGGGTTTTGCGTCCGATGGGATCTCTGCGAACAGCCTGGGAGCTAACGGCGGTTCCGCCGGGGATGGGGACGGGGTGGTCGGAGCAGGTGGTTCCGCGGTTGGCGGGGGTTCCGGCGGCGGCGTCAACGTGACCGATTTCGGCTATATACACACCACCGGCAGCTTCTCCCGCGGCATCTTTGCTCAGAGTGTCGGCGGCTTCGCCGGCAGTTCCGGTGGCGGAGGCGGCATCTTTGGCTGGGGTGGCAGCGGGGACAGCGCCGGCGACGGCGGCTACGTGTATGTCCAGGTCTCCTGGTACGGCGGCTTCATCCACACGGAAGGCGTCGGGTCCCATGGCGTCCTTGCCCAGAGTGTTGGCGGCGGCGGCGGCAGCGTCGGAACCGCCGCCGGACTGGTGTCTCTGGGCGGAAGCGGTTCTTCCGGCGGCAATGGCGGGGAGGTCTATGTCTCGAACGGGGGGTGGGTGCGAACCCAGGGCGATGTCTCTCACGGGATTCTCGCGCAGAGTGTCGGCGGCGGTGGCGGTTCGAGCGGCGACTCCGGTGGGCTGGTCAGCATCGGGGGCAGCGCAAACAGCAGCGGTGACGGGGGCACCGTCACCGTGAACAACAATGAAGGCGTTGTCATCACAAGCGGCAATGGCTCGCACAGCATTCTCGCCCAGAGCATTGGTGGCGGCGGGGGCAGCGCAGGCGATTCGTACAGCCTGGTGGCCATCGGCGGCGCAGGGGCCGCCGGAGGTCACGGCGGCACGGTCAGCGTCAATAATGGCAGCCGCGCCTCGCTCAGCACCTCCGGCAGTGGTTCTCGGGGGATCATGGCGCAGAGCATCGGTGGCGGCGGCGGTTCCGGCGGGAGCTCGTACGGGCTCGTCGCCGTCGGCGGCAGCGGCTCCGGCGTCAGCAATGGGGGCGCCGTGACGATTGGCAACAGCGGCTCCATAACCACCTACGGCGGCGACTCGGACGCCATCTTCGCGCAGAGCATCGGCGGTGGCGGGGGCAATTGCAGCTACGCAGCGGGCGGTCTGGTCTTCGGCGGCAGCGGCTCGGGCGGCGGCGATGGGGGGACTGTCGCCATCCAGAACGGCGGCACCCTCTATACGCGTGGCGCCAACGCCGCAGGGATCAGCGCCCAGAGCATCGGCGGCGGCGGCGGTTCCGGCGGGGGGATGGGGGCGCTGATCACCCAAGGCGGTTCCGGCGGCGGCAGCGGCAACGGCGGCACGGTCAGCATCGGCAACACCGGAGGAATCTGGACCAAAGGGAACTTCTCGAACGCTATCTTCGCCCAGAGCCTCGGCGGCGCGGGCGGGCGAGGCAACGTCTCGGATGCCGTCCTGTTCTCCCTCGGCGGTGGTGGCGGCGGCGGCGGCAGCGGCGCAGCGGTCACGGTCGCCAACAGCGGCAACCTGGAGACTTCCGGCTACGATTCCAGTGCCGTATTGGCCCAGAGCATCGGCGGCGGGGGCGGCGCAGGCGGCAGCGCCAACTCGTACAACATTATCGAGACTTTCAGCCTGGGCGGCGCCAGCGCAGGCGGCGGCACCGGCGGCCAAGTCCACGTCAGCAGCCAGGACGGCTCGATCCTCACGAGAGGCGACCTCTCCCACGGAATGCACGCTCAGAGCATTGGCGGCGGCGGCGGCACCGGCGGCGGCGTCGCCAACTTCACCCTCGGATTGGAGATATCGCAAGACTGGGGGTTCGGTGGACGCGGCGGCTCCGGCGGCACCGGCGGCGCTGTCGAGGTCAGCAGCGACAGCCAGATCACGACTCTCGGGAAACACGCTCACGGCCTCTTCGCTCAGAGCGTGGGTGGCGGCGGCGGCTCCGGCGGCAACGTCGCCAGTTGGAACGTGACGATCGGCGGCATTGTCGAGGATTTTCCCAGCGTACACGGCGGAGTGACCATGGGCGGCGCCGCCGGCGCTGGCGGGAGCAGCGGCGCGGTCAGTGTCAGCAGCGCGGGTGACATCAGCACGTCGGGATTCCGTTCCTATGGCATCCTGGCCCAGAGCGTGGGCGGCGGCGGCGGCGACGGCGGCAATAGCATGACCGGCGCCATTGCCTTCTCGAGTTATGACGTCACCATGGCGTTCGGCGGCGTCGGCGGCGACGGCGGCAGTGGAAACACCGTATCGGTGGACAGCAGCGGTCGCACCGCGACGACCGGCGATTTCGCCTACGGCATCCTGGCCCAGAGCGTGGGCGGGGGCGGTGGTTCCGGCGGGAGCAGCACGACGCTGCAGATCAGCGCAAGCGTGTTCGATCCCGGGGATATTGTGGGCGCCCTGCCATCGAGCACCAGTGTATCCGTCGGGGGCAGAGCCGGCGGGGGTGGCTCCGGCGGGTTTGTGAGCATCAGCAATGCAGGCGATGTTTCGACGACCGGTGATTTTGCCTACGGCATCCTGGCCCAAAGCGTTGGCGGCGGCGGCGGTTCCGGCGGCAACGCCACCACGATCGAGGCAGACCTGCTCGGTGATCCGATCGACCTCCTCGCCTATGCCGGTTCCGTGATGACGCAGTCCAACGTCGCGCTGGGCGGTTCCGGCGGCGCCGGTGGCAGCGGTGGGACCGTCCTCGTGCAGAACGAAGGCGGCATCGCGACAAAGGGCCACTTCGCCAACGGTATTCTGGCCCAGAGCGTCGGTGGCGGCGGCGGAACGAGCGGTTCGATCCTCCGCGACGAGTACAGTTTGCTCGGACTGACCCAGTCCTCCGCACGTCTGCAGGGCCGCTCCTCCGGTGCGGGCGATGGTCGCGATGTGACTGTGGAAAACGCAGCCGATATCACCACCGAAGGGGTCTTCTCGCACGGGATTCTCGCCCAGAGCATCGGCGGCGGTGGTGGCTACGCCGGGATCACCGAGGAACTGGGTATCGGCTCGCTGGCGTTGGGCTCTGGCAGCCAAGGTGTGTTCATGGAGGACACGGGTTTCGGCGTAGGTTTTGCCGGCAGCACGGGCGGCAGCGGCTCGGCCGGCGCGGTCAACGTCACCCATACCGGCAGCATCACGACGTTCGGGGATACGTCCCACGGTATCCTCGCGCAGAGCGCGGCAGGACGTAACGGCACGGCCGGTCCGGTCACGGTTACGCTGGCCAGTGACATCACGACCTACGGCGCAAATTCGGACGGCATCCATGCCCAAAGCGTCGGCGGCTACGGCAGCGGCAGTATTTCGATCACCAATGGCGGAACGGTCCAAGGCGGATCGGGCGCCGGCGCGGGAGTGAACCTCGACGGCGGGGCCGACAACACCCTCGCCAACGCCGGCAGCATCTCCTCCCTCAGCGGCACCGCGATCCTTGGCAGCATCGGCAACGACATCGTCACCAACAATGGCCTCGTGACCGGCTCGGTTCTTCTCGGCGCCGGCGCGAACGCCTTCGACAACCATGCCGGCGCGAGATTCGACTCGGGCGCTCGGATTGAACTGGGTGCGGGCAATGCCCTGACCAACGCCGGAGTCCTCTCGCCCGGCGGACTCGGAGCCATTGTCGACACGACCCTGATCGGCGACCTCGTCCTGTCGTCCTCCAGCGTTCTGGAGATCGAGATCGGCGGCCTGACGCCTGGGTCTTTCGATTCTCTGAGCGTCACGGGCGACGTCTTGGCCGGCTTGGCGGGCAGTATGATGGCCGGTCCACTGGGCGAGGTGGGCCTCCTGGATCTTGCCCCCGCGATGGGCAGCGTCAACTTCTCCTTCCTGTCGGGTTTCGACGTTGCCTCGGAGCTTGGCCTGGGAGAGAGTGCGGCCTTCGAGTTCCTCACTGCCGGTTCGGAAGTGGACTGGACCGCGATGGCTTTCACCTTCTCGGGCGGCCCCTCGGACTTCCAGTACAGCGTGTTCTGGCAAGACGGCGGACTGCTTCTTCAGGTGATCCACGGGACCGCCGCGATTCCCGCGCCGGGCGCTCTGCTGCTCACAGGCATCGGCCTCGGCATTCTCGGTTGGAGACGTATGAAGACGAGCCCTTGAGCTGATGGGCTGTGCGGCGCTCGGTGCTCTCATCGTACTACGCCGTCTATCCCGAAGTGGTAGGCAAACGTCGCGGACACCGTCTGGAACTCCGCCTTCAGGCGGCTCAGGACCGCGTAAACGCGGAACTCCGAACAGGCCATACGCCGATACGCTGCCCACCGAACTAACGTGGACGGCGTAGTAGGGTGCGTACCACGCACCATTCAGCTACCTCGTGCGGGCGACGGCGAATGCCGCTCTCTCTCCTTCCCTGATTTGGACGGGGCTCGCGAAGACGCAGGAGCCGTAGTCCGTCAGATCGAACTTCGAGAGCGTCAGGTCCCCATGCAGAACCGACAAGTCCACCTTCGCGCGCTTGCCGGAACGTTTGATCGTGCAGGTGCCCCAAGCGTAACCGTTGGACCAGAATCGCTCGCCCGGCTCGGGGGCGAGCGTCATCGACTTGTCGACGCCGGAGTAGTGGAAGCCGGTGAGCGCCAGGACCGCCGCCCAACTGGCCATCGCGCGGGCGTAGTGGTGCCCGCACTCGGCCTCATTGAAGGGACTGCGCTTTCGCCCGTCGTATCGGTCGCGGATGTTCGCGATGCACTTGAGTCCTTCCTTCGTCTGGCCTTCGTACAGCATCCCGACCGCGGCGGCGTACTCGAAGCCGGTCATGACCTCGGTGAAGTAGGGGAACGGATTTGCCGGCCGGTCCTTCGGGTAGCTCGCCATCAGCAGGATGGACTCGTCGCCCAGCGCGAAGCTCCTCATGCAGTTGAAGTGGCCGTAGATGCTGTCCCTGTAGTTGTACTTCATGATGCTGGCGAGCGTGGTGCGGACGTGCTCGGGGTCCACGAGATAGCCCAGGCCGCAGACGTGGGCGGTGTACTGGCCGACGAGCTGGTCCACCAGGCAGCCGGCGCCGAGCTGATAGTCCGGCTTGGCGATGTCCCTGGCGCCCATCCCGACCAGCAGCGGCGAGGCGATCTGCGATTCGTCCGTCGGTGGGCGGATCTGATGCTCGTAGTACTCGCCGTTGAACAGGCTGGCGTCGATCCATTTGCTGCCCCGTTCGAAGAGATCGTGACAGGTCGCGGCGAATTCGTTGTCCCCGAGGTAGCGGGCCATTTCCTCGGCCGCTCGCAGCGCGCCGAGGTACCAGATGCCCATCTGGGGATTCGGGCCGTAGTATTCCACGTCCATCGTGTTGTGTTGGCAGCCTTCCATGACGCCGTCCTTGTCCGCGTCCCAGCCGCCGGGAATCCAGCAGAACTCGACCGCCTTTTTCACGTGCAGCCAGAGCGTTCGGAGCTTCTCGTTGTCGCCCGAGAGCTGCCAGTCGCGGTACATCTTCATGATACAGCCCATCTGTCCGTCGGCGGCGGCCTTGCCGAACTCCTTCGCCCGCTCCAGCGGCAGGTGTACGCGGAAGCTCATCATGCCCTCGTCGTTCGTCGCCTGGGCGAACTCGACCTCGCGCATCCTCATCGCCAGGCTGCCGAAGAGCAGTGCGGTCGCGTGCTCGTAGTTCCAGACGTGCGTGCAGGAGCCGTGGCAGCAGCCGCTGTGATTACCGCAGCCCTCGAAGCCGTAGAATCGCCCGTCCTCGGTGCGGAAACAGGTCTGCGTCCGCAGCGTGCTGAGATTGAACAGTGCGGCCTCCTTGACCGCTTCCGGCAGATCGCTGTCGCAGAACGCGCGGACGAACCGCAACGTCCTGTCCTCCAATTCGCCCACGCGCGGTGCGACCTTCTCCGCGACGTCCCAGGCGTCCTTGTATTGCGTCGTGTAGTAGTTGCCGATCCGGTCCTGCTCGTTGTTCTTGGGCGTCCAGGTGATGCGGTTGGGGAAGTGCCACGTGAGCAGAAAGACCACCGGCACCGCCTGTTTCGGCGCCAGTTCGATGCTCACCGCCAGCGACGCCATCGGCGTATCCTCTTTGCCGGCCTGTCGCTCGTCGAGCCTGCCGTCGGCGCTGAAGTCGTCCCAGAAGTCCAGGCTCACGCTGCCCCAGCCGCCGGAAGCCCACGTCGCTCGGTGGGTGACCTCGCCCTGCGTCGGGGTCGTCAACGCCATCGTTCCCCAGTGCGGCGCCCGGGGCGCGACCCCTTCGGAGTCCATGAAGATGCCGCGAACGCGCTGGCCCTCGCGGTACTGATTGCGATTCGCCTTGCCGCCGGCGGCGACGAGATCCCCCTGGTGGTCCTTCGTCTGGCCGGAGGCGTCGTTGCCGATGAAGTTCGGGATATTCCCGCAGACGGAGACCTGGAGGGTCTGGTTGGTCTTGTTACGGACCACGTATCGGAGGATCGCCACCGGGACGCCGCTCGTGTCGGCGTCCGCAGGCACCAGCGGATTGAACGCCTGCAAGGTCACGTCCACGTTCATGTCCGGATCGGCCAGCAGGACCTGCCCGAGCGGATACGCCGCAGTGAAGCGGCACTGGCGGAATCGCGGCAGGCCGTGGTTGACCGCGTTGCTCCCGCTGGCGTCCTCGTACTGGGAGAAGTCGATGGGACCCTCCAGTCCGCGTGTCTGTGTCTGTCCCTTGGAATCCTTCACGAAGATCGCGAAGAACGGGCCCGTCGATCCCCTCGTCGGGGTGAATCCCTTGGCTGGGCGGTTCATGATCTCCCAGTCGCGCAGGTCGCCCCGTCCGCCCAGGGACACGGTCCCGGTCCCGATCCCGCCGAGCGGCAGGGCGATCTTCGCCAGGTGCTGCTCGTCGTACGCCTTCAGCACGGGCCAGTCCGTGGAGGTCTTCAGTTGGACGGACGATTGTTCGACGACTGCTTCGCTGCCGGAGTTGCCCCTTGCCGTGCAGGAAATGCCCAGTCCGATACAGAACACCGTGAATGACAAGATCGCCTGTCTCACATCGACCTCCTATGAGTATCATGACTCGTTTGAGTTCTGCAAATGTAACCGGTCCTACTGCAACCGGGCACGCGTTCAACATACTGCATCATGCCCGGCCTGTGAACACTCAAGCCGCCCTCGGGCTTGATTTTCCCAAGCTGCCATGAGAGAATTGCTATCGCGAATTGATGAGAACTGGCAATGGGATAGTGGAATTAGGGGAAGACCGTCATGGAAATGTCGCTTCGACTGACGAGGGTGTGGTGGACAGGGTTCAAGGTACTCTGCCACTGGTGTGTGTTTGGAATTGTCGCGTGGATGCTCTGGCTTCCTCTCGCTGGTCTGGCGTACCTTGTTGGCCAGTATGTGGATCGTAAACTCGCCCTCGTACTCACGATGCTACTGGCTCCAATTCCGTTCTACTTCGCGGCGAAGTACCTACGATCGTTGGATGGCGGAGATTGGGATGTGTCCCAGGACACAGGCAATCCGCTGAGAACGAAGATCATTGTCAGCACGGCGGTCGCATTGCTTTGTGGATATTTGCTCAGCCCACCTGATCTCATCACGGAGATCACCGCCGGTGTCCCGATGGCGTTTCTTTGCGGCATTTCTCTGTTGATCCTGTCGCGTTTTCGCTTCATGAAATCGGCGTCTCCCTCCGTACAGACGCTAGTTTGCGCTTTGACCTGCGCGGTTGCGGTGCTATTGACTGTGTGCTTGCTGTTTGGACTGAAGTCCTTCAGCGTGTAGCACGGCGCCTGATCTCTCCTCCGTCTTCGCATGTCGTTGGATACCGCGAAACGCTCTATTGAAGCCGGCAGTTGTGTGCCGCCAGCCGATGCACGCGCGTTCAACACACCGCGACGAGAACCATCCGACAACTGTGAACTGCGTCCACCACGCCCAAAGAACGTTCCACCACAGAGGGCGCCAAGGGCACAGAGCAAAGAGAGATGCAGATCCACGTGAAGTTTCGCCCGGTATGCCGTCCGGCGCTTCACGAGTGTTCCCTTGTCTTTCCCCTGGCTCGACCCTACAGTGCGACTCCAGGTTCTTGGACTACGGCGCCCGACAGAACCCCTTGTGGATGTTCGGGTGCATCCTGAAGGCAGAAACGTCTGATTGCATTTGTGTGAACGGGAGGAACCGTGAGGCCACAGGACGACAAAGCATACTGGGACAAGATGTCCTCGCATTATGACGAACATACCCAACGATCCGCCGCGATGTATGACGATCTGATCCGGCGGATCAAACTGGAGGTTTCCCCCAAGGCCATAGTCCTGGATATAGGCACAGGGACCGGTGAGATTCCTCTCCGGATCTCCAGCGACGTGTCTCGCATCGAGGCCGTCGACTGCTCCGCGGAGATGATCCGCAGAGCCCAAGACAAGGCGATCCAGCGAGGGGCCAAGAACGTGACGTTTCGAGTGCAGGACTCCACCCTCCTGCCATATGGTTCGTGCGAGTTTGATGTGGTCATTCTGGCCAATCTGCTCCACGTTGTCCCGATGCCGGAACGGGTCCTTGCGGAGGCCTTTCGGGTACTCCGACAGGACGGGAAGCTGATCGCTCCGACCTTTGTACACGGGGAATCCCCGAAGACCCGGTTGATCTCATGGATTCTCAGACGCAAGGGCCATCCGATCCATACCCGCTTTGACTCCAGCACTCTGAAGGCCTTCGTGGAAGGTCATGGATTTGTCGTCACTCAGCAGGTCCTGCTGAAGAACATCATGCCTGTCTCGTTCGTTGCGGCAAGAAGAGCGCCTCAGCCCGGCGGCAGTGCGGTGGATTGATGTGAGAAGAGGGGAAGTCATGGAGGCGTGTCTTGGCGAGAGGGCATCTTCCGGAGTTGGCTTGTGTGCGCAAATGCAGAGGGGCTGCACGATAGTCGCACAGCCCCTCTGTGAAGGATTCAGTCGAAGGAACTACAGGCTTCTGCGCCGTCGAATCCAGCCGACGAGGGCAGTGCCGAGCGAGCCGAGCAGAATCGCGCCCGGGGCGGGAACCGCCGCGGTGGTGGCGGCCAGATCGCTGACCAGCAGGGCGCTCGGATTGCCGCTGGCGCCGGCGAAGTTGTACACGTGGAACTCCAGGGTGTTTGTGTCCGGCCGGAAGCCGGAACTGATGAGGAAGCTCTCCAGGGTCTTGTACTCGTGCGTATCGGTGATCGTGTCGCCCTTGGAGATGCCGGTGTAGACGCCGTTGAGCCAGATCTCGCCGGAGTTGTCAACACTCCACAGGCCGGTGAGCGTGACCGCGGACGGATCGACGTCGCTGATGGTGAACGTCAGCTCGTAGGTGTACCAGCCCTGCGGGTCCGTGACGCTCGACGCGGTCGGCCCGATCCAGAGCGAGCCCGTCGGGGCGGCGGTCCAGGCCGCGTGGGTCGTGACGCCGATGGCGGTGGAAGAGCCGCTCGGCACGGAGGTCAGCGTGTAGTGCGGATCGGCGATGCCGACGCCGGCGGTACCGGTGTCGTACAGGCCGGAAACACCCGCGAAGGCCGAGGAACTGACACATGCACAGACGATGGCGACAAGGATCGACTTCTTCATCACGTAACCCCCCTCGATAGTTCTGGTTTCTTCTGCCCCCCAAGGCAGATGCTTGCTACAACAGTCACTATTGTATCACAGTGACATAGGCCCGGGCAAACGCCGACGCCGGGGGATGGCGGGATTGCACGTGCGGAAGGCCCCCGCACGCTCGATCTTGTGACATTACGGGAACCTGGTGTCCAGCGGGCCGGAAGTTTTTTCGATGATCCCACGGCGAGTGCGGCGGGGGCGCCGATTCGCTCCCCCTCGCCACCTTGCGTCGGCGTCGGAGGGTGCTATAATACCGCCTGTTGCAGGAGGATATGCCATGAGAGCCTTATCGTGGAGCCTGTGGACGCTCAGTCTGTTGGCGGCAATCGCGGCGGCCATCCCCACTGCCGGTGGCCAGACCGAGATCGTCCCCGACGCCGTCGAGGCGGACCCGTACGACGAAAAGTCACTCGACGCCGATCCGACGATCCGCCGGCCGGTGACGGTCTGGTCCGAGAGCAACGCGCCCGCGACGCCGAAGCTCGAGGACCTGTCGCTTCGGGACAGCGTCTCGCAGTATGGCATCACCTGGACGTTCGAGCGGCCCGCTCGCGTCGGGCAGTTCGTCAATGGCGACTGGTACGTCGTGGCGCCCGCGACGATCGTGAAGATCGATCCGGCCCCGCTCTACGGCGGCGAGATCCCGAAACGCCAGTTGGACAATAGGGACAAGGAGCGTCCGGAAGACCAGCGGGTCCGCAACGGCTTCATGCTCAATCCGCCCGCTCAGATGAAGGTGGCCTACGACAGCGGCGTTCGCAACTGGTTCGACCGGTCGCTGATTCAGCGACTGCCCGTGGCGATGAAGCCGGGCGATTCGCTCGTCTCCACGATCAGCATGCCCAAGGGCCTGGTCCTGGCCGCCCAGTTGCGGAACAAGATCGAGCGGGGCGAAGGGGACAGCAGTCCGATCCGCACCGCCGGGGTGCTGACCTGCGTGGAGGGGCCCCAGCCGCCGGACGCCTTCCGCCCGGCCTTCTGCGACCGCACGCAGCGGATCTACCTGGCCCGCGATCTCAAACGGGGCTTGCTGCCCACCGCCGCCGCGACGAAGAGCATCCCGCGAATCGACCGGTACGTCCGCTTCACCCAGCGGCCCTGGGTGGGGACGTGCTTCTTCGGTTTCGAGGAGCCGGTCGAGAACATGCCGCAATATGGACTCGAGTACGGGCGGGTGGCGGGCATCAGTGCCTTGCTCCTGTGCACGGACCTGAAGCCCGAGCGGAAAGAGCCGCTCCTCGTGAACTTCGTCCAAATCGGGATCGACCTGGGCGGCATGATCCGCTCCGGCCATCCCGGCTGGACCGGCTGGGGCGGCCATGGCAGCGGACGCAAGCTCCCCATCGTCTTCGCGGGACTCCTGCTCGGCGACGACGAGCTGGCGGGCATCGGCGGTTCTTATCCGAAGGTCAGCTTTGGCGAGGACGAGCAGACCGCCTACGGCGACTGCTGGACCGGCGCGAAGGTCGTCTTCGCGGGCCACTCGGGGATCGACGCCGCCACAGGCGAGGGCCGCTCGCGCGGGAATATGTGGGGACCCTACGAGCACACGCCGCCCTCGCAGTGGGCCAACGGCGCCAAGACCAGTGAGAGCTACCGTCGCTGCTGTACAAGCGTCGGATGGGTCGCGCAGGCTCTGGCCCTCCGCCTGATGCACGCGGAGCGGCAGTGGGACCACGATGCGTTCTTTGACTACGTGGACCGCTGGATGTCCGAGGACGACGCCGGATTCGTGAAGGCCATCAAGGAAGCCACCGGCCAGGACCACGACAAGGAATGGGCGCGCCAAGGCCAGGCCTGGGACGCCTTCGTCAACGAAATGTGGGCGAAGCATCGCCCGGCGCTCGCCGCTCCGACCGACGGCTGGAAGCAGGCGCACGACGACGCCTACTACCGCACCGCGATCCAGTCGGTCAAGTGACCTCCACGAAGTTGCTCACCACAGAGACACCGAGCCCACAGAGACAAGAGGGCAACATGGAATTGGCGACAGCGGTAGTGTGGGCTCCGCCCACCGTTCGTCTACCGCGAAATGCGCGAGCCGCCGAAGAGGATCTACTGCCACAGAGGGCCCGAGGACAAAGAGCAGAGGAAACCGCAGAGGAACGCGGATGGACGCTGATTCATCCGCAGATTCCGCCGATTCTCGCAGATGGAAGACGCGTGATGTGGCTCCTCGGCGAACGCTCCAACGCTTCTACGCTCCCACGCACCAACGCGGCGTCCCGTCGCCACGTGGGTGTGAAGATATTCTGGCGTTGGGTGGCACCGCCAAACTGGTTTGACGGTGCTGTTTCGGCCGCGTCGGCTCCTTCGAGATTCCACGGGCAAACGAGTTTGCCCGTGCCACCCAACGCCGTGCCCGGAAATCTGCCCAGCCCGGCCTTCGGCCGGAACCAAGGCGTTTACCGCTTTGTGGATGCCAGCGGGGAGTTTGGTACGCCTTTGTCTCCGGCGATACCCTGGAGGCGACAGACGCCCTTGTTGTTCGTGGCATAAAACGTTCTGGATCAAGGACGTATGAGACAGCCACACAGTTATCTGGAAAGGATATTCAGTTGTTGCGAGTTAGTAGCACAGACACGGCGCCACTTTTCACTTGTTCCTCGCTCTCGCCTCCGCCATAATACACCCAGGAAGATACCGCGGATCAGGTTGCAACGAATGACTTGGAATCCGAGGTCGGGCTGCTTGGATGTGGAGAGATCGAAATGAGTGCGATGGTCGCAGGAGTTGGAGTGCCCGGTGGAAAAAGACGATGGGACAAGAGGCAAATGTGAAATGTGTAGGTCTGGCCCCCGAGTTGCGGGGTGAACGGAGTTTCGGGAGGCATGCTTGCTATGCACAACAAGAAGCTGTGTACTATCGGAGCTATCACGGGGGCGAGGTCTGAGAATTCATGTTTTGCGGATGAGGAGCGCCCAAACACAGAACTGCGGGGGGGACTGACTGTACCCCTTCCTTAGTACCACTTTAATTGTTAGGATTCCCGACTTCAACTGTTATCTTTTGAGAACCTCTTGCATTTGGTCTTGCCTCGGTTACCCTGAATGGGCCGGCCGGAGGATAGGGC
>Ga0209200_1003391_pt1 | contig 13688 bp, 7 predicted proteins | sample AD_UKC033_MetaG_FD_184406 | JGI IMG/M metagenome (GOLD analysis project Ga0209200, IMG submission 184406) | Active sludge microbial communities of municipal wastewater-treating anaerobic digesters from USA - AD_UKC033_MetaG (SPAdes) (version 2) | ecosystem: Engineered > Bioreactor > Anaerobic >...
CCTCGATGAAAAAGGAAATCAAACATATAAGGATGAATGCATAAATGTAGGTCAAAAATGACTTTGAGGACTCTTTTTGAGCTATAAATAGCAATGGAAGTGCACAGACAACTAATAAGCCACCGAACAACAGAAGCTGGTTGCTATCTATAATTCGTTGCCAGACATCATTTTTTTCCACTTCGGCTAATTGATATAGAACAAATGCCAGAATTCGAACGTAAATCACGCTAGTTGTGATTATTAGACTAGAAGCAATGGCGCCAATGTTTTTGAAAACATTGTTCCAGAACAATTTCAACTTCATTCACAACCTTCTTTGCATTCATCCTCTAATAGCTTTGTAAGTTCCTCAATGACAAGGTTTGTGCGATAGTATTCCATGCACACTCGAACCTTCCAGAATTGAACTATGCCAGTTGGCCCTTCACCAAATAATGAATTTTCAATATTGCCCTCTAGCAGCATTGAGGTGCCAACCCAGCCCAACATAAGGCTTTGCAAAACATTGTTTGAAATTGAATACACTCGCTCGGTTAATACATTTCTTATAAACGCCGGTAGTTCGTTGAATTCTTTGCTTCTGTAGCCAGCAGCATTCGACAAAACTTTCAAACCATAATTTTCCCAGGTCGTCCCTTCCTTATAGGTCTTAAACATGTTTACCAATAAAGGTTTGACTCCCTGCCATTTAGCAATTTCTTGTTGCAATCTTGCGCATTCAGCCTCCGTCAATAATCCAAAGGGGTCTATCCATCTGATCGGGTTGTTATCAGCATACCTGTAGAGGTTGAATCCTCCGTTGAAGCCGATAGGATCTTTTGAGGTAAATGCCCCGACCGACATGAGTTCGAGTAAAACACGGCTTAACCCCTGGTGCTGTTCTGTGTTTTCGAGGCTGAAAGCCGGGTGCGAAGTTATGGAAATTGCCGGAAGGCCTTGACGCGAGTTTTCGACCATTGCAGCGAAAACGCCGGAAGCAGTCAGCAGGAACAGCAAGAAAAAGATCCAGATTGATGTTTTGTTTCTCATGCGAATATTGTAGCGCAGAAAGCGACTAAAGAAAAGAGTTGGAAGTTTTTTCTCAGCCTGGAAAAACCACATCAGATGGGCGATTTAAAGGGCTTTGTGATATGCAGCTCTTTTTTCTTAGTCGCTGTTTTTCTTCTTGCTCTTTTTGCTTTTTAAAGTGGCTCCGGGGTGAGTTTCCCGGTGAACTTCCTTTAACTTCTCGATGCTCACATGGGTATAAATAGCCGTGGTTTCAAGGCGGGAATGACCGAGCATCTGTTGAATAAACCGCACATCTGCCCCACCTTCCAGCATGAGCGTTGCCATAGTGTGCCGGAACATATGGCAGGAGCCGGTTTTTCTGACTCCGGATAGATTGACGTATTTCGCGACGATGTGCGAGAGCGTGGAAGGCGTCATTCTTGCCCCATCCGGCTGAAGGAATATGGCTCCCTCGTCAGGCTCTCTGACGAATGTTGGCCTGACTTCTTTAAGATATTTCTGCAGCCAGGCCATTGCACGCGACCCGATCGGAATAACTCGATCCATGCGACACTTGCCTTCTTTTACCATAACGGTTTTCTGAACTATTTCCAGATCGTAGAGATTGAGCTTAACGAGTTCTGTTCGGCGAATGCCGGTTGAATAAAAGGTTTCCAGAATAGCCCGATCCCGTAAGCCCTTTGGGGTTTTGATATCCGGCATATTTAGAATCGTTTCAGCTTCTTCTATGGTCAGAATGTGACGCGGCACCTGTCGGCCTAATTTTGGCAGTTCCATATCAGCGGCGGGATTATGCAGAATGTGATGTTTTCTGGCCAGATAGGCGAAATAAGCCCGCATCGCCGACAGATAAACATGCTGAGTCCGCAGGCTGAGCTTTTTGCCGTTTACGCCGAGAGAATGAAAAAGATGCTTCTGATAGCGTTCAAGAACCGGAAGAGTTACATCTTCAGGGCTGGTCAGGCTGCGCAGCTCACACCAGTCAAAGAAAATTCTCAGAGTATTAAACCGCCGATGAATAGTAACTTCTGAAAAACCTCTGACTCTCATCCATCCCACATAAGGGATTGAAAGACCTCTCAGGCTCTGCGGGTCCGCGTCAGTGGAAAAGTCGAAAGGCCAGGGGCCGGGTTTTTTGGCCATTATTCAACCACCTCGATGGTTTTCTCAGAGCCATTACCTTTGAAAGTCTTTTCTTTAGCAGCTAAAGAGGAAACATGACTACGATATGACGAATTTTCATTATCTGCTTCCAGATGTGCATTTTTAAGCGATTCTTTAGAATTTTGGCCATTTACTGGCTTTAATTGCGGATTAGCGACACCCCGCCATGCCCCCGACACCCCACCGTTTTGGCCCCGTTTTAGGCCCGCGTTCTTTTGATTTTGCCCCGCCTTGTTGTCATTTGCCCCCGCCAGGTTGACATCGTAGTTGCCGCGAAGTTTTTCAACCGAGATAAGCCCATGCAGAAAGGTTTTGCCGTCTTTGCCCTTGCCGTCATAAAACAGCTCATATTCGAAAGTCTGGCCCCTGCTGCCGCGATGCGGAATAAGATATTCCAACTCTTCAAGCCTTGCTAAATGCACTCTCAGCTGAGTATTGCCTATTCCGGTATATTCTCTGATGTCGCGGCGACTGAAGCGGTAGTCTTCGACCTCGATCTTTAAACGTTCACAGGCTTTTAGAACCATTTCTTCGATGAGCAGCAGCAACCGTCGCGACTGCGGCGGCAGCTCATCAAGGCTGTGACCGAGAATATCATCAGCTAATTGATTGGCTGTTTCTATATCTTGTAAAGTTGCCTCTATGTAAGATAGCTGCCCTTCAGGCGCTTTCTTAATGGGCCGCAGATACTGATGCAGCAGGGCTATGGTATCAATGAGCGTTAAGTATTTTTCATGGTCTCTGCGGGTTCTGGTGCGGTCATCCATGAAAGTCAGCCGCTCGGCATAAGGGTTTATTACCGGTATTGCTTTTAACAGCCGCTGTGCATTGCGATGCACCCGTAAAACCTTGTCCTTTTCCTTCTTTAGAAGCTGGCCTTTAAGTGTGCGGCGTTCACGCTGCAGGCGATGAATGGCGCGGGTTTGTTCGCGGCTTTCGTTGACACCGAGAATCAGACAGCGGTTGTTGAGTTCTTCGTCGATATCGATACTGGTAGTGGTAATAAAGATCATCACCGGGCCTTCGACTCTGTATTCATGCGTAACCAGTCGGCCGCTCTGCGGGTCTTTACCGGTAGAGGCTATGGTCAGTTCGCCTTCACTCTGTAGAAGCTTGATTGCATAAGAAGCACGCTCCGCGCCTTCTTCTTCAACGATAGCCAGTATTTTATGCCGCAGGTTGGTTTCACCCATGTAAAACAGGGATTGACCAGTCATTGCCGAATATTTAACCCGTTCTTCTTCCGGCATGAATGATAGAATGCTTTCCATGAGTGAGGTTTTACCGGCGGCTGAAGAAGACTGAACGATAACCGCCAGAGGCGCGTCAAGCTTTCGCGACACTGCCGCCAGGTAGCCGACAAGCTTGTTAGTCTCTTCGCCGACTATGCCGCAGGTCTCGAAGTCTTTTAAGATGCGCTGTACAAGGTTAGGATCTTTTAATAATTCCAGGGCTTCAGCTTCTTCTTCAGGGGTCAGCTTGATTTCTTTCTCTTTGGCTTCAAGAGTATTCTTTATAAGCTTGTCCTGAATTTCTTCGAGCTTTAACAGAAGCTTTCCGGTATCTGACCTGATTAAATCCTCTTTTATCTTTAATTCATTAGCTGCCTGCTTCATAAAAACCTGTCTGGCTCTGGCTGAATAAAGGTCGAAGGTATCAACGTGAAACAGCTCGCCTCTCGATACCAGCAGATTAACTTTGAGCTGTTCATAGCTGGTGTTTTTATCAAGACCCCTGACGCGCCAGCGGCGGTCAGAGATTTTCAGTATTATTTCTTCTTCTTTAACTTCAATGTTGAGCTTTTCTGCTTCTAGAAGCGGCTTTTCTTCTGTTTGTGGTACATCGTTCGGGTCGAGTTTATCCAGGTCAATACTGGTGCAGATTTCCGGCATATTTTCCGATGTCTTTACTTTCTTGTCCGCCATAGCTTCAGTGGCAGCGGAAGCTGCTAAATGAGAAATTGGTTCTGTTGCAGATTCAACGACCTTGCCGATAGGTTGAGCCTTTTGAAGAACTAACCCCATGGCTTTTGCGGCAAGTTTAATCTGGCAGGCGAAGGCGTTTGCATCCATGCCTTTCGGGAATAGTGCCCGGTAACAGGCGACACCTGCAGCAGAAAGTTTATCGGCGATTTTGAGAGCGGATTTATCGCCGGCTTCGTCGCGATCGAAGGCGATGATTACTTTCTTTGGTTTGCGCTCAGTAATGGCTTTAAAAAGCTCGTCAGTGAAGCCGTTTACCCCGTAAGCGGTCGTAACGTTCTTGAAGCCGCTGGCGTAGAAAGACAGGGCATCTATTACCGATTCACAGAGAATTATCTCGTCAGCCGCCAGGCATTCGGGGTTGAAGATGCCGGCGTGCGGGCCGGGCAGATAGAGATGGTAGGCTGTGCCCTGGCGCAGGTTGTTTCTGATCTTTCTGCCGTAGATTTCGACGACGTTGCCGCCTGCATCGAAGATCGGAAAGGTGACTGACCCGGCGAAATGTTCGTGGCCACTGTCGCGGAACAGCCCGAGTTTCTGCAGCCGGGTTCTGATTTCGAGGCCGCTTTTCACCTGTTTAACCGGCAGGTTCAGGCCAAAGCTGCGGTTGGAATAACCGATCTTGAACCTGTCGATGATTTCAGGGTTGTAGATGCCGCGCTTTTCAAGGTATGCGATAGCTTCCGGGCTTGTTTTAAGTGCTTCGTGATAATAGTCTACTACCTGCAGCATAAGTTCATGGTTGGCAGCTTCTAGGCTGATCGGTGCCGCAGAAGTTGCGGCAGGTTTTGACCTGGTTGCCGGTGTTGCTAATGAAAAGTCAGAGCTGGCAGAACGGCTTTGTAAAAAGTTTACAGCTTCTCTAAAGCTGAGTTTTTCAGCTTTCATTATCCAGTCGATGACAGTGCCGCCGCTGCCGCAGGCACCGAGGCAGTTCCAGAGGTTCTTTTCAGGAGTAATTACCAGGCTTGGTTCCTTGTCATCATGGAACGGGCAAAGCCCGATCAGATTCTTGCCGTGCGGCTGAAGTTTTATGCCCAATGCTTCAGCCAGCCTCTGAATGGAAACTTCTTTCTTTAGCCGCTCTAATTCCGCATCTGAAACTCGGGCCATCTGAAAACCTCCTGGAAATGTTGTCAAGTGTTTTTTTACAAAATTTTTTGTTATTTTGACTTAATTTAAAATAACAAGTAAACTTGTTTTAAGTCAAGCAAAAACAAGTGAATCAGGAGTGAAGTTGTGAACAGGCTATATAATGAGAGCATGGGAAGAAAATTAACAAGATCACGACCGAAACAAGGTGAGCGGTTATTGCAGCTTCGAATCGAAGCTGGACTTAGCCAAAAAGAGCTGGCAGATTTAATAGGAGAAACCCAGCAAAACATAGCCTATTGGGAGCAGGCCGAAAAACCGCCAAGAGCAGACACGTTGACAAGGCTGGCAAAAGTGCTGGGAGTAAGCGTTGAGGACCTTCTGAATGCTGATGACGCACTTCCGAAAAGAAGTGGCCCAAAAGGAAAACTGCAGGCTCTCTTTGAGGAAGCCTCCGAACTCCCCAGAAGCCAGCAGGAAAAGCTCATGGACTTTATTGCCGTCTTCGTCTCACATTATCATCAGGGCAAGAAGCAGGCTGGGGAGGCTTGATGACCAAAGGACGCACTGTTCGTTTTTATATTGATCCCGAAACAGATCAGCCGCATATTTTCAAGCACGATGTAACGGAAGATGAGGTTCTAGAGGTTCTTGCCGATCCAGGAGAAGACCGGAAAGGCCGGGATGAATCAAGAATTGCAATGGGGCAAACGGAATCCGGCAGATTTTTGAGAATAGTGTATGTGGTAGACCCTGATGCAGTATTCGTGATAACTGCAATGGAACTTCAAGGAAAGCCGCTGATGGCTTTTCGCCGAAGGAGGCGACGCAAATGAAAAATAAAAACAAGTTTCCCAAAGGCTGGGACGAAAAACGCGTAAAAGGGCTTATAGACCATTATGAGCAGCAAACGGAAGATGAAGCTTTGGCAGAAGACGAAGCTCCCTTTGTTGATGACCAGGACACCATGATGGAAATCCCTAGGAAGTTGGTTTCTCAGGTTCGAGAAATGATTGCCCAACACAATAAAAAGCTCCTGAAAACCGGAAGCTGACTCTGATAAAAGCCGCCGCAACAGCAGTGTATATGGCGCGTTGTGGCGGTTTTGTCATTTATTGTCATTGAGAGAGAGTAAAACAGCCGGAAAATGGCTCTAGAAAGTCTCTGCCTCCGCCGCCGCCCGGCGGCTGCGAGTGAGGGGCAGGAGAACCGCGGGGCGGACCGCTCAGGAAAAGCAAAGCCCACGCCAAAGACCCCCATCCCTGGCGCCCTTTGTCATGTCCTTTGCGCCTTCGCTTGCCGGCTAATAGCCGCATTAGACGGACACCGCCCCGCTGAGCCCTGCCCCTCACTCTTGGGCTAAAGCCTCCGCTGATCACAGATGCAGCGGAACCGCCGGGCTGGCTGGTGCTGGTGCGCGGCCTGGTCGAGCTAACGAAGCAGAAAAAGAAGAAAAGCGCGGAAAGTTCCTATTCTAGCCGCTTCTGAATGACTGAGAGTTAAAAGGGTTTGTCATCTGGTGTCATCGAGATTTTTGCAGCGAGGCTGTTGTCATTTAATGTCATCGAAGTTGCTGCGGCAGATTCGTTGTCATTCAATGTCATTAAACAACGAAAAACATTCTGAAAGCTGGTTAAATAAAGAGCTTTCAGAATGTTTTTTGTTTAGTTGCTGTCTTTGAATTCGCGGGAGGGGCAGCGGCACTTGAGTGAATACAGCCAGATTTACAGGTGACAGCCTGTAAAACCATGATACGAGGGGCGGTTTGCATAACACGCCTGTTATGTAAAGGCATGGGGCACCCCACTGCCCGAGGTCTGGCGAGTCGCCGACCGCAGTCAAGGTCAGGTAATGGGCCATTACCTGACCAGCACCGACGCCGCACAGAGCGTGACGGACTGAGCCAGGGAAGGCGAAGGCCGGCGCGATATGTGCTCTTGAGGTGCGGTTGCAAGGGAGCAGCCAGACCGAAGCCGCCCCGAGGTTTAATAACGGAGGTGCCGCGACACCGGGGCCGCCGGGCTCCCGGCGGGGGATGGGGACAACTATTTGTCGGGACAGTATATCTGTTTTTGTATAGTAAACTTTTCTTTCGCGGCAGCTTCGCAAAATGGGTAATCATATAACTCTATAGTTGAAAACTCCTGCTGCCCATTTGGATCGAATTTAAGATGGTTGTCATATGGTTTTCCACCCAGTTCCATTTTGGCAAGCGTTATTCTCGGAAAACATGTAGTTAGATTGCGATCAAATCCACTCCAGACCATAAAGTCATCACCGGTAAAAACCTTTTCACCGTTAAGAAAGACATTGATAGAATGCTGAAAGCCCTTTCTAACAAAAATTATATTATTCCAATGGTTTTCTGGTATTTTGTTAAAAGAGCCAGCGGCTGCAATATTAGCTTTGGGCGGCCCGATATTTTTGCGCAATGGTACCTCTCCGATATTCTCCAGAGCAGGCATTTTGAAAGTTATGTCGAGAAAGTTTTGTCTGTTTTTTGAGAGCTTGAATTTCACTAAATCAGAGGTCAAAATGTCTACTGCGTGATTCGGCGTCAAATTATTAACCCTCCACCAAAAACAAAGAGAATAATTCTCTCCAATCAAAAGAGGCTTCTTTAAGCTTAGCTCCAAGGGCAGATCCGTTAAAGCATAGCTCAAAAATTGCCCATAGTTTTTTTTAAGAGCATTTTTAGGAATGTTTGAGGTAAAGAACTGGCTTTTCGCAACATCACATGGCTGAAAAACAAAAACTGGGACTTCAGAATATTCTGAGTTGTTTGCCAGCTCTATAGTGCTAGATGCAATTTTTATCAACGCTATTGTTACAAAGCGTTTTGCTATCTTTTCTGACAATAACATTTTCAATTGAGGAACTGCTTTGCTAGCCTTTGGGCCAATAGCGGATAAAGCCATAACAAGCTGCGAAACAGTCTGGTCATCTTTATTTATGTGATAATATTTTATGCTGGCTAAAATAGAATCGGTTAAAACACTTGCGTCAGAACCAATTATTGAGATCTGTCCAGCTGCCCAGCTAACAGATTCTGGATTTCTGCTTTTTAATGCCTCTTCTATTTCAATAAAATTTTCAATACTATATCTCTTCTTTCCATCTTCCCCAGATATCGGGAAGATGGAAAGAAGGAAGAATAGCAATAAAAACAACGCCCTCATTTTTGAAGAAAAACAATAGGTCGATGGTTGTTTATCTCGGAACATCAAAACCTAAGCTTTCTCTTAATTGAGCAAGATAGTTATCTATGGTGTCTTGTTGAGTTTGCCCCCACTCAAGATAATCCATTTCGTTTGAGCTATACTGCTCTCTTAAAATGAAATATGGTGTTGATATCGATAAGAAACTATCCGTATATTGGCCAATATAATCATTGGCGACAATCAAGTCTCTGACAATAGGCGCATAAATGCGAAGATAACGAGTAACTCCGTTGGAAACTGGAAAATACATTGAGGCTAGACCATAAGGCGTGTCTATACTTATTTCAGGATATAGTTGTTTAAAGGCAGTATGACCATGTTCTTTTAAATAATCCTTTATACAGGGTAGCTGCTCTGGCTTAAATGCATTATCATTGATTTCATATACATTGCAGCCTTTTTCCTGCACAAGTGCTTCAATGAAAATTGAACTTAGGTTTGGATATACCCCCGAGGGAGCTATGGTGTTTAAATATGCATATGATTCCCTCTCCTCTGAATTCCAGACGACATATCGAAACAGTCCGAACGGATCTACCCATCTCATTGGATTGTTATCAGCATATCTGTAGAGGTTGATTCCGCCGTTGAAGCCTATTGGATCTTTTGAGGTAAACCTGCCGAGAGCCGGAGAGTAATAACGATTTCTGTTATTGTATTGTCGAGTCAGTTCAGAGAAGCGGCGACCGGTATACAGATAGGGTGACAGTTCAGAGGCGAAGTGCCTGCCGAAGTTCCAGCTGTCGTGAGTCTGCTTTCCGAAGTTTCTGGAAGTTGCCAGCTGTTCAAGATATGACCCAAGCTCATTTTCCGAGCAGGGTGCGTTGCTTTCTCTTCCTGCCCATTGCAGATTTCCCCAGGCATCATAGCCAACCTGAGCGATAGTCTGCGCTTCAGGACCGGACAAGGCAATAATAGAACCGAGACCGTCTTTCAACATGGCAAGAGATGTAATGCCATATCTGGTGAATTCAATGTCATCACTACCAGGGCCACTGATGTAAGAGCGCTTTAATTCCAGACTCAAAGAGCCATCATTGCCAGAGGTCAGAACCTTATATTCGTGAGACTCATCGTTTCCATCAAATACTGAAAAGAAAGCTTCGTGACTTTCAACATCTGAGTAGTTTTTGCCACTTTTTTGAGGGATGACATGAAAAACCTTTCTGGAAACCTGTCGCCAGTCATTCGGCAGGTAACCATATTCCTCAATAACCATTACCCCGTCTCCATGTTTCAGATGGCCATAACCATTGCCCTGGTATCTGTAGTGTTTGCAACCCTTGCCGGTAGTTTCGGCTTTTACAAGGCGATTATCAGCATTCCAGGTGTAGGTTGCCATGGCATCAGTAAGCATGTTTCCGTCGGCATCATATTCGAATGCTTCGCTGCCTTTTCCGATCATTCTGCCTGCGGCATCGTAAGAATAGGCTATCGCTGCATCCTGATTCAGTTGCTCGATCAAGCGGTCACCGGCACCGTTGTAAGTATATGCAACAACATCTCCGCTGGGATAAGCAGCCTGGGTCAGCCAGTTGCTGTTATCATACGAATAAGCAGTAATATTGCCGGACTCATCAGTCATGCTGATTCTGTTTCCGGCAAGATCATAGGAATACTGTCTGAGGGCCAGAATTTTACTTGTATCGGCATTGCTGTAATGTCTCATTTCAAGCAGCTGGCCAGCCGCATCGAAGGTGTTGGCGGTTGTTGAATCAACGCGCTTTTCTGCAACGTTTCTGCCAAGAGCATCATAAGTGTAGACGATCTTCTCGGCAGCTTTGCCGGTAGTAAGCTCTGACAGCCGATAAAGGTTGTCGTATCTGTATGTGAAGGTTTCGTTTTCAGGAGAGATTGCCTGAATCCTGTTGCCCATCAGGTCATAGCTGTATGACCAGCCATTGTTCTGATTAACAAAGGTTTCTGAAAGCAGGTTGCCGACCATATCGTAAGATTTTGCAACGGTTCCGGTGACACCGCTTCTGACCAGTTCGCGGCCAAGAGTATCATAACTGAACGTAGCTTCTGTTGAATCCGGGTAATTGATCTTAACCAGACGATTCATCAGGTCATATTCATAACCGGTTGCCTGTGCACGGGCATTAGTCTTGAGAACAAGATTGCCAACTGCATTGTAAGAGTTCAGAACCTGATTGCCAAGCGGGTCAATTTTGGCAGTTACTCTGCCGAGACTGTCATAAACCCATCGCCAGATTCTACCGGCTCCGTCGGTCAGACTGATCTTGCGCCCGGCAGCATCATAACCATGCGATACCATGCGGCCTTCGGCATCAACTTCAGCGGTCAGACGGTCTCTGGTGTCATAGCCATAGAGACTTCTGCGGCCCATGGCATCAGTTCGGGCGATACGTTTGCCGGAAGCGTCATATTCATAGGCAGTTACTCGACCGAGAGCATCGCTTTCGGTAACGACTCTATCCATGACATCATAAGCCATGGTGGCAATGCCGCCGATCGGATCAACGGTGCGAACCAGTCTGCCGGCATTGTCATAAACATACTGCCAGACATGATTCAAGGCATTGGTGGTTGATACTCTTCTGCCAGCATTATCATAAGCATTGATCGTCGAATTACCCAGAGCGTCGGTTTCACTGATTACCTGACCAGCTGCGTCATAGGCGGTGGTGAACTGTGCGCCGTTGGGTTGAATGGTCTTAACCTGGCGGTTCAGGGCATCATATTCGTAAACAGTCTGTTGATTCAGAGCATTGGTAGCAACGAGCAGGTTGCCAACAGCGTCATAGTCTGCGGTGTTAATGGTTGCATCTGGCGCAGTGGTTTTAACGACTCTGTCGAGAACGTCATGCTCGTAAGCTGTTATTCTACCTAGCGGATCTTTGGCGGCAACTTTTCTGCCGGCGGCGTCATATTGATTTTCATAGCGTGAGCCTGCCGGATCGATCATAGCAAGCATGCGGCCCATCGGGTCATATTCATAGGTCGTAACATTACCAAGCTCATCAGAGCTTGAAATTAAGCGCTTCTCCGTGTCGTAAACGTAGGTCTGATAAGACTGATCTGGATATGTGATCTTGACCATGTTATCGAGAGCATCGTATTCGTAAGCAGTTACCCGATTCAAAGCATCAGTTGAACTGATTCTTCTGCCTGAGGCGTCATAAGCATGACTCAAGACTGTTCCATCGGATCTGGTTGTAGTCAGCAGCTTGCCGTTGGCATCATAGGAATATGATGTATCACGGCCCAGATTGTCGATGCGCGAATTAATGTTTCCAGCATCATCATAAAAAATCTGCATGAATCTACCGTCTGGATAGATCGATTTGGTCAGGCGATCAAGCAGATCGTATTCATAAGAAGTCGTTCTTCCAAGCTGATCGGTTGATGTAGTCAGATTTCCGCGAGTATCATAGGTGAAGCTTGATACGCCGCCCATGGCGTCGATAGTCTGAACCAGATAATTACCGGTAGAGTCGTAGATATATCTGGTGATATGCCCCAGAGCATCAGTTTTTGAGGTGCGATTATTATGACTGTCGTAGGTATAGGTCGTTTCGTGACCAGCCGGGTCGGTTTGTTTGATCAGGTTGCCGCGCGAACACCATTCGTATGACCAGGTGCGGCCAAGAGCATCGGTCTTGCCGGTGAGTTTTTTAAGAATCGGATGCCAATCGCAGGAAGTTGCATGACCAAGCTTGTCTGTGTGTGTTACGCATAGGCCATCGTTGTTATAAATAAAGTGGCGTGTATTTCCAAGTGAGTCTGTCAATGATTTTATGGCAAGGGCTTCAAATTCAAAGGTTTTGCTGAGACTTGCTTCTGGTAATGCGTATAATTCAAGCGAATAATCAGAAGAAAAACCGTAAACATAATGTTTTCCATCGGTTGTTTCTAAAACTGTCCGGCGATTATTCAAATCCCAGGTTATGCTGGTTTCGGAACCAGTTGGCTCTCTAACCGTTTTCAAACGAAAACGATCGTAAGAATACATCGTCGTACAAGCGCCGGGTTTAGCTACCTCAAGCAAAAAACCTTCCTGATCGTAGCGATATCTGACGGTTCTTGCTATCGGGTCAGTCACCGAAGTTAAATTCCGGTCAGAATCATAGTTGTATGACCAGACCCTCCCGGATGAGTCTTTAACATTTTTTATAAGATTTTCGTGGTTGTATAGAATAGAAAAGGATTGTCCAGCAGGATTGTCTATTCGCTGCAGTAAGCCATCTGAATCGTATTCAAATTTCAATTGATTGTTAAAACCATTTCCACAGCAGGTTTTTACAATTGAAATGATTCGACCTTCTGAGTTAAAAAACCATTGGTTGCCACTCCCGTGTTTTAAAGTCCATAAGCCGGTTTCCTCAGAATAAATCAGTGTGGCGTCGTAACCATCTGGTGCATGATAAACATCATTTTCCTTACGAAAAAGCAGTCGAGAACCATCAGAATTGGTGATTACAACGCCTGCGGAGACAGTTTTCAGATTAACGAACCATGGTGAACTCCAGCCACGGCCAAAAGGCGTCACCACAGTATCAAGGGAATTATAGACTCTTGCCAGTACAAGAGGGTGCCTGGATTTCAATTTGCCGTCAATTACGGGGTAAACCAGGTTTCCTGAAACTATATTAACTGGGTCGTCAATATTTATTGATGGATAGAAACCCTGCTGTGTAAAAATTTGGTCCCATTCAACACTTGGACAAACAAGGGGTTCCCATGTGGGAACAGCCAATTCTGGATCTTTTGTTTTCAACCATGTACCATAACCCAGAGCATAAGAGCTGGCTATTTTTACAATATTGAAAGTAGCTTCCTTTGTACTGTTCTCGACAGTAGCCTTTATGGATGCTTGTCCATCAGCAAGACTTTGATTGCCCCACCAAGAAATTTGAGCAACATGCTCACCATTGATTTCGGTAGTTCTTTTACTCCCGACAGTAAAATTTTTGGAGTTTGACAAAATCTCAAAGGTCACCGTTGCCTGATCTGTGGTAACAGCACGAAACGTAATACCAAAGCCAACTCCAGCGGCATCCAGAAACAAAGTGTCAGGAGCAGAGACAACAGAAATAACTTCTACTGGAGGGCCAGAAACCTTATAAACCGAAGCTGATCCCCCTGGGCCGTTTTGGTCCCAGACACTAACATAACCATGGGTGTCGCTGAAAAAAGTCCATCTTTGATAACCCGGGATTGTTAAATCCCAATTATATTGAAATACCAGAGA
>Ga0209200_1003393_pt1 | contig 13685 bp, 19 predicted proteins | sample AD_UKC033_MetaG_FD_184406 | JGI IMG/M metagenome (GOLD analysis project Ga0209200, IMG submission 184406) | Active sludge microbial communities of municipal wastewater-treating anaerobic digesters from USA - AD_UKC033_MetaG (SPAdes) (version 2) | ecosystem: Engineered > Bioreactor > Anaerobic >...
ATAACAAAGATTTAAAATATGGGTCAACTTATCCATTCAAAAGAATTATAATCAAACACAAACAATCATAAGGAGAAATAAAATGAATATAATTTTAAAAAAAATCCCAGGTCACTTGGCGGCAAAACAATTACAAGCAATTGTCAAATGTTATGCAGAGCACATAATAGAATAAAATCAAACGCATAAGGAGATAAAAATGGACTTAGAAAGCAAAGTAGAAACAATTGGTAAACATTCAGATTTAATTACTGACTTAAAAAACGAAATAGACTATCTTAAAGGCATAATCGAACAAAGAGATAACATGATATCAGACTTAGAAGAAGAGTTAAGAGATATGAGGAATAATTAATATGAAAAATAAACCAAAGTGGAGAAGTGCAGCCAGCTTAATCGAAGAATTAAAAAAATTAAACCCAAATACTGAAGTCTGGGGATTTGATGATGGGTCAATTATTTTTTCTAACCAAAAAATAGATGAATATGGGAGCATTGCATGCGATGTCAATGATAAATATTTTTCAGAGGGCGTTCATTTTAACAAATCATAATAAAGAATGGAGAGGAACCATGCGTAAAATAAAAGAAAATAAAATAGCATGGATGAATCAAAAATATCTTTTAGCAATAGATAAATTGCCCGAAGGATATTATACAATAGACAAATATGCTGATAAATTTTACCCATTTTTAAACTTATCACAAAGAGCTAAGTTCGGGTTTTTTGCAAGCAAACAATACAAGGGGCCGCTAAATTATGTTAAACACAAAAAACATATAGCGGTCAGATTCTACACAAAAGAATATCTGGATGAAATATTTATAAAATTTGCTCAAGAGTCTTGACTTATACAATAATAATATGTTATAATAAAATTACTACAGAATAGTTTGAGATGGGCGAGGTTCGCCTCGCCCGTTGTTGTTTTGTAGTAAAAATATTCTGTAGGATGGTGAGTAGTGAGTTTTAACGATACATATAAATTCTTAAATTTCTTATACGAAGCTGACCGTCCTATTACGTTTGCATTTGGTCTCGATAACATACATGCTAATAATAAATATGGCCCTTATCCTAAAACATTCAACAATAACAACAAATCAATAAAAGAATTTACTGAGCATGCTATATATGCTCAAGATTACGATACTCGTGGCGTATTCCTTACAGTTAATGAAATTAAAGGAAAGCGCAGCGATAATAATGTTGTTCGTATTAATGCTTTATATGCTGAATTAGATTATAGCGCTGATAATCGTGATTCTATTATTCAAAAGCTTAAAGATTTAGAAATACCACCTAATATGATTGTAGCCTCTAAGAACGGGCCGCATGCGTATTGGGTGGTTTCTGATATGCAAGTATCAGACTTTGATCAATATCAACATGGCTTATATGCATATCTAATATCAAAAGGTTTTAATCCTGATTCTAAATCAATTAACAAATCTCGCTTACTTAGAGTTCCTGGTTTTTATCATCTTAAAGATATTAATGACCCGTTCATGCTTGACGTTGTTCATTTCGTAGATAAAAAATATTCTACTGGTGATCTCAAGTCATTTTTAGGGTATGAATATAAGAAAGTTTGTATAAAAAATAAGCAAACGGGACGAATAAAAGATAAAGTTATTACTACTAAGTTAGCTATAACTAATAACTATTATAATAATTATATTAATAAATTATATAATATTAATAATATAAATATTAATATAAATAAAGATAATAAGTATATTAGTTTAATTAGAAATAATAAACTTTACTTTAAGTATGAAGATTTTATTAAATTTATTAATACAATAGATTTAAAAGAAGTATTTGAGTTTAATAAAAGCACTCAATGTTTCTTTCATAATGATAGCAAACCAAGCGCAAGTTATTATCAGTCTGCATCTGGTGATTGGTTATATACATGTCATAGCGATAAATGCGAAGGAAAGGCACTTAATAACATACATTTTATTGCTAAGTTATGCCATATAACTGCTAAAGATGTTGTTAAAATATTAAAAGCTAAACTAAAAGTTATAACTTCAGTTGAACATATAAACAACGCTCAGAAACGCATAGAATTTAATTTAAAGGCACTTCAAAGCATAAAAGGTAGTTCAGACTATCCAAATACAAACAAGCTGTTAAAACTATTCTGGAATGATTTAGAAAGTGTTGTTCAATATCAAAGCGACAGAGCATGCAGCGATCAGTTTATTTATAGAGATAAGCCTTTAGTATTCTTGAGCAATAGATATTTAGGTAAAATAAATAATAGAGATAAGAACTCAGCTAATAGATTGTTTAATATGTTTGCTGTCGTTGGATTGATTGTTAAGGTAAGAGAAGAAGGACTATCTGAGCATGTGCTTCATAATGCTAAGATGTTACAGGCAAACATGACAGCTCGTGCTGGCAAAACAATGAATATGATATCGTTCTATGCAATGCCAGTATATACTGATGAGTTATTAGCCCAGGTTGAAGCTATGTGCGGAAAGTTATTATCTAAAGGCATAACAGTAAGTTGTATTAACTGTAAAGTTATTGAGCAGGCAGTTAATATTGAAACAGCAATGAGGGCATATAAAATAATAAGAGTTATTAAGCCAGTTGAAATTAAAGAACAATGGATTGATAATGATGACGATATTGAAGAGTTCTTAGAAGAGATACATTGGATTGACCCTTTGGAAGAATATGTGGCAAGTCTGTTTAATAGAGGATCGCCGATGGAAGTTTATGAAATGAGTTGTTTGAAAAATGAAAGGATGTTATGAAACCCACTGAAACATTAAAAGAATTAACAATAGCGTTTATATTTATCTTCTTAGCGTCACTTGCATGTCATTGGGCAATAGTAGTTGTCGATGAAAGGAAACAAAAAACTATTAGTACCTCTACCACAAATAATAAAATATTTGTACTAACAGAAAAAGAATATGAAATATATTTAAAAGCAAAGGCAGAATCAGAATATGAAAAATAAAAATAACATACCCATACTTAAACCACACAAACCTAAAATAAAAGAAAAAGAAACAGGAGTTACATTCTGCCCTGTATATGGGCCGCTTGGCTCTGGCTTCACTAAAAAGACAAAACATTATTCCGACGTAATAATCCTTGATGTTGGCCCCAACTTCTTCAAGATAGATAAAACAATAGAACTTCTTGAAGAAATAAAACTAAGACCTATGAAAACATTCAAATGGATCGATCATCATAATTGGAGCCAAGAGCTTATTGATAAATACAAATGCTTGAAGGTTAGTAATAGTGCTGAATCATGTGCTGAGTTAATAGATACAACTGATCTTGAAGCATTAAGTAGAACCATTGTATTCTATGGAGCTGATTGTGATGGGCTGATAAGTGCAGCTTTAGTTTCAATGGGCAAATCTATATCTCAGGAGGCAAGAAATGAATTAATAAAAATAGCTAAGTTATGCGATACTGCAAGATTTACTCAATGTAAGATTGCTAATATCCTACATCAAGCAGTTTATATGGCAAGATTTAATACTGATAGCTATATTATGATGAATAGCATATTGCAGGAGATTATTAATTGGGCATCTAATAAAATGAATAATAAATGTCTTAAATTAATAGTTAATCTAAGTAAGGCATATGATGAAAATATATTGCCTAATAATATAAAAATATTAAATAGCCCTATAGTTGATTTTAAACATATAAAAGCATTTAATACTGCTCATATGGCATATGTTGACCTGTCTTACATATGCTCAATGTTATATCAAGATGGATGCAAATATGTATTATTTATGAATAGCGGAGGCATTTCAATAAATTGTAAAGCTGGCAATATTGATTTAACTAAAGAATTTAATACTTGTGGCATTAAGCATAAGGTATATATTCCAATTAAAAATGTTGGAATAAAAGATTTAACATATATCATAGATAGGCTGGAGGATATTAGAAGATGAATAAATATGACAAATGGATTTCTAATTATAAAGGAAATATTTATCGAAGATGCAAAGAAGTATCAGAAGAAATGCAAAAAGAATTTCCAGAATTAAAGATAGTCAAAGGCTTGGTAACTATTATTGAAAATTTTAAACAATATCAGCATCAATGGCTTGAAGATGATAAAGGAAATATAATTGATCCAACGGCAAAGCAATGGCAACATATTGTTGAATATACTCAAATAGATGAAAACGATAGAGATAAGATTCCAAATGGAAGATGTATTAATTGTGGCGGATGGTGTTTTGGGAAGAGAAGTTATACATGTAGCGATGAGTGCGATAAAGAAAATTTAAAAATATTAAATCAAAGGAGAAATTAAAAGATGAAAGTAGAAACAAGATATTATTCTATTGATGACGTAGAGTTTGAAGATGTAGAAGAATGTGCCGACCATGAACTAAAACTTAAATCTCTTGGCAGATTTGTTTTAATAGATATATTTACTAAAGAAAAAAGAATAGTAACCCATCCAGTATGGGTTGAATGCAATAAATATAGATATTATGATTATAATAATCATCAGGACATACATCATGCAGATTATGAAGATTGTGATGAATTATCACAACTTTATGAATCTCATTATTTAGTTATTCCAGAGAGTGAATATAACCATAATGAAGTTGAAAATTTTTTATCATTAATCGAAAAATGGAAGCATTATTTTGGATTAAAGCGCAAATCGATTAAAGAATTAGCAAAGGAGTAAGAGTATGAAATATATAAAAAGATGCGAAAAAGATTATACAAATGATATTAAAAATATAACAGCACTTGTTAACGGTGACACTAAAATAGATGATTTAGTATCTATTTATTATAATATTCCATGTGATGGATTTGGATGTATATATGATAATCTTAGATGTCATGAGGCGAAAATAATAATACTTGGAACTTTTGCAGTTTTAGATAGTATGTCGGCAAACTCAGTATCAGTCACATATCTAATAAAAGATTTTATAGAAAATCAATTTAACAACAAATACTATATTAGCCAATATGAAAAATTAATGAACGAAGATCACGATATCCTTAGAAAACAAAGCTACGACTTACAATTAAAACTATCTGAATTAAATCATGAAATATGTACATTAGAAAAATTAAAAGAAGGAGCATCCAAATGAATATTGTAAATAATAAATTAAGAATGACACTCGATGATATAACTAATCTCTATGAATGTGGCCAGGCAATTAACTATGTTGAATTTGATGAAGATCCAAGAGGGAATATAGTGGTTCATATTGTTGGAAATTCAGATTCAATAAAACAACATAAAGCATTCAAGCAAAGTTGGAAGCCATCAGCATATGGGCATAGAGTATCAAGGGTATTTAGAAAAAAGGGAACACCCATAGATATGTTTAATTAGGAGGCAATATGAGCAAAATATTAGATTTTTTAAAAACAGTTCCAGAAATAGAGTTAGAGCAAGTATATATTGATTTTAATAAAATGGAAGAAACCGGAATATTAAAAGAAGATTCAGACGGCAGAATACTATTTAATAAAATAGCAAAATACTTAAATAAAGATTTTGAAGGAAGCAATTTCTTTATTAACTCAATAATAATACATCTTAAGATAGCTCAAGAATTATTAAGAAGGTGGGAGGGAATATGAAAAATATAAAATGTCCATAAGAATTTATAAAACTACCTTGACAATAATCAAAAGATGTGTTATAATTAAATTAATTAAACTACTGGAGGCAATAACTTATGGCTCGTACAATTGTCGTCAAAGATTCCGACGAGAAATCTAAAACTATCATCAATCAATTTAATATGTTAGCAGCTGGCAAGGGCGTTAATCAAACGGCTCTTGTTTTATTAGCAATGGAAGAGTATGTATCTCGGCATTGGCATGAAGTTGTCCCTGCTGAATACAGTATTCCCAATGAAAATATCGCATAGACATAAAGGAGCGATATGATTTTATTTAGAATAATAGTTATATTCTTATCATTTTTTCTATCAAAATCATCTAATAATTAAAGGAGAGATTCAAATGGCATTTCAAATCAGAAAAGCAGAACGCACTCAGGTTGCCCCTAAAATAGCAATATCTGGCCCATCAGGTGCAGGCAAAACCTTATCAGCATTAATGATAGCATATGGCATTACTAAAGACTGGTCAAAGATTCTTGTAATAGATACTGAAAACAATTCATCAGAATTATATGCAAAGGCAACAATTAAAAACATCTCTAAAGTAATAGGCCAATTTGATGTTATTGAGTTTGAGCCGCCATATTCACCTCAAAGATATTGTGAGGCTGTATTGGAGGCTGTAAAAGCTGGGAAATATCAAGTAATTATTATTGACAGTTTATCTCATTCTTGGAACGCAACAGGCGGCGCATTAGATATGGTCAATAATTCTAATGAGGTTAATAGTTATGCTAAATGGAAGTATGTAACCCCAGCATTTAATAAAATGATAAATACTATTTTGCAGGCAAAGTGTACTATAATTTGTACATTAAGAGCCAAACAAGGGTATGTAATGGAAACTAATGATAGAGGCAAGCAAGTACCGAAAAAAGTTGGATTAGAACCAATTATTAGAGATGGAATTGAATTTGAATTTACTACGGTGTTTGATATGAACTTAGATCACTACGCTATGACATCTAAAGATAGAACAGGGATATTTAGTGGACAAATTGTTATGGATGATGCTGTAGGAATATTGTTTGAAGAATGGCGTATGAGTGGTTCTCCTATTGTTCGTGAGTATGCTCCAGAACTTACTACATTTTCGCCACAACCTACTGCGCCGCCAGCAGCGCCGCCATCTTTTGGCTCAGAGCCTACACCGCCGCCTCAAGTTGCTCCACCGTCATTTAACCAGGCTCCGCCTCAGATGAATGCGCCAGCAGCTCCACCAGTAATGACTCAGCCTCAGCCGCCAGTTAATAATGCTGCTCCTGAGTTTACGACTGATCACCAGAAAGTGCTTGGCGAGATTATGGATATAGCTACAAGAGCTGGACTTACAACCGGCGAACAGTTAAAGGCTTTATCGTCTAAGGCATTTAATACACCTGACCCTAAATCAAGTAAAGCCATGACAATAGATGAGCTTAAATTCTTTAAAGGCTTTCTTGATGCTGAGTTAAATAAACAAGCAGATGCCCCAAGCAATGTACCATTATTTTAGGAGCACAGAATGTCCGGTAAGGTCAAAGATTTTAACGCCATAGCATCAGAAAACGCCCCTGACCTTTCGGGCGACCCTGTTGTTCAAACAGAGGTCGATTTGTTATGCATTCTTGCTGATTTTCCCAATCTGGTATCAACTGTTGAATCTGCTATAACTGAGGACATGATATCAGATTCGGAAGTCGGTAAACTGATTAAAAACTATATATTCAGTGGCGTTATATTAACTCATTCAATAATAGAAGAAACCCTTAAAAATTCAGCATATTGTGTTAAGCGCAATTCATTCTCAATATCAGATGTTGAACAAATATTGGCTGCGATATTACATCATTATAAGCTAAGATACTTTTCGACCAAGTTACCGACTAAGTTAATGAAGTCATCTAATTTAGCAACATCAGCACTTGAGATTGAAAAAGCACAACAACTATTAATTAAAGGCGCAGTATCAGCAAAGAGATTTGATAAGAGAGAGGCATTTGCGGAGGCGCAAAAATATCAGCTATCAAATGAACCTACCTTTAAAACTGGTATTAATTCGTTTGATACTGTTATTCAAACTGGTCTTATGATGTCTCATTTGCTGGTATTCGCCGCTGATACTGGCGTTGGTAAAACATTAATGTGTACGCAGATGATTGAAAATATTGCATCAACTTATGGAATTAAATGCGCTTGGTTCTGCTTAGAAATGCCTCGCATTGATATGGTTCATCGTAGAATAGCTCTTTATCTTAAAGAAAGTAATTTCCACCAGATAATAGACAAGACTATTGATGAATTTGAATACAATAGAGCAATATCTTTAGCAGAAAACAAAGAAATATACATCTACGATGATGTATTTGATTTCAACTCAATCTGCATGTATATTAGAAATCTATCAGAAAAAGGATTTAAGTTCTTCGTAATTGATTATCTTCAATTAATAAGACTTACAATCCCAGGATATAACGAACGGCAAGTGCTTGACTATATGATAATCCATCTTAAAGAACTATGTAAGCGCTACAAAATATCTATAATAGTAATATCACAGTTTAGTAAGGGCGATGATTTTAAAATGAAATCAGATGCTTCTGTTGTTAGACGCGAACCAATGCTAAGAGACCTTAAGGGAACATCAGCAATAGCGCAAACAGCAGATAGAGTTGTAATGTTATGGTGTCCTCCAGAAGAAATGGATGGCCCAATGTCATTGTTACCAAATCGCCTTATTAAATGGATATTACTTAAGAATAGACACGGTAGTCCAGGTAAAGGATGGATTACTCACGATAAAAATACTGGCAGAATAAATGATGCTCCAGATGAGCGAATACAACAATATATAACTTATAAAGAACAAAAAGAAAAAGAACAATCAAGCAAATTCCGCTATGGCGGTAATAAATTTTAGGGGGAAATAGTAATGAATCTTACCAACGTATTTATCAAGGAAATCCAGAACAACAAATTTAAAGTGGCAAGTTTTTCGGCAGTATTTGATGATTTCCTTATGATTAGAGGCGAAATATGCAAAAAGAAAGATGGAGGATTTTTCTTAAGCATAGCTAATGCTCCGTGGAAAACAGATAAAGGTGAATGGAAAAATAACTATCAGGCAATTATAATAGTAGATGACGCTAAAGCTAAATTTGAAAACTATATTATATCAATGTACACAAGCAAAAACTTTACTTATACAGACCCTAATCATAACGCTAATTTGACAGCTTATAATAATAAATTCAAAAAAGCATCTGCTCCGGCTCAGGCTCCTGCCGCTGGGCTTTCATTCTAATTAATAAATAATCATATAATCCTAGGGCCGTTAATTCGGCTCTAGGAAATAAAGGAGATATATGGCGAAATTTATTTGCCCTAAATGCAAAGAAAGAGAATGCATAGTAGACTCTGACGCGCTTCTTTATCCTGACTTTGCTGATTTTGATTTGTCTTTTAAGTGTTATTCTTGCAAGGAAACTTTTGTAGCAAAGTTTACTTTAACAGAGTTCTGGCAGATTGATAAAAAAATACTTAAGCAATATAAAGAATGGAAACAACAATTTGTAGATAAAAAAGAAAGTAAAGATAACATACAGCAAATGAGGTTATTTTAATGAATAAAGATTTAGTCCATCTTCATTATCATTCAATCTTTTCTGCTAAAGATAGTATCAATAATATCAAAGATACAATAGCTAAGATTAAATCTGACGGTCAGACTGCAATAGCAATAACTGATCATGCTTCTATTGGCGGCACATTAGATTTTTATGATGAATGCAAAGCGCAAGGCATTAAGCCTATAATTGGTTGCGAAGTATATATGAAAACAGATGATAAACTAACTGATAATCCTCAAGAACGATATCATCTAATATTGCTTTGTAAAAACTTAACTGGATGGCATAATTTAATTAAGATAGTTAAGCAATCACATGAAGATGCTTACTATGTTCCTTTAGTAACATGGGATAATTTATCACAACATGCCGAAGGGCTAATAGCTACGACAGCATGCTTTGCTGGCCCTGTAGCAAGTCCAATAGTACATGATAGATATGATATAGCAGAAAATAATTTAAAACGCCTTATTGAGCTATTTAGAGATGATTTATATATTGAATTGCAGCCTAACTCAATAGATAATCAAACTAAAATTAATACCGCATTATATAAACTGTCTAAACAATATAATGTTAAATATACAATTGGCGTTGATGCTCATTATATCAACAAAGAAGATAGTTTAGCACAAGAAACATTGCTTGGCATTAACATGAAATCATTAATAACTGATAAGCCAAAGCATATGGATACTGGCGATAATGAAGAAAACGCTGATGACAAGAAAGTAAGATATAGATTTTCTTTTGAGAAGCATGACTTTTATTTAATGACAGAAGAAGAACTATATAAAATGTGGGACACTAATCATAAAAATATAGGCATAGATGATGAACCTGGGGAAGCGCCTCATGTAATTGTATTAATGAAAGCTATCGAAAATGGAAAGGAACTTGTAAGTAAAATTGATGAGTTCGATATTTATCCTGATAGATCATTAATGACAATTAAATATGAAATATCAGATGAAGATAAAAATAACCCAGAGTTTGTTAAATTCCTTGAAAGAGACAAAGATAAAGACCAAATGCTATCATTAAAGTTTTTAAGGTTTTTACTTGAACAGGGGTTTTATAAGCTTGGCATTGACAAGAGGCCAAATGCAAATGAATACTTACACAGAATAAGAGATATTGAATTACCCGACACAATAGCAGCAGGGATAGCTGATTACTTTCTTATAATGTGGGATTTAATGCGATATTGTAACCAAAACTCAATATTTACAGGCACATCGAGGGGCAGCTTCAGTGGGGCTTTAATTGGGTATTTGTTAAATATCCACACAGTTGACCCTTTGCAATATGGATTAATATGGGAAAGATTTTATAACGCTGGTCGCGTGGGGTCAATGCCAGATGTTGATGTGGACTTTAGCACTATAAATAGACATAAAGTTTTAGAATATCTACTTAGCAAATACGGAGCAGACAAAGTGTCTATGATATCAAATTATGCTTTTTATAAACCCAAGTCCACATTTAGAGCAGTCTGTTCTTTTTATGGCATGCCACCGTTTGATGTTAACGAATCGATGAAAGGATTAAAACATATAGAGGCAGAAGAGGATGAAGAAAAATTAATTGGATTTGATAAAGATGAGGAAATAGACTTTAAAGAACTACAAAAACAAATGGTATCATTACTAGAAGCTAAAAAAGTTCAAGACCTATTAGAGCATAATCCCTACAAAGAAAAAATAATAAAAGACTGCTTAAAAATAGTTGGAGCAATTTCTAATAAATCAGTGCACGCTTCAGGAATAGTCATAACGTCACATCCCATGATTAATTTATGTCCTATTGTTAAAAAGAAAAAATCTGAAGATTCTGAAAAAAACATAATAAATAATGCAACAGAGTGGGATATGAAGATGTTAGATAGAGCTGGTTTTTTAAAATTAGATATACTTGGTTTAAAAACATTAGACATAATCGACAATACATTAGAAATAGCTAATGCAAAAGATTTAAACTGGAAAAAATTATCTCTTGATGATCCTAAAGTATTAAATCTATTTACAACTGGCGATACTACTGGTGTGTTTCAATTTGATTTCGGCTCTGAAATGCAAAGGCTTTGCATGGAATTTAAACCTAAATCATTTGAAGATATATGCGCTCTTACATCACTTGGTCGCCCTGGCGCCAAGAGTTTTCTCGACCAGTATATGATTAATCGCAGTAAGGCTGATCATGAAATAGAACTACTTGATTCAAGACTTAAACCTATACTTAAACAAACTAACTATGTGTTGGCATATCAAGAACAACAGATGGCAATATGTAAAGAATTAGCTGGATTTAATCTTAAAGAAGCAGATGATTTACGAAAGATTGTTGCAAAGAAAAAAGTTGATAAAATACCGGCAATGATGAAAAAGTTTGTCGATGGATATTATAAATCTACTCTTGGCCCAGAGTTCGCTGGAATATGTGATGAGGACATAATAAAAGAAAAAGAAGTAATGTCTACTGGACAAAAGATATGGGACGCTTACTTCTCTGATTGCGGATATTTATTTAATAAATCCCATGCAGTATCTTATAGTATTCTTTCGTATGTAACTGCTTATCTTAAATGCTATTATACTATACCATTTATGACAGCAGTGCTTAATAACTCTAATGATGGTAAGCGCGAAGACTTTGCTGATTATGCATATGAAACAATGCGTATGGACATTGAAGTTGTTAAGCCTCATATAAGACATAGCAATGTTGCATGCTCTGTTGTTGATAATAAATGTATTATTGGACTTAATACAATTAAAGACATATCTGAAACAAATGCTGATAAATTTGTTGGAATAAATGATGATGAAAAATTAATTAACATACTATTCAATATGCCAAAGAAAACTTATGAAGCATTTATATTGTCAGGCGCTGCTGATGGTTTGTGTGGGTTAAATCGTAGAAGCTTATTTGAATCTGTTAATCTTTACAAAAGTATTAAAGACCAGTGGAAAGAATACGAAACTAAAGTTAAAGATTATAATAAACGGAAATCTGATATGGAAGCTAAAGGAAAACAATCTAAAGCTAAAATGCCAGATAAACCGCCAGTTGAATTAGTTAAGCCAAGTGAATTTCAAAAAGTAATAGTTGATGAGTTTAGTATTAAAGAATTAATGTTACATGAACTTGAATACCTTGGTTATAGTCCAAGCGATCCTGATTTTAAATATCTACCATATATATTAAATGAAACATTATGTAAATCTAAAGATAAAGACTTACTTAAAGATAAGCAAATATGCTATATATATGGACAGATAGAAGAAATTAAAGTTCGTAAAGATAAAAATGAAAATGAAATGGCAAGTATTACAGTTAAGCCCAAAACATCACCATATAACTTTTATATAACAGTATTTTCGTCGTTGTATGAAAAAGACAGAATTAAAAACGCACTAGAATATGGCAAATCATATGTATTTAAATGTGAAGTAAATGAATATATGTCAACTAAAACTAAAACAATGGTTAAAAGTTTTACATTAAAAGATTTAAAGGAGGCCAGAGAAGTATGGAAAAAGGCTCGGTAAGGAAACCTAAAGAAGTTAAAAAAGATTGGGTTCAGGTTCTTGAAGAATATAAGCAGTCATTAATTAAAAAGGCGGTTGCATAATGGCTATTGAAACAAACAAAAAAATGGAAAATGTTATTTGGATTAATAAAGATCAATGGTACAAAGAAGGCATGAGAAATACATCTCATTCTCAAGTAGAAAACTATTCATCATGTAGCCTTAAATGGGCATTGCAGAAAGTATTTAAAGTTCCAGAAGGTTGGTCAGAAAAATTAGCATTTGGCAATGTGCATCATACTTGTATTGAAGCATTCTTAAAACACCAAATGAAAACTAAAAGCACAGATAGAGATGAATATTTAAATTTATTATATCCAATATGGCATGAATCATTTGCTAATGAATTTAAAGATTCAACATTAGACCCAGGCGAATTTCTTGAAATGCAATCAATGAGCAAAGCATCTATTCCTACAATAGTTGATTATTTTTTACAAGCAGGATATGAAGTTGTTAATGTTAAAGATAATAATGGGAATATTATCCCAGCCATTGAATTAGGTATTGCCACTCCAATTGAAAATCCTATAACTAAAAAAGCAAGAGAAGATTATTATTTGCTTATGTTTATTGATGCTATAGTCAGAGATAAACAAGGTCGAATAATGATTCTTGACCACAAAACATCAGCTAAAAGATATTCTGACTCTAAACTTGAGACAAGTAATCAGTTGCCATTATATGTTTATGGAACAACTCAGCTATTTAAAGACAATGGACTTAAGTATGATAACTTAGTTGGATATGATGTTTTTCTTAAACAAAAAAAGCTAGCAATTGAACCATATGAAAAATATGTT
>Ga0209200_1003407_pt1 | contig 13649 bp, 11 predicted proteins | sample AD_UKC033_MetaG_FD_184406 | JGI IMG/M metagenome (GOLD analysis project Ga0209200, IMG submission 184406) | Active sludge microbial communities of municipal wastewater-treating anaerobic digesters from USA - AD_UKC033_MetaG (SPAdes) (version 2) | ecosystem: Engineered > Bioreactor > Anaerobic >...
CCCAGGGATCACCGCGTGATGATCAGGCTATACGACCGCGTTGCAACGAGATCCCCCGTGGTGGCAGCGGGGACGACGACTCGCGTGTGTGTCGAATGGAATCTTGGGGAGGACTCTCGAGCCCCCCCGTTCGCTCCCTCCATGCGCCTACGTAAAGGCAATGGGGTGGTGAGGCCCAGGAACCCCCTGGGCCCATGTCTGGCAGGAAGGAAATGGAATGCCGACAAGCTCGCAGATACTTACGTAACGCCGATTGTCGAAGCAGGAAGCGGGTCGATTCCCCGCGAGGAGGTAGCCTCATAAGAATCGGACATAGCAACCGCTCCCATGCCCATGCGGCCCACTCGTCGCGTCCGTATCGGCATGAGAGCTCTGAAGGTGGAGTCGGAGTCCTCGTGAAACCCAAAACTGCAGCACCGGACTGGAAGAAGATTCGCGGATGGAGGAAGCAACTCGTGCATTTGCTCGGCACGAAGGGGCGCGTCACTGCGCGCTCGCGGGACGGCATGCCTAAGCCCGTGAGCAATGCGACGATGGAGAAGAGGGAAAAGCGGCTCTTCGCTGCGCTGAATGAACTGCGGCGGATGGGATACAAGTTCAAGAGCCTCGATTCTCTCCAGCGCCGGCACATCAAGGCACTCGGGACGAAGTGGGCAAAGGACGGGCACTCCCCCTCCACCATCCAGAACGACCTCTCCATGTTGCGGCTGCTGTTCCAGTGGATCGACAAACCGGAAGTCATGGGAGAAAGCGCGGAGTTCGTTCCTTCGAAGCAATTCGTGACACGAACGACCAATGCGCAGTACGACCACTCCTGGACGGCCGCAGGCGTTGACGCTGACAGGCTCATTGGCCTGGTATCCCAGTACGACCGGCACGTTGGGATTCAGCTCCGCCTATGCCACGCCTTCTACCTACGGCGACAGGAAGCGGTGATGTTCAAGACGCACCAATTGGACAGAACGGCGTCGACTGTCCAATGTCGCGCGCGGTGCGGCCGATGGCCTCGAAGGTCCCGCCGGGACGGAACGGCTGGATCCGACCCAAACCGGACTATCGTTGTCCTGATAATCAAATGGCAGGTTTCCGAGCACAGCAGTCGTTCAGATGGCGGTTTGCGGAAATCATCGAACGGCGGCAAGTAGCCGGTAGCTGATGGACGTGAAACAAACAATCTCAACGAGCGGGTAAACATCGAGGGTGTGAAAATGCGGGTTAGCCACCTTGGTCTGGGAGGGTACAGTTCAGGCCCGAAAACTCCACCCCGACTGTTTTCTGACCGATGACCGAGCTCACGTCCCTTCGCCAGCGCTTTCTGGCCGGCCCTCTGACGCTGCGTAACGAACGTCGGGATTTTCCTGAATGACACCGTGGGCGTCGGCATTACGTGTTGTGGGCGCTCGACGTGGATACGCCTACGGTGCGCGCGCGCATGGTCGCAGCACAGCGGGCGCTGAACGGACTACTGCTCGACGGGTATCGGCGTCAGCCGCACGCCGGTACGCGAAGCCTTGAAGGTGCTGGCGCGCGAAGGGCTGCTGGTGATGGAACCGCGCCGCGGCTGCTGCGTCGCGGCGATCGGCGTCGAGGGTGTTGCACGGCTGTTCGATGTACTCGAGCTTCTCGAGATCCAACTGGTGCGTGAAGCCGCGCGGCACGAGATCGTCGCCCACAGCGCCCCACTGGACCTTCGTCTACTGCTTGAAATGGGCGGGAACCGTCATGCCGGTGAAGCCATCGGTCGTCTGCGCGAGAAGCTGCTGCTCGCGCTGGGTCCCTCTTACGGACAAGCAGAGAACACATTGTTCGAGCGCATCACCCCCGCTCTGGCGGCGGCCTTTGTCCGGCAGGACCAAGACGAGGCCGAGCGAGTGTGGCGGGACTACGCAATCGCGCGCCGGCGTCTCGCGGGTTGTAGGACTCAGCGGCATGCCGCTGGTCAGCCAAGCCCGACAGACAGACGCCTGATCGATTCGGGGCCGATGTGCTGACCACGAGTTGTTCAGCGGGTACCCGCTGCGTTCGTCCTCAGCAGCTTGCGCGCGCTCTCAAGACTGGACGCGGTCTGCTCATGAAGTGCGTCCGTTAGCGGTTGCTGCATTGAGGTGACGAGCAGCGACTCCGCAGACCTCAGGAGTTTAAGATGCTTCGTCCACGCTCCGTCACGCCCGCGGGGAAGCCGCAGCCGCACGGCCAGAGTGATTGCTTCCTGGGCAAGCGCCAGGCATTCGCATGGCTCCGGAACGGCTTGTCCCGACAATCGGTCGAAAAGGCGTAGCGCCACATCTGCGTGGCCGCCACGGATCGCAACCGAAATCGCCCGCGCAATGCCATCCGGATTGACGTCGCGCGCGAGTTGTTCGAGCCAATGGCGAGCCTGTTTCGTTCGTCCCAGTGCCAGGCAGGTCTCGGCGATGATCAAACCCAGGTGGGGAACATTGGTCGTCGGGTGAGCGACGAGCGTTTGACGCAGCAGCCGGTCGAGCCTGGAGGTGACGCCGGAGATCAGCTCGGCCTTGACTGACCGGGCGAACGCATCCGGATCGAACGGTCGCAGCTCCTCAGCCATAGCTCTTGCTGATGAACGGGGTTTCATCGGCACCTCGCCGCTGGTTGATGACCAGGGTCAGGACAAAGAAGAAATTGCACATCATGTTGCACAGCCGCGGCAGGACCATAGGGACCTCACGCCCTTCCTGCTCGATGCGCACCATCAGGCGCACAGCCTTCTTGGCCGCCGATCGCGCCAGGTGCAGATGCGGCACCGGCTGCTGCCCGCGCGGCAGCACGAAGCCGTCGATGCGATCGCGCACTTCCTCTCGGTAGTGGTTAAGCCGCGTCTGCAGCCAGGCGATGTCGGCTTCCTCGACGGCGAGCCGCCCCCGCAGCGAACCGTTGACGTGAAAGGCCAGCGGCTGCAAGCGGTCGAGGTCGGCAGCGATGTCCGCCATGTCCGTCGACAGCAGCGACAGCACCGCGCCGATGTGGCCGCACAACTCATCGGTGGCCACTTCGAAATCGCACAGGTACGACGTCTCGTAGATGAACGGATAGCAGAGTTCGTCGCGATTGCGTCCGGGTTTCATGTGCGTGGGATCCTCATCGGGTGGTGATCACGGGCGGGTCGGCGGCCAGGTCGACATGGACCGGCACGCGGAAGACCCGCGACAAACGCGCTTCAGTCAGCACTTCGGCCGGCGTGCCAAAGGCGTCTACACGGCCGTCGTGCATCAGGCAAAGCCGGTCGCAGTAGCGCGCCGCAAGGCTGAAATCGTGGATGGCCAGGACTACGCCATTGCCGTCGTTGGCATACCGTCGCAAGGTCTCCATGACGCTGCGCTGGTAGTAGAGATCGAGGCTGGCGATAGGTTCGTCGGCGAGCAACAGCCGAGGCTGGCCGGCAAGCACGCGGGCCAGCCACACCCGCGCCTGCTCGCCGCCGGACAGGTGGTCGACCTTCCGCTGGCGGAGCGCCTCGACGCCGCTCTGCTGCATGGCCAACCGAATCGCCCCGTCGTCGCGGTCGCCCCATGGCAGCCGGCCCAGCGCAACGACATCATCGACGCTCAGCGACCACGCGCTTTCGCACGTCTGCGGCAACAGACCGATGTTGCGCGCGCGCTGGCGGGGCCGCAGCGACTCGATCGGCTGGTCGTCGAAAGCAATCTCTCCCCGGCCGGGCAACAGCCCCGCCACGCACTGCAGCAAGCTCGACTTACCCGAGCCGTTCGGCCCGATGACGCCGAGCACCTCGCCTGCATCGAGCGTGAAGGAAACCCCATCAAGACGCGGCGGCAGCGCCAAATGGCGGACTTGGATCAGAGCCATCTCTGACGGTCCTTCCAGATGAGCCAGATAAACAGCGGCGCCCCTAGCAGTGAGGTCAGCACGCCGAGCTTGATTTCCCGCCCAGGCGGCAGCAGGCGCACGCAGATGTCGGCTAGGCACACCAGCGCCGCCCCGGCCGCGGCCGACGGCAGCAGCAGGCGGTCCGGACGGTGATTCACCAGAGGACGGACGAGATGGGGGACCAACAGGCCGACGAAACCGATGCTGCCCGCAATCGCCACCGAGGCGCCGACCAGCAGCGCGGTACCGAGCACGATCAGGCGGCTGCCACGGCTGAGCGCGAGCCCCATGCTCTGCGCAACCGCTTCGCCCAGACTGAGCGCGGCAAGCAGATGGCGCTGACGCCAGACCAGCAGGCCACCAATCACCAGAGCCGGCAACAGGACGATCAGGTGGTTCAGTCCCCGCTCGGACACCGAACCCAGCAACCAGAAAACCAACTCCTGCATGGCGAAGGGGTTGGGGGCGAAGTTCAGCACCGTGGCCAGTGCCGCGCCAGCCAGCGTCGAGATCGCCAGCCCGGCCATGATCACCAGCGACGATCGGGCCGAGCCGGCCAGCGCGAGCATCAGCAGCAGCGCGGCGCCCGCACCGAGCAGGCCGGCGAGCGCCGGCGCCGCCTCCCCGGCCGCGGGGAACAGGCCGAAATAGAACACCGCAGCCGCGCCAAGGGCGGCCCCCTGGCTGGCACCCGTCAGGCTGGGGTCAGCCAGCGGGTTGCGTAGCAGGCCCTGCAGCGCCGCGCCGGCCAGGCCGAGCGCCGCCCCCACCGCCAGCGACAGTAGTGTGCGCGGCAGGCGGATTTCGCCGATCACCATCGCCGCCGGGGATGTGACGCCGAGCAGCCAGTCGGACAGGCCGGCGAGGACGGGCACCGCAGTCGGTCCGGTGGCCAGCGACAGGCCCGCCACACCAACGAGGATCGCGACACCCAGCGGAAGAATCAGTCGCGCCATTGCTGCAATTGGCCGACGAGCTCCCAGGTCCACGGACCGGGACACTGCCAGCGCCAGTAGTCTGTGCTCAGCCAGCGCTCGCGGGGCACTGCGCGGCGCAGCACCGGATGCTCGGCAAAGCGGTTGGCCAGCGCCCTGCTCGCCGGCGCTGCCCACAGGATCGCATCGGGCGGATCGGTTGCAATCTGCTCCAGGTCGAGCCGCAGATAGCCGTCCTCGCGCAGGTAATTGGACCACCCGGCGCGTTGCAGAATGCCGTCCTCGAAGGTGCCGCGGCCCGTGCCGATGCCGTTGGCACCGAGGAGTAACAGGCGCTTGGGTGGGTTATCCGCCGGGATCGGCTTAGGCGGCGAACTCGCAAGCGTGGCCGGCTTGCCGAGCAAGGACAGGAAATGCCGTTCGTATTCGCCGACGGCCTGCAGACTGGTCGGCAACGCCAGGATTTCCACCCGGAATCCAAGCGTCTTCAGTCGGCTGCGCAGCAGCGGCGCGTTGTATTGCCCGGTGATCACCAAGTCTGGCTTCAGTGCGACGATGCGCTCCAGGGTTCCATCGTGAGTCGGCCAGTTAGTTTCCAGCCACGCGACCGGGAACTGGCGGTGCATCGGGGAGAGCGCAGCAACCTCGCCAGGGTCCGCGTAGCGGGCCAGCATCCAGTCGGTGCAGAGGTCGAGAGAAATGATGCGCTGCACCCCTGAGGCCTCAGCTGGCAGGAAGTGCAGCGCTGCGACAACCAGCACGCTGGTGACTTTTGGGAGCCTCATGCCTTGTTCGCTGCCGCCCTCGGTGTGGTGGCGGCAGCGCTATCCGTCAAGGCGTGTAGCGGATGCCAACGAAGGCGTTGAGGCCCGGCGTGTCATACGCGACATAGGCCGGACCGCTCCACCCGTAAGCTCTGGCAAGCTCGTACTCGCGATCGAACAGGTTATCGACACGCGCCTCGAGCGCGAGATTGCGGTTGATCGCGTAGCGGCCGGTGAGATTGACCAGGCCATAACCGCCAAGCTTGTTGGTTTCGTTGTTGTCGTTGTAACGGCTACCGACAGCAATGAGTTCCATACCGGCCTGGAATGCCCCCCACGTTTTCATGAGGTCGAGCTGGGCCTTGTGCTCTGCTCGGCGACCGAGACGCTTGTCGGTCGTTTCGTTGGTCGCGTCCAGCCAATCGTAGGTGGCACGCACATCGACCCCACCCAGATTGCCCGCGTAGGCCAGCGTCAAGCCCTCCAGCCTGGCTTCCTGAACGTTCTCGTTCCGACCCCAGACGGGCGGCGGAAGCGATACATAGGTAATCAGGTCTTCAACGTCGTTGCGGTAATAGGTCGCGCTGACGGAGTGGACGCCGTTATCCCAGATCAGGGCCAGTTCGCGGTTCTCGCCCTTCTCGGGCTTCAGGTCGGGGTTTCCGCCCCAGGTCGGATGAAAGAGTTCATCGAGACGCGGCGCCTTGAACGAGGTTCCGTAACTCGCCTGGGCACGCAGCATGGACGTCAGCTGATAGCCGTAGGCGAGTCCATAGGTATTCTCACTGCCAAATTCCGAATGATCGTCATGTCGCCCGCTGAGCTGCCAGCGATGCGGCCCCATATCGGCATTCCAGCCGATATAGACGGAGTTGTTGCTGATTTCCGTGGCGTCGAACCCGTCCTGGACGCGGGCCTCCTGTTCCAGTCGCTCAAGGCCGGCGACGAGCGTTCCGAGTGCCAGACTGACGTCGTTCTGCCAGCTCAGCAGCCTGCTCTCCGTTTCGAAGTCACTCCCGCTCGGGCTCCAGGTGCTGACGTTCTTTTGCCAGTCGGTGGTCTGGCCGTATTGAAGCTGGCTGTTCCAGTTGGCACTCAGCCGGTTCCTGGCAAAGACTTGCCACTGCTTGGTACGAAAATCCTGATACGCATCGAACAGGCTGGCGGCGGGCACGTCGCCGCTGTCGTAGTGTGCACGGCCTTCATTCTGGCGGAAACTCAGGCCGATCTCGTGGCCCTCTGCGGGGAGGAAGGAGGTGGAGATTGCGCCCCCCGTGTTGCGGTAGCCATCCTTGTCGCCGTCCTTGTTGGTCGCGTCGCGCATGGCGGAGATACCGCGGAAATCGTCGTGGCTACCCTCCACGCGGAAGCGCCACCGCTCATTGCCCGCAGAAACGCCGGCGCTCGTCTTGAAGGTGTCGTCGCTGCCGTAACCCACGAAGCCATCTGCCTTCAGACCCGGTGTGCCCTTGCGGGTGAAGATCTGGATCACGCCGCCGACAGCATCCGCCCCATAGAGCATGGAACCCGGGCCACGGAGAATCTCGATACGCTCGACATTGGCCAGCGGAATGAAGCGCAACGGCGAACCGCTTGCATCGATCGAGTTGATCGGCAGACCGTCGATGAGCACCTTGGTCTGGTCCGGCTTGGCGCCTCGCAGATACAAACTCGCTGAGGTGCCTGGACCGCCGCTGGTCGCCACCTGGACGCCGGGCTGCCGGCTCAGCAGATCGATCACCGTACCGCCGGCACTGCGCTCGATTTCGGCACGGTCAATTACGGTGATGTCGGACAGGACTTCTGAGACCCGCGTCTCGACGCGTGTCGCAGTAACAACAACCGGTTCGAGCGACTGCTGCGCGTGCAGCTGGCTGACGAACAACAGCGGCAGCAAGGCCGCCACGGGCTTGAGGCGTAATTGCATGATTTCCCCCCGCCGACAGGCGTCCCCGCATATCGGCATGCATGAAGAAGCAGTGCAAAGGGAAATGACGGGCTACGACAGCCGGTGCCACCTCCCCGTAGCACTTTCGCGTGTTGTCGCAGGCCGGTCTCCGGGCTTGCAAGTCTTGACGCGCCGCCTTCCCAGGTTCAACCCAGTGGCATTTTGGCGCGCCCGCACTCGCTTACCGTTGCGGGGGCAGCAGCGGAATTGTCTCGTTGGTGAGACTCACCGCTTTCCCGTTTAACTGCCAGGGGAGGTTCCCCTGGCAGCACCTGAGAGCGGGCGGATCATACATGGCCATACGCAGCGAGTCGATTGCGTATGGCCATGAAGTAAGGCCGGGACATGACCGCGCTGCCGCTCTCGCCATGGCGGAGTGTGGTTAGCGGGCGGACATACCCCCTTGGGCACGGGCTGTGGGGCTTAGCCTGATCGGAACACACAACCTATAGACTCAGCGGATACTCAATACACTATCTGTAGTTTGATAAATTGACACCCATCGCCCGGTCCAGTTAGAGTTCAGTCCGTCTATGGTTCCCCCTCGCGGGGGATTAAAAGGGAATTCGGTGCCGCGCCCAGCGCGAATCCCGGAGCTGCCCCCGCAACTGTAATCGGCGAGTCCTGCGCCCTCTCTGCCACTGGAAATCTTCCGGGAAGGCTGGCGCAAGGCGACGACCCGTGAGCCAGGAGACCTGCCATGTACATCACCTTCAACAGTTTGGGGCGGGGTGTCCCTGACAAGAGGCATGGCTCACACCATTTCACTTGCTCGTTTTCCTGATGGCACGGCAGCACCGCATGGCATTTCCATGCGCGTGACGCATCACGCCCGTGCGTCGGAGATCCGCCCTGCCCGCACCGGATCTCCGCCATGCCCACCGCCGACCGCCCCGTTGCAACGCTGACACCGCCGACCGATTCCACGGGCGTCGCTCTGGGACCGATGTGCCGCTTCGGCCCCGCTGACGCTCCCCGCATCTTCGAACACCTTCTTGCGCTGGATGCCGATGACCGCCTGCTGCGCTTCAGCCACGGCATCCGCAACGAAGGCATCGCCGCCTACGTCGCCACCCTCGATTTCACACGAGACCACGTGCATGGGCTGTGCACCGCGCAGGGCGACATCGTCGCCCTCGCCCATGTCGGGGTGCGCGATGGCGAGGTCGACTTCGGCCTCAGCGTCACCTCTACCTACCGTCAGCGCGGACTGGGACGAGCACTTTTCAGCCACGTCATCGCGCTGGCTCGCCTGCACGACGCGGTCCGGGTCGTCTGCCACAGCGTCAGCCCCGCGGTGCTGCACATGGCTGCCGCCAGCGGCTTCCGTCGGCCTGGCGGCAGCCACACCGCCCCCCTGACGCTGGATCTGCGGGCCGAGTCCCACGCCGGCGACGACGCCCAGCCTTGCCCGGCCCCCAGCGCAGTCAGCCTGGCGGCCGCCTGAAGCTCGCCTTCCCTCAGCAACCCGTTTCATCCGCACTCACCCAGACGAGGACCACCCGTGGACCGACTTCCCGCCGAAGCACTTGATAGCGCCATGCAACTCGCCGCTTTCCAGATCATCCGCCGCAATGGCGCCGTCGTTGCCTTCGATCCGAACAAGATCGCCGTCGCCATGACCAAGGCCTTTCTCGCCGTCGAGGGCCGCCAGGGCGCGGCGTCCTCACGCGTACGCGACATCGTGGCCCGACTCACCGATACCGTGGTCGGCGCCCTCACCCGTCGCCTGCCCGACGGGGGCATGCTGCACATCGAGGACATCCAGGACCACGTCGAGCTGGCGCTGATGCGCTCGGGCGAGCACGACGTCGCGCGCGCCTACGTGCTCTACCGCGAACGCCGCGCTGCCGAACGCGCGGCGAAGAAGGACGCGGAAGCGCAAGCGGGCGGCGCCGGCCCCGTGCTGCACGTCGTCGATGGCGAAGCGCGCCGCCCGCTCGACCGCGCCGCCCTGCTCGCCGTGTGCCGCGAGGCCTGCGAAGGGCTGGACGGCGTGTCCGCCGACACCGTGCTCGAACACGCCCTCCACAACCTCTACGACGGCGTGCCGATTGCCGCCGTGCGCCAGGCATTGGTGCTGGCCGCCCGCACGCTGATCGAGCGCGAGCCAGACTACGGCCACGTCGCCGCGCGCCTGCTGCTGTCGGCCATCCGCGTCGAGGTGATCGGGCACGAGACCTCGCTGGCCGACATGGCCGACCCCGATCGAGGCTATGCCGCCTGCCTGCCCGCCTTCATCCGCGCGGGCATCGCAGCCGAGCTGCTCGATCCCCGGCTGGCCGACTTCGACCTCGCCCGCCTGGCAGCGGCGATCCGGCCCGAGCGCGACCTGCAGTTCGACTACCTCGGCCTGCAGACCCTGTACGACCGCTACTTCCTGCATATCGACGGCCGCCGCATCGAGCTGCCGCAGACCTTCTTCATGCGCGTGGCGATGGGCCTCGCGATCAACGAGATCGACCGCGAGGCACAGGCCATCGCGTTCTATGAACTGCTGTCGAGCTTCGACTTCATGAGCAGCACGCCGACGCTGTTCAACAGCGGCACCCGGCATGCGCAGCTGTCGTCCTGCTACCTGACGACGGTGGCCGACAGCCTCGAGGACATCTACCAGTCGATCAAGGAGAACGCCCTGCTGCAGAAGTTCGCCGGCGGCCTCGGCAACGACTGGACGCCGGTGCGTGCGCTCGGCAGCCGCATCAAGGGCACCAACGGCCAGAGCCAGGGCGTGATCCCCTTCCTCAAGGTGGTCAACGACACCGCGGTGGCGGTGAACCAGGGCGGCAAGCGCAAGGGCGCGGTGTGCGCCTATCTCGAGACCTGGCACCTCGACATCGAGGAGTTCCTCGAACTGCGCAAGAACACCGGTGACGAGCGCCGCCGAACGCACGACATGAACACCGCGAACTGGATTCCCGACCTGTTCATGAAGCGCGTGCTGGAGAACGCCGAATGGACGCTGTTCTCGCCGGCCGACGTGCCCGACCTGCACGAGCGCTGCGGCCAGGACTTCGAGGCGGCCTACCGCGCCTATGAGGAGAAGGCCGAGCGCGGCGAGATCCGCCTCTTCAAGCGCCTGCCCGCCATCCAGCTGTGGCGCAAGATGCTGACCATGCTGTTCGAGACCGGGCATCCGTGGATCACCTTCAAGGACGCCTGCAACCTGCGCTCGCCGCAGCAGCATGTGGGCGTGGTGCATGGCTCCAACCTGTGCACCGAGATCACGCTCAACACCTCGGCCGACGAGACTGCGGTGTGCAACCTCGGCTCGGTGAACCTGCCCGCCCATCTGGTGCGCGACGGCGAAGGGCGCTGGGCGCTCGACCCCGACAAGCTGCAGCGCACCGTGCGCATCGCGATGCGCCTGCTCGACAACGTCATCGACCTCAACTACTACGCCACGCCCAAGGCGCGCGCCGCCAACCTGCGTCACCGCCCGGTGGGCCTGGGCATCATGGGCTTTGCCGACGCCTTGCATTTGATGGGCCTGGCCTACGCATCGGACGCCGCGATCGAGTTCGCCGACCGTTCGATGGAGGCCGTGTGCCATGCCGCCTACTGGGCCTCGACCGAGCTGGCCGAGGTACGCGGGCCGTATTCCAGTTTCCGCGGCAGCCTGTGGGACCGGGGCATCCTGCCGCAGGACAGCCTCGCGCTGCTGGCCGAGGGCCGCGGGCGCAGCAGCGCGGGCGGCGGCGCCCTGCTCGAAGTAGACCGCTCTTCCTCGCTCGACTGGGGCCCGCTGCGCGAACGCATCGCCCGCCATGGCATGCGCAACTCGAACTGCGTCGCCATCGCGCCGACCGCAACCATCTCCAACATCGTCGGCGTGTCCGCCTCGATCGAGCCGGACTACCAGAACCTGTACGTCAAATCCAACCTGTCGGGCGAGTTCACCGTGGTTAACGCGCATCTCGTGCGCGAGCTGAAGGCACTCGGCCTGTGGGACGAAGTGATGGTGGCCGACCTCAAGTACTTCGACGGCTCGCTCGCCCCGATCGAGCGCATTCCCGCCGAACTCAAGGCGCGTTACGCGACCGCCTTCGAGATCGAGCCGCACTGGCTGGTGGAAGCCGCCTCGCGCCGGCAGAAGTGGATCGACCAGGCGCAGTCGCTGAATCTCTACATCGCCGCCGCGTCGGGCCGCAAGCTCGACGAACTCTATCGCCTGGCCTGGCTGCGTGGGCTCAAGACCACCTACTACCTGCGTACGCTGGGCGCCACCGCCATGGAGAAGACCGGCACCACCACGCCGGCCACCGCCAGCGCCGACCCGGCGCCCAAGGCTTGCTCCATTCTCGACCCCGACTGCGAGGCCTGCCAATGACCGCCTTCTTCGACGACTGGGACACGCCGGTTCGCCCTCGGGCAGCCACTGCTCCAGCCACTACGCCAGCCTCCCGCCAGGCAGACTCCCCGGCGTCCACGGTGACGCCCACGGCACCGGCATTCCGCCCCGACGCGGCCCTGTCCGCCACCGATGCCCGGCCGGGCGCGCTGGCGCCGGTGCGTGCTGCCGACAAGCGCATCGTCAACGGCCAGGGTGACATCAACCAGCTCGCGCCCTTCAAGTACCCCTGGGCGTGGGAGTTCTTCCTCAACGCCAACAAGAACCACTGGACGCCGCTGGAAATCTCCATGGCGCAGGACGTTCACGACTACCACCACCGCCTGACACCGGCCGAGCGCCATGTGTTCGAGAACGTGCTGTCCTATCTGACCACCTCGGACATCCTCGCCATGCGCAACATCGGCCTGGCGGTGATGGAGAAGATGACCGCGCCCGAACTGCAGATCTACCAGGCCCGCCAGGTGTATGAGGAAGCCCTGCACACCTGGACCTACCAGCACTGCATCGAAAGCCTGGGTCTGGACCAACAGGAGATCTACAACCGCTACCGCGTCGTGCCCGAGATCCACGGCAAGATCGCGCTCGCCAACCGCCGGCTCGAGCGCGTGATGCGGGCCGACTTCGACCTCACCGACCGCGACAACCTGCACGAATTCGCACTCTCCTACCTCTTCTTCGCGGCCATCTTCGAGGGCTGCTGGTTCTACAACGGCTTCACCCCCATCTTCGCGCTGCAGCGGCGCGGGCTGATGAAGGGCACGGCCGAGCAGTTGCAGTACATCATGCGCGACGAGGTGCTGCACTGCGCCTTCGGCATCCGCACCGTGCGCACGCTCATCGCCGAGGAAAACCTGCAGCTCGATCCCGCGACGCTCGCCCGCCTGTGGGAGGAAGCCGAGGCCGCCGAAACCGCCTACGCCGGCTACCTGCTGCGCGAGCCCATCCTTGGCTACTCGGCCGCGCAGCACATGGGCCAGTTCCGCTACATCGCCAACCGCCGCGCCCGCCAGCTCGGGTTGGCCGAGCCCTACCCCGGCGCGGAAAACGTGCTGCCTTGGCTGGACGAGCAGGCCAACCTGCGCAAGGAGAAGAACTTCTTCGAGACGCGGGTCACAGAGTATCAGACCGGCGGCGCACTGACCTGGGAGTGAGTCGGGCGGCCTGTTGTTTCTCACAGGCAGGCGAGGTTTGCATCTGAGGCCCAACGTATGAGGTAAGGGGCTGCCGGTCCGGTCGGCCGAGAGGTTCGGCTTCATGATGGCAACACCGTCTTGTAGTTATCACACCTACGCTACGCGCCTTGGAGAGGGCTCTGTCCTAGTTCTTTTGTCGGTCAGTCAAAGGCCCATGCTGGCCGCCGCCAAGGCCAATAACTTAAGCACCCGCCAGCACCGTGGAGTGGTAAAACCCATGTAGCACATAGGCAGAGAGCATGCCGCCTTGCCCGGATGGCTGCTATCCGGAGCGGGAGGCGACTGGCGGCTCGTTGAGGGGCATGGAGAAGCGCGGATAGACGAAATGAACCATTTTGTCTAATGTCTGGACATCACCCCCCGCAATGGCGCGGCTTCGAGCCCGTCCTTCCGGACGTACTTTGGACAAAACGGACAGGGTGCTGAACGAATGGCAGCAGCCCAACTGGAGCGGCCGTTCAAGCGGCAACTCTACCTGCAGGCCGAACGGCGGGTCGTGGCCGATACGACCCTTCCAGCATCCCGCCGGAAAGCAGCCGCCCGTCGCGTCGAAGGCTTTCTTCGGGCAGCCGCCGGGACACGATCAGATTTCGATCTGCTCAGAGA
>Ga0209200_1003409_pt1 | contig 13646 bp, 11 predicted proteins | sample AD_UKC033_MetaG_FD_184406 | JGI IMG/M metagenome (GOLD analysis project Ga0209200, IMG submission 184406) | Active sludge microbial communities of municipal wastewater-treating anaerobic digesters from USA - AD_UKC033_MetaG (SPAdes) (version 2) | ecosystem: Engineered > Bioreactor > Anaerobic >...
AAGCTCCTCCATGAGCTTCAGGTCTTTTGTACTGGCTTTTGATGGCGTGTAATAGAGCGTGCTTCTGGCAATCCCTAAAAGCTCACATTGGTAGCATATGCTCATTTGCCCTTCTTCACGATCAACCATCTCTCTGCGTATATCCAGGGGTATCATAGAACCTTTTTTTTTAACCAATTGATGTCTACCGACAGTTGACCGATTTGATGTATCAGCTCCTCATTCTCTTTCTTAAGCTTCTTTATCTCTGATGACTCATCCTTCCCGCTGTCGAAAACCTTTCCCGCATTGGCCAAAAAATCCCTCTTCCAATGTGTAATCAGATTAGGATGCACTTGGTAAATCTGAGCAAACTCAGATATGGTCTTGTTCTCTTTTATCGCCTCTATGGCAATCTTCGCTTTAAATTCAGCCGTAAATGTTCTTCTTGACTTTTCCATATGACAAAAATTTTAAAATTAGTAAATTCCTGTCCAGTTTTTTTAGACCATCTCATTACATTCGATCAATTCAACCAGATAGTTCTCCTATGTAATAACAATTTTATCCACTTCTCCAATTCTTATTTTTCTCCTATAAACAATACGATATCATAGTACTGTTAAGAGAAATTTGTTTCAACATATAACATCGCGTAAGGAGGTTGATTACATATTTTCAGTATTGCAGGCAATGCTAAGTATGGTTAACTTTTAGATATTTATCCTTTAGTTATCTTATTGAACGGATGATTTCATGCATGCGTTAAAGTTTATCATAGATCATTTTTTATTCTTACTCAATCTTTAATCAGCGATAAACTTTAAGTGGATAAAAATTTGTAATAAAGAAATATGGATCTTTTATCGAGCCTCCTGGGGGATTCGAACCCCCGGCCTGTTCATTACGAGTGAACCGCTCTGCCAGCTGAGCTAAAGAGGCCTTCGAAGAATCAATGCAAAATTACAAATCTTTGGCTAATTGTAGAATTAATTATATAAGACCAGCCATCTTACTGATTTCTAACATCTTTTCTATAGGTATCAAAGCTCGCTCCGCAATGTATTTATCAATTTGAATTTCAGGATATTCAGCAACCATACACTGATAAAGATTTTCCAAATTATTCATTTTCATATAAGGGCAGTCATTACAGGAACAAGTTTCATCGACAGGAGCAACCAGAAAAGTCTTGTCTGGCGCTATCTTTTTCATTTGATGAATAATACCCGTTTCGGTAGCAACGATAAATTTCTTGTGCTGGCTTCGCTCGATAAATTTCAGCATTCCATTAGTCGATCCAATATAATCTGCAATCTGTAAGACGGCTTGATTGCATTCGGGATGAGCAATCAAAAAGGCATCGGGATTTTCCATCTTCATTTTCAAAATGATTTCATCTGTTAGCAAATCGTGAACCTGGCATACACCATTCCAAAGAACCATATTTCTCCCTGTCAATCGATTAATATAACTACCCAGATTTTTATCAGGAGCAAATATAATCCTAACATCTTTTGGCAATGACTCTATGACCTGAACAGCATTTCCCGAAGTACATATCAGGTCTGACATGGCTTTGATCTCAGCCGTACTATTAATATAAGTAACCACGATATGATCGGGATGATCTTTTAGAAACGATTCAAAAACATCGGCAGGACATGAATCGGCTAAAGAACATCCTGCATCAAGAACAGGGACAACTACTTTTTTTGATGGATTGAGAATTTTTGCAGTTTCGGCCATAAAATGAACTCCGCAAAATACAATCATGTTGCTATCCACCTCCTTTGTTTTCTTCGACAACGCCAAACTATCTCCAATAAAATCAGCTAAATCTTGAATTTCAGGAATCTGGTAATAGTGAGCAAGGAGAGTAATTTTTTTTTCTTTTTTAACAGTCTTTATTTTGTCAATAATTTCTAAAGTATTCATCATTATTAATTCTTTATAAGTTATATGTTGATAATATAGGTCTGTTGATAGTATTGAAAACTTTTTCTAATTTATTTGGATTTGTTAGTTATTAAAAGTTATTAACCCTTTCGATGGGAACTGTTAATTATAATAGTTTGATTTTTATTAATTTATAAAAGTTATTCAATATGGTGGATAAATATGAATGTGGATAAGTTTCAATTGCAAAGTTAGTCATAAGTGTTTATAATTTGGTTGAAAAATGTGGATAAAATTGATAGTTTTTAACAGTAAGAAGATAATGAAAGGAAGAAGGTAAATTTTTTCACTTTAATTCACATTTCGTTTAATTTATATAGCATTTTATTGTTGAAAAGTTATTTATAGTGGTATTCAAAATATTATGGATTTCTTTAAATATTCAAAAAGATTGATGAATTTCAAACCCAGAAGATATCAGAACAGGTATGAAAAGATTTTGTATTTTTGTAGTATAAATTTTCAACAAAATGTCGGAAAGTAAAATTTTGGCATTAGGCAGTGATCATGCGGGATATGATTTAAAACAATTTATTAAGAATGAATTGATTGTGCAAGGATTTGATATTAAAGATTTTGGTTGTTATTCACCTGATAGTGTGGATTATCCTGATATTATTCATCCTTTGGCACAGGAGATAAATGAAGGAAGGATTAAAAGAGGGATTATATTATGTGGGACAGGGATAGGTGTGAGTATTGTAGCCAATAAATATCCTGGTGTGAGGGCAGCTTTGTGTTGTGATGTAGAAAGAGCTCGGTTATCGAGGCGTCATAACGATGCCAATATTTTAGCTTTAGGTGCACGGTTTATTTCGACCGATGAAGCCATGCAAATTATTCGAGTATTTCTCGAGACTGAATTCGAAGGAGGAAGACATCAACAAAGAGTGGCCAAAATTCCTATTTCTTAGATTCGAATGGAAGAAAGGATAAAGATGGAGAACTATGCGAAGCAGTTTAATAAGCGTGCCGAAAAAGTATCCTTCGACAAAGAACACCGACATAAAATTCTTCATAATATTGAAAAATATAATGTTGCTTTTCGAAAGGGCAGAGAGTTTTATAGCGATTTAGAGCTTGCCAAAAAGCGGGCAGGATACTATAAATATAAAGTTATAAATGATTTAGGAGAATATTTAATTGATTTCGAAGCCCATTTTACTGCACATGGTGGCAAAGTAATCTGGGCTCTCAATGCGAACGATGCTCTCAACCATATTCTTGAAATATTAAAGAAGCGAAGAGCAACAACAGTGGTGAAATCAAAATCGATGACTACTGAAGAAATAGGTTTGAATGAGGTTTTGGAAAAAAATCGCATTAAAGCTGTAGAAACGGACTTAGGCGAATTTATTGTGCAGCAGGCGGGTGAAAAGCCTTATCATATCGTTACTCCGGCCATGCATAAGTCAAAAGAAGACATAGTCAGGTTGATGAACGATAAATTCGAGCTACCTCCTGATAGTACACCAGAAGAAATCACATTGTTTGTCCGTGGTTATTTACGTGAGCAGTTTTTACAAGCCGATGCAGGAATTAGTGGAGCCAACTTCTTAATTGCCGATTTAGGTGCTATTGCCCTTACCGAAAATGAAGGGAATGCCCTATTGAGTACTTCTATCCCTTCATTGCATATTGTTGTGGCTGGCATCGAAAAGATCATTCCTAGGATGGATGATTTGGATTTATTTTGGCCATTATTAGCAACACACGGGACGGGTCAAAATATGACAGTATATAATTCCATCATTTTTGGTCCCCGGCAGGAAAATGAAAACGATGGACCCACCGAAGTAATCGTTATTTTGCTTGATAACGGACGGACTCGCGTACTCGAAAAGAATCGGCAGAGAATTGCCTTATGCTGCATACGCTGTGGTGCTTGCCTTAATGCCTGTCCGGTGTATAAGAATATTGGAGGTTATGTGTACGATACCACTTATACTGGTCCTATAGGTGCTGTTATAACCCCTTTGATGAGAGGTCTCGAAGAATACAATCATCTTAGCTTTGCCTCGAGTTTGTGTGGAGAATGCACAGACGTTTGTCCGGTTAAGATACCATTACATGAATTATTACTCTTCAACAGATATGAGGCTGTGAAAAAAGGCCATGTTGAATCATGGTGGAGGTATGCCATGCGAATGAGTCGCTGGTTATTTCTTCACCGAAGATTGATGGATACGGGTAGCCCACGGCTGAGGCAATTTCTTGTCGATAAATTTATTGTACCATTGTGGGGTCCTCGTAGAATTTTACCTAAGCTTGCCCCAAAAAGTTTTAGCAAACAATGGACAGATAATTTAGAATAAGCCGAAAGGAGCGTATACAAGATAAATTATTCATATTGATCGCAGGAAAAATGAATTTATGATGAATACACGATATAGGGTTTGTTTTTTTACTATATTTCTGTTATTTAATGGCTTTTCGTATTATTCTATCTTTAGCCAGCCCTTATCCATTGAAGAATTAGCTAGAGAAAAGGTTTACAACTCGTATGACGAAGCATTTGGAGACCCATGGAATTGTGTAGTGCTCGATTTAAGCTATCAAAACCTTACTTTTAATTCTGAGCGTGTTAGAAATCTGAATAATTTAAGAGTGCTTCATCTAGCCGGTAATCCTAATGTTGATTTCGAAGAAGCCTTTACTCGAAAGTATTTTGGAAGTTTGCCCTATTTGCAGATAATCGACCTGCAGGAAAACAACCTCAAATATCTCCCTTCGGGTTTATCGAAGTTTCCTTACTTGAATATGTTTTTTGCCGGTAAAAATCAAATTACAGAAATACCCGATTATTTTTGCAGATTTGAATATCTTCAAGTACTCTCACTTCATCATAATAGAATTCGAACTCTGCCCGAATGCCTCGGTTCGCTCGATAGTCTGCAAACCCTCGATTTATCGGGCAATACATCTTTGCAGCTCGATCAGGTTATTCCTATTTTAAAAGAATGCAGGAATCTGCGTCAACTTTATTTAAGTGAATGCAATCTTGATCGTCTTCCTGTTACTATAAGCGATTTACAATCATTGCATTATTTGAATCTTTCAGAAAATAAGCTATCGCAGCCACCTCAATATTTATTTCATCTGTCTCATTTACAGGAACTTTATCTATCCGGTAATAATATCACCTCTCTGCCTGATGACATTCAATTTTTAGAAAACCTCGAAGTGTTAGTGTTGAAAAACAACCAATTGAAAACAATTCCTAATACTATAAAAAATCTCCACAAGCTTGTTTATCTCGATATTTCTGGGAATAAACTAGCCAATGTATCCGATTCTTTATTTTTTTTGAAAGAATTGAAGGAATTGCATCTAGCATCTAATCAACTCAGTTCTTTGCCTGCAGCAATAAAAGAACTCACTCAGCTCGAAGTGCTTGATGTATCCTCCAATAAGCTCACGAGTTTACCAGAGGAGGTAGATTACTGTAATTCATTAAAATACATTAATTTAAAAGGGAATTCTATTAATAAGGAGAAGGTTCAGCGTATGAAAGACAAATGGAAAACCGTCCAGATTGTCTTTTGATGATGCAGATAGGGAGAAGGGATAATACATGAATTCGTTCAATAAGATTCAATGTAAATAAAAAACTCAATGCTTTATGAAAAAATTGACGATTATTTTACCTTATTTATTATTGATGTTTATGGAGAACTATGCCCAGGAGGAGATAAAATTTCAGCTTCCACCACCCGAGATATTGCAATTAGTTGATGTAAAGCCTCAGCCGGCTGTTTATATCGATTATCATAATCGATACATGTTGCTGTTTGAGCGCAAGGCTTTCAAGAATTTAGAAGAATTAGCCCAGCCAGAATTAAGATTGGCCGGATTAAGAATCGATCCGCAAACTCATGCTCCAAGCAGGATAAGATATTTTTATGGAGTGCAGTTGATCGACCTTTCCACGGGTAAGGAAGTAACATTAAAAAATATCCCCGATAGCCTGAATATTGCCAATGTCAGCTTTTCACCCGACAGCAGAAAGTTAGCATTTACGAATACCGTTGGGAGAAATATTTCATTATGGATAATCGAGCTCGAAACAGGAATGGCCAGAATGATCTATCATCAACGTTTAAATGCATGTATGGGAGCTCCATATCAATGGACGCCTGATTCCGAATCCTTGTTGGTGAGTGTGGTGCCCGAAAATCTTCCTCCGATATCCGAAAGCAAACCGCTTCCAGAAGGCCCTTTTGTTCAAGAAACCCGGGGAGAAATAGCCGCATTGCGGACCTATCAGGATTTGCTCAAGAATCCATATGATGAAAAGTTATTCGAGTATTATGTTACTGCTTCCATTTTGAAAATTGGATTAGATGGTTCACGGCAGCCATTTTTACCTCCTGCCATGTATCAGAACCTGAGCTATTCGCCCGATGGGAAATATATTCTGGTCTCTACCATTCAGAAACCATTCTCATATAATGTTCCTTATTCCTATTTTTCTATTAAATATTCCATTCACAGCAGTAGTGGAGAATTCTTGAATGATTTTTATTTGCGTCCAGTAGTCGAAGATGTTTTGCCTATGTTTGATGCATGTGAAAAAGGGCGAAGGGCAATACAATGGCGAAATGACAGGCCCGCCGAGCTTTGCTGGGTCGAAGCACTCGACAATGGAGACCCCAGAATAGAAACCAATGCAAGAGATGCTATTTTTTTGCAGAATGCCGATTTTAAAACCCCATCGGTAAAAATTGCAACTACCCTGTATCGTTTCTCGGGGATCATCTGGGCAAACGACCAGTTAGCTGTCCTGAAGGAATATTGGTATAAGAATCGTAGAAGTTTGACGAGCTTTATTTCGCCCGCATTTCCAATGTCGGATAAAAAGATTGTTTTCGATCTGTCGTCGGAAGATCTCTATGCCGATCCAGGAGACTTTCTTACACAGAGAAACGAATTCAATGAATGGATACTGAGGTTTTCGGCAAACAATAAATATCTTTATTTGGAAGGGGAAGGCTATAGCCCCGAAGGCAATCGTCCATTTTTAGATGAATTCGATGTTTCAACTTTTAGCAAGCGACGTTTATGGCAGGCCGAAGGAAAATCGAACTACGAAAGCATCGTCAGGGTAGTCGATCCTAAACAACCAACCATGATTACTACAATAGAGAGCAAATATGAAGTTCCCAATCTTTTTATGCGCACCGGCAAGAAACTTCGACAGCTAACATTTTTTACCAGTCCTTATGGTGAACTTCAATCGAAGATTAAATCGGAAAAGATTTTTTATAAGAGGAATGATGGAACAGAGCTATTGGGTACGCTTTATTTGCCAGCTACTTACGATCCGGTCAAGGAAGGGCCTTTGCCATTATTGATGTGGGCTTATCCCAGAGAATATAAAGATGCTCAGAGAGCGGGACAAGTGAAAGATTCTCCCCATCAATTCGTACGCTTTCATTATGGGTCGCCGGTATTCTGGGCATTGAGAGGTTATGCTGTTCTCGATGAAGCAAGCTTTCCTATTATAGGGGAAAATGCTGCCCAGCCTAATGATACTTTTATCGAACAATTGGTTGAAGATGCTCGTGCAGCTATAGATTATCTTGCCAAAAGAGGAATTGTCGATCATGAAAGGGTTGCCATTGGAGGGCATTCGTATGGAGCATTCATGGTAGCCAATCTGCTGGCTCATTCCGATTTATTTGCTGCCGGGATTGCTCGAAGTGGAGCCTACAACCGAACCCTTACTCCATTTGGTTTCCAGTCGGAAGAACGAACATTCTGGGAAGCCCCCGAGGTTTACTTAAAGATGTCGCCCTTTGTATATGCCGATAGGATTAAATCCCCACTTCTTTTGATTCATGGAGAGGCCGACAATAATTCGGGAACTTTTACCTTGCAAAGCGAACGCTTGTTTGCGGCTATCAATGGGCTTGGAGGGAAAGCGCGTTTGGTTATTCTGCCTTACGAAAGCCATGGATACTCTGCCAGGGAAAATATCCTTCATACTTTATGGGAAACCGATGTCTGGCTCGAAAAATATTTGAAGAATAAGGAAATGGAATCAACTCCCAGACCTATTCAGGAGTAATTCAGTAAAGCCTGATTATAATAGTATTTGATAAGATTTTCCATTTCGGCCGAAAGGGTCTGATTTCGCCTGCTCATTACAATGTGTGCAGTTTGTAATGCATTTTCGATTTTGTAAAGTTCCAATCCATTTTTACCTCCCCAGGAAAAATCGGGAATGTATTTGGGAGGGAAATCGGCTCCAAAGATATTGCACATTATACCCACCATAGTTCCAGTATTGAACATGGTATTTATTCCGGTTTTGGAATGATCACCCATAATCAAGCCCAGAAAAAGCAGGCCAGTATCAGTGAGTGCACCATTAGCATAAGCTTTGATGGTCGAATAGTTGTTTTTTAGATCGGAATTATTGGTGTTTGCTCCCAGATTCACCCACTGCCCAAGATAGGCATGTCCAAGAAATCCATCATGCTGTTTGTTGCTGAAAGAATGGATAATGCTACCTTCAATTTCTCCACCTATCTTGCAGTTATGTCCAATACTTGTATTGCCGTAAATTTTTGAACCCGCCTTAATCAGAGTTTTTTCTCCAAGCGAGCAAGGACCCTGAATGTAGCTGTTTGGCATAATGGTTACTTCATCACCAATAAAAACCTGGCCATTTTCGGCTGAAATAGTTACACCGGGATAAATTTTCGAATTTTTTCCTATAAATATATTTTCTTCTTTGATCAGGTGAACCCCTTCGAATAATTGACCACCACAATAACCGCTACCAGGACTCAACTGAAAATCGTCGATAAGCTGTTTCCCATTTTCAGAAATCAAATCCCAGATATAATGAGCCATTTTAGAACCCGGCTTGTCGTAGGAAATAATTTTTAATCGGTCATCACTTGGGAAAACCAGTAGCCCTTCTTCATCGAAGGCCAGCAGGCTCAAATGAGTAGCATTCAACCTGGCTGCTGCAAGCTCACCATCAATTAGAATATATTGGCCATCTTCTGCTGAATGTAGGAATGAATAAAACGAAGAATCCGCCAATAAGCGAGCATTAATGAATAAATACGACGAAGAAACTACTTCGTTTATGCGTATGGAAGCGTAAGTTTCTTGCATCAGAGATTTTAAGATATCACGCACAAAATAATCTGTTGGAATATTGGGAAATCTTATGCTGGTTTTTTCTCTGAGCAGGTATATTCCACACCTCAGATCGAATATTGGTCTTAAACGGGCTAAAGGTTGAAAATACCGGTAATATTCATCTTCAAATATCCCAATCCGCATAAAGTATAATTTTTACAAATGTAATTACATAAGTGGAAATAAGAATGCAAATTTGAAAAATTAAGTCCTCAATGAGAATTTAGATGTTTCTTATCATAGAAAGTCCTAATTTTGCTGAAAATTCAATAATTTTAATATATTTTAATCGTCATGAATGAGAATACGAACTTAAATCCCAATCCTCTTGTAGAATATCTTAACAAGCCAAACAGCGAATTCACGAAGGCTGATATCATTAGATATATAGAGGATAATGATATTAATATGTTGAATTTCAGGTATGTTGGGGGTGATGGCAGACTAAAGACATTAAATTTTGTGATTCATGATTACCAGCATTTAGATACTTTGTTGAGCGCTGGTGAAAGAGTGGATGGATCAAGTTTGTTCAAGGATATAGAAGCGGGTTCGAGTGATTTGTATGTTATCCCAAGATATCGTACGGCTTTTGTCAATCCATTTACCGAGATACCCACGATGGATATTTTATGTTCATATTATGCCAAGGAAGGAACTCCTTATGAAGATGCTCCTGAAAATATCCTGCGTAAATCGCATGAAATTTTCAAACAGCGGACAGGCTTAAGTTTCGAAGCCATGGGCGAGCTTGAATATTACCTTATTCGTCCACGTTCCGAATTATATCATGCCGATGATCAAAAAGGATATCATGAATCGACTCCATTTTGCAAAGGAGATGGTTTGCGCAGGCAAGCCATGCTTTACATTGCTCAAACAGGTGGTTTTATCAAGTATGGCCATTCTGAAGTAGGAAACTTTTCTTTGGGAGATTTTGATTACGAGCAGAATGAGATCGAATTTATGCCTGTGGCTGTTGAAGATGCTGCCGATCAAATTGTGATCGCCAAATGGGTTTTACGAAATTTAGCATATCGCAATAATGTGAATTTGACTTTTGCACCGAAGATTACAGTTGGGAAAGCCGGCAGTGGATTTCATATTCATACCCGATTGATGAAGGACGATGAAAACATGATGATTGAAAACGGGCAATTGAGCGATATTGCAAAGCGTGCCATTGCAGGGTATTTAGATCTGGCTTCTTCACTCACGGCTTTTGGCAATCAGAATCCCACTTCTTATTTTCGGTTGGTACCTCACCAGGAGGCTCCTACCAATATTTGTTGGGGCGATAGAAACCGCTCAGTTCTGGTGCGCGTGCCTTTGGGATGGTTAGGGAAAGCCAATATGACCATAGATGCAAATCCCTTAGAACCCTCGGGAGAATATGATTTCTCACAAAAGCAAACTGTTGAATTCCGAAGCCCCGATGGTTCGGCCAATGTATATTATCTGTTAGCAGGGTTGGTGGTAGCAGCCCGACATGGCCTTGAAATGCCCGATGCTTTGGATTATGCCGAACGTACTTATGTAGATGTCAATATCTTCGAAGAAGCCCATAAGGATAAACTCGAAACACTCAGGCATCTTCCGGTTTCGTGCTGGGAATCGGCCGAACAGCTTCTTGTACAATCCGATATCTATACACGGTTTGGAGTATTTTCACCTTCTTTTATCCAAGGTCTTGCCCGACAATTAAAGTTATATAATGATAAAAATTTGAGGCAGGAAATCGAAAATAATTCAGAAGCCATCTTGAAACTTGTCGAAAAATATTTTCATTGCGGATGATTGATAACCATCTAAAGAAGTTTATGTATCTTTGGAAGTAAAATTTACAATTAGTTATCTAACTAATCATCAAAAAAAGGATGAGCCATGAAACATGAATTACCACCGCTGCCATGGGCCAAGAATGCCCTGGAGCCATATATCAGTCAGCAAACCATTGAGTTTCACTATGGGAAACACCATCAAACGTATGTAAATAACCTCAATAATCTCATTGTGGGAACACCTTTCGAAAATTCCAACCTCGAAGATATCATTCTAAGAGCTGAAGGAGGAATTTTTAACAATGGTGCTCAGGTATGGAATCATACGTTTTATTGGAACTGTTTGATGCCGAATGGTAGAAGCGAACCCATGGGGAGGCTTGGCGAAGCCATCAAAAGAGATTTTGGTTCATTCGAAGCCTTTAAGGAAAATTTCACTAGTGCGGCTGTTTCACTTTTCGGTTCGGGTTGGGCTTGGTTGGTGAAAAACCCGCATGGACATCTGGAGATTATTCAGGAAAGCAATGCAGGAAATCCGCTGCGATGGGGTAAAACTCCTCTTTTGACGTGTGATGTATGGGAACACGCCTATTATCTCGACAAACAGAATCGCCGTGCCGATTATGTTGCCGATTTCTGGAAAATCATCCATTGGAATGCCGTCGAAGAAAGGTTGTGAGACCTGTATACTCTGGTTTAACTTTTATGGTTTCGACTGAAATGTAGATTTATTTTCACTACTGACCGACAAAAAAATTGAATAAAAAGAAGGAGGGACAAAACCGAAGTTTCATCCCCCAGTTGTAAATTTGTGTAGTAAACCTAAATTAACAACCATGGACAAAGATATAATAAAAAATTTAGTCGATCAGCCGATCTTCAAACAGTTAATAAAAATGCTGCCGCGCGAACGGTTCGATTTGTTAGTTAAAGAATATGGCAGCGATCGCTACTATAAAACTTTTTTTCGTGGGATGAATTAATTGTGATGCTTTTCGGGATATTCTCTCGTTGTGATTCAATGGGTGAGGTATGCGACGGGATGCGAGCATTATCAGGCAAGCTCAATTATTTGGGTATGGATTGTGCCCCTTCCAAAAGTACGGCAGGAGATGCTTTACGGGATCGCCTGTTTTCCGCACTTTTTTGCAACACCCTTATAAGTATTTGAATATCAATAATTATTTTATAATTTTGGGTGTTGCAAAATTTTTTATCATGTTCATTCGAAAAGTAAAAAATCGGTCCGGGAGTCAATCTGTACAAGTGATACAGAAGGTGAGAGGCAACTACAAAGTGGTCAAAACTATCGGTTGTGCCACCACGCAGCACGAAATTGAGAAGCTAGAGCAATTGGCGAGGGAGGAAATGGAGCGTTTAAGCGGGAATCAGCTGAAGCTATTTGGGTATGAAAGTGATGAGATTATTGAGCAAGCTTTTTCCCTGCTCGACAATAGCAATATTCGTACCGTGGGGCCAGAGTTAATCTTTGGCAAGATCTACGATTATATTGGTTTCAATGCCGTTGGAGAGGAACTATTCAGACACTTGGTCATAGCACGGTTGGCTTTTCCGTTAAGCAAGCTGAAGACGGTTGATTATTTGTATCGATATCAAGGGAAAAGCATAGAGATAGATACGGTTTATCGTTTTTTGGACAAATTGAGTGACAAACTCAAGCCTCAAGTTGAACAGATTGCTTTTTTCCATACACTGCAGATATTGGGAGGCAAGGTCAGTGTCGTGTTCTACGACCTGACGACGTTGTACTTTGAAGCCGGTGATGAAGATGACTTGCGCAAGATCGGTTTCAGTAAAGATGGCAAGCATCAATGTCCGCAAATCTATCTGGGGCTGCTGGTTGGATTGGGAGGTTATGCGATTGGCTATAATATTTTTGAAGGGAACATCAGTGAAGGGCATACCCTGATACCCTTTCTTGAGGAAATGAGTCGCAAGTTCAATTTAGACAAACCTATCGTGGTAGCCGATGCAGGACTTCTCTCCAAAGCAAACATCAATGCATTGGAAGCGAATGGCTATGAATATATTCTTGGAGCAAGGGTTAAAAATGAGAGTGAAAGGGTAAAGGGGAAAATACTGGCTACGGAATTTAGCGATGGGATGACGGTGAGCATGAAAAAATCGGGCAATACCCGATTGGTAGTGAACTATTCAGCCTGCAGAGCCAAAAAAGATGCGTACAACCGCAAACGAGGTTTAGCCAGGCTTGAAAAGCAGATCAAATCGGGCAAATTGACTAAATCGAATATCAACAACCGGGGATATAACAAATATCTGAAGTTGAGCGGTGATATTACGATAGAAATCGATTATGAGAAGTACGATAATGACGGGCGATGGGATGGTATCAAAGGTTATCTGACCAATACGAAGTTATCGGATAAGGAAGTAATGGAAAATTACCGAAATCTTTGGCAGATTGAAAAAGCTTTTCGCATATCCAAGACGGATTTACGCATACGTCCCATCTATCACAGGATACGCAATCGGATAGAAGCACATATTTGCATTGCTTTTACGGCCTATTGTATACTGAAGGAGCTGGAAAGAGTCCTATACGAAGAGAAATCGGCTATCTCTCTAAAGAGGGCTACAGAGTTGACACAAAACATGTATCAAATCACCTATACATTGCCCGAATCAAAACAAACAAAATCGAAACTTCTCAACATGGATGAGGAGCAGGCCGAACTGTACCGAATTGTTTGTAAAAATTTTTAGGGTGTTGCATTGCGGAAAACAGGA